>OCVV011361757.1_pt1 | contig 17918 bp, 17 predicted proteins | sample 1539721 | NCBI WGS metagenome assembly OCVV01 (sample SAMN02144230, study PRJEB22623) | gut metagenome | biome: sheep rumen | host: Ovis aries | place: New Zealand | reverse complement strand
TCCAGTTATTCCGGAATCATGATTTCCTGTGCCCGGACAACTGATTTCCAATTCACCGGACAGGCGCTTTCAGCGCACCGGAATATCCACCTGCTCATGAAGCATGTGTGCCCAGGATTCACGCCGCATGTTTCTGACAGTTAGAGATGTGTCCATATGTTTTGTCCTCCAGTCTAAAAATTCTTTAGATTCTTAAGAATGATTATCACAAAACCGGAGAAGACTTCATAGACACTTATTATTTACCATTTACTTTACTACGACACAGAAGACTAAATTTTCATTGCATCACAATAGCCGCCGGGTCAACAACATGACTCGACGGCTATATGTAACTTATTTTAACTTGTTTTTGTTCAGACCCTAACGATCGCCCCTACTAAACTTTGGAGTTTTTCGCTCAGACCCTACTAACAGACCCTCCAAAACTTTGGGAAACCCCACTAAACTTTGGAGACCCCTCAGTATCTTACTTTTCCTTCCGCTACTGCCTTCAGATGCTCCCCATAGGGAAAACTATCTCATCTCCGATTCCAACTCCGCCAACCATTCCGGTTCCTTCTTTATCAGGAATTCCCGAAGCGTTCTGATGTTCCTCATTTGTTCCTTATCTTCTGTCACATCGAAGTCTACCACATAATAGCCGTCAAATCCATCCTCAATTATGTAATTTCGAGCCATGCAAAAGACATCAAAGGCATACCAGCCATACTGTTCCAAGCGGTCATACTCAAAGTCCTCAGTCGCGTCGTATGGATCGTCAGGATCATCTTTTTTTATCAGTCTTCCTTTCTTCACCTGTATCAGGAAATTATACTCTGTGCCGGATAGCAGCTTTTCGTCCTTCCAAAGGCCGACAGCAATTGCCTCTTCATTCGCCCCAATTTCTTTGTGTTCACCATCAGCGGGACGGTCTCCGAGTTCAAATTCATATGAGCTTACAAGCTCATCTTCTTCCATTCCAGGTTTCTCCACTGTTCTCCTCTCACTCACAATTCCGCTGTTATCCTGCTCATAATATCGATGAAACCGTTGATAGAACTGTATCACTCAACACCAAATATATCGTTAAGAGAAAAGCCTTCTCGTTCTCTACAGACAATGTGAAGCTTATAAGGCTTTTTCATCTTCTTCGGGCTCAAGCGGTACGAGCTTATCATCATATCCAGAAGTTCCTGCTGTGTTAACTCCTTATCAAAACGTGTTATCCTCGATCCCAAAATAGGTACGTATACATCACTTGTTCCGTGCCAAAGATCTATCTGTTCCCATAAGTTATTAAGACATTCCAGATACTCATCATAAGTCAGATGTCCAAGTCCATTCTGATTGAGCTTTGCAAAAGCCATCAGAAGATAATCACCGTTCGGAACAATGGTCCCGGAAGCATACCTATCCATTCCCTTAAACTGCGATTTCCCTCTTTCCGGCTTAATGTCAGCCTTGTCAAGTAGCTCCTGCATATTGTTAATGGGATGCTTTTTAAGATATTGCCCACAAACGGAAGCTGGCTTGATGTCTGCAGGCCCCTCACCCACATTTGTGGTAAAGCATTCATCAAAATTGATTACAATCTTTCCACCAGTAATGCTGAGTAAATCTCCGTATTCAATCTGAATCGAATAGTTCTTCCCAGCGATTGAGACTTTCTGTCTTCTCCTCTTGTATATACTGTATCCTATGTTAGCTCCGATGAAGACTATCGCACAGACGATCAAGCGTACGATCAGAACATTAACAGTTTCGGACCAGTTTGTGTTGATGGTGGTAACCTTAAAGCTGTCCTCTGGCAAGACAGTGAAAATCGCTGTAATTATTGCATAGGCAACTGAACTTCCCTTATTGAGGAACAGTTTCTTCAACTTACTCATATCCAAGTGCTGCCTTTATATATTGATAATCTCCCACCTTATACCCCAAAGCGTTATATTTCCAGAACGGATGAGCCTCTTCTTCATAATCGCTCATATATATAGGGAGCCAACTGGCTTTGTTGTAAAACGAATTATACACAATTATGATCGGCTTTCCCAGGCTCTTAGCTTCTTCAAACTCGTGCCGGAGATAGGAGTACGAATTTACGTTTCCTACATCATTGCCAGTAACGGAATAGGTATTTATTGCTTTGCACTGCTTTGTTCCGTTAATGTTTTGCTTATAAGGCGTACAAGTGCATTCATACCATTGTTTTTTATTTCTTTCACAACCGCTTCCAGCAGTACGAGATGCGGTTTTATCGCCTATCACAAATATTACGGCAGATGATGCCTTAATCTGCCTATTGAATTCAGCCTTCAAATCGCAATAGCGACAATCATCACCATCGGACACACTTCCGGAAGCAACTTGAGCTGTATCGATAAAATCTGTCTTGTGCTTGTTATCACTCCCCCAAGTATGGAGCTCATCTATAACTTCCTGATCTCCATCGTTAGGAGCGTAATCTGCGCTAATGTAAACCTGTTTACTCATATAATATAGTTCAATTCCTTTCTCCCGCTCCTCAGTGTCACTTTATTATACCAAGCGAATATGAAAGATATGTTAATAACCGCTGAGAGGCAAGGCAGATTATACCCTGCCCCTCATTATAATTCATTACTCTTTCTCGATTCCCTTCTCTTTCATATACTTCTTCGCATCTTTGAAGAAGCTCCAGATCATCAGGATCATGATGATTCCAATCGGGAATGCGGAAATAATACTAACGCTTTGAATGTTATTCATGCTGCTCTCTGAGAACACCAACGCAATCGGAAGCACGATCAGCAGCAGGCACCAAAGCAAAGTGATCGTCGTGTGTGGTTTCTCGTTCTCTCCCAGCTTTTTATAGCTATAGCATGCGGCGGTGTAGGCAATGCTGTCGAAGCTTGTAGCATAGAACAGAATCATGCAGAGCATTGTTATAATCAGAATTAAAGGTGCCGCAGGCATTGTCTTAACAATGTTGATGATCAAGCTATACAAATCACCGTTTTCAGCATACTGAGCTATGAAATCAGCCTTACCAGCTATCTGAGCGCCGAGGCCATAGTTGCCAAGGATTACAAATGAACTGATCGTAGATCCGACGCCGAACACATATCCACCAAGGACAACCTGCTTAACAGTACGGCCACGAGAGATATTTCCAATGAAGAACGGAGCGCAGATACACCATACCATCCAATATGCCCAGTAGTAAATCGTCCAATCCTGTGGGAAGTTGTTCGTTCTCATCGGGTCCATATATGTACTAAGGCCAATGAAGTTCTGGAACATTTTACCCAGGCTCTGTATACCATTTTCAATTATAAACCTACCCTGTCCACCGATTAGCAGTACGAGAATCTGTAACCCGAAAAACAGATAGATGCAAAGTTTAGCAAGGAAGCTGATCCCTTTGAATCCGTGAAGCACAGCATATGTATACACTGCACAAGTTATTAGCAGGATAATGATCGTAACAGCGGTGCGACTAATGTGGATACCGAACAGCGTAACAATAATCTCTGCCATCAAAGGAGTAGCTACGGAGAACGTCGTGGCTGTACCTGCTAACAGCGCAAAAAGTGCAAACAAATCAATAACACGTCCAAGGAAGCCGTGTGCGTGTTTCTCACCGATTACCGGTAGGCAAGCTTCACTGTATCTCTGTTTATCTCTCTTCCGGCAATGCAGCATAAAGCCAAAGGCAACGGCAAGAACAAGATAGAAAGCCCACGGGATAAAGCTCCAATGGAACAGAGGGAATACACCAGCCCATTCAGTAATGGAACCCATCTCCTCGATATGTGGATTAGTAGCATACATTGCCCATTCAGCAAAGCTATAGAACAAGATGTCAGCCGCAAGACCGCAGGTAAACATCATAGAACCCCAAGTAAAGAAGTTATACTTCGGTTTCTCGCTCTGTTCCCCGAGTACGATATTGCCATACTTGCTGAATGACAGAAAAACGCTGACAATCAAAACACCGAGTCCGATGATGATATAGTATGCTCCTAATGTATCGCCAAAGAAGAATCGAACCTGACTGATCACTCCGTTGGCCTGTTCCGGAAAGATGAACAGATATACTGCCAAACCCATAATCAGGATAAACGGCACCAGTGTTATCATCCAATCTATTCTGCTCTTGTCGGCTGTTCTTTGTTTTTCACTCATTGGTTTAAACCTCCACTCTATCTTCGGTTTGCCCGGTCATGTATTTTTGATAGCTATGATCTATAGCCACAAGCTCATCCAATCCGTCGATTTCTATAATATCGTTTTTTTGCATCTCCCGAATGCTCAGCTTATATTCACGAAGATAAAGTGTCATGGGAATATTATCCCAGTAGATATCCCTGTTTCCCACTTCAAATTCATGCTCAAGCTGTTGTCTCATTTTTGCCCCATCTTCAGCAGTCCAGCGTGATATAGAATAGAGTTGCCAGCCATAAGACCCGCCTACTGTAGAACACGACTTGACTACTCCGTCTTCCACTTCCATTAGCCACTCGTTTGTCTCTCCTTCACACCATACAGCGTTATAGCCTGAAGCCGTGAAATGGGGATCTAGGATTGTCGAGTTATAGATGATCTGATCGCCGTCAAGGATGATGCAGTCCCCAAGATGTTCTCGGGCAACATAAAGTGAACTGATGTTATTGCAGGTATCGTAGTATGGATTTTCTATGATCCTAATTCCACCTTGACTTTCTCCCCATTCGTAAAATTGTTCCTTTAGATGGCCGACAACAACATATATTTCATTAATTCCATTCTCCCGCAGTCCATCTACAACCGTATCGATCATCCTCACGCCATTCACCTTGACCAGCGGTTTCGGGATCTCATAGGTAAGCGGCTGCATTCGCTTCCCAATTCCCGCTGCCATGATGATGGCGCGTTTTACTGTGTGCGTTTCTTCCATCATTTCCACTCCTCACCCTTCTCCATCAATTCTTTTGCGTACCTGTAATAATCCTTTGCAAACCGGTACTGAGCCAAACTGTATTCTCCAAACTCAACGCCAAGGTTTCTCTTGTACTCGCACCAGTTCGACCAGAGTAATCCACACATTGCGATGTAGCAATAGATTTTTATGCGTGTGGTGTGAGGACAGTGGCCATCAAAATAAATATCAATCAGTCTGTCGATATGCTCTTTGTCGTACATTGCATAGATGCAGAACATTGCGATATCCACATGAGGATCCTGCATTCCCGAATATTCCCAGTCAGTCAGCTGTAGTTCTTCCACGCCAACAGCGTTTTTATAGAACAGAAAGTTATCTGGAACCGCATCGATATGGGTCAGACACCAGTCCCTTTCAAGACTTTCTATAAACGGTTTAAGAGATAGCACATTATCCTTTGTCTTCATATAATCCCGATATACAGATGGAGTGCCATCCCAGAGTGTTTCATAAAACTCAATCTGTCCGAAGATATCAAAGGCGTGTGGAACGCTAAGCCTCATCTCGTGGAAGCCTTTCAACTTTTTCATGCATTTTCTAAGATCATCTTCGCTTTCAACGTCACATACCCGGATCCCTTCAAGATATTTAGTGATCTTAAAGCCATTATCGGGATTGATGTATACTGGGTCATCGCAGAGTCCAAGACCGCTGATCGTTCTGAAAACATCTGCCTCATGCTTCCTGTCAATCAACTGATCGGTACCTTCACCTGGTATTCTCATAATGTACTTGCCCTTGTTCTCACCTCTGTCTATCCGGAACAAGAAAGACCTATTTGTCATCCCTTTCTTCAACACTTCAATATCGACGATATTGCTTTCCCGGCAATCCATCACTTCACTGATCGCCTGAAGCGCATCCGACTTAAGCTGATTGGAATCAGAATCCAGATCGCGCAACTGCTCATAGGTGTTGATCTCTACCACGTCCGCGGCATGAACCACTCTCGCCTGTACGATCATTCGGTCAGCTTCATACAGTGCCTCTTCCCAGAATTTATTGTCATAGTCAGGATTCTTTGCAAAGCTCTTGATCCTTGACGTAACAGTAATTGCTTCTGTATTCGTCAGATAACAGATTCCGACCATTCCATTTCCACCGGCACGCTCGGGAACCTTCACAAGTTCCATCTTACGGTTCACCCGGACATCTGAGTTTTCATCCACAATGTCTGATACCATATACCAAGAATACAGCTCATAACGATGAAATGGATTTCTGTCACACCAGATATCGCATGGAATGATATAAGTATTACCGATCTTATCTGCCGCTGTTGATAAGCTATGTATATTGTTGGTTGAAGCGTAGTCAGCAGCATAGGAGAGACGGACTCCGTATTCATCGATCAAGTATTCAAAGCTGTCTTTCATAAAGCCAACAACCACTGTAATATCTTCCACGCCAACCTCATGCAGCTGATTGATCAGTCGCTCGATCAACCTTTCTCCGTTGACTTCCAAGAGAGCCTTAGGAGTAGTGAGATTGATCGGAACCATACGCATTCCAAATCCTGCCGCCAGGATGATGGCATTCCTCGGCGAACGGGCTTTGAAAAGTTCTCTCGACTTGCTTGTCAGCTGTGCGTTTTCATCAAGGTAATTATGAGCGATAAGCCGCTTCAAAGACCTGTTAACCACACCGAGGCTGTGTCCCGATGTTTCTGACAGAATTCTCTGGTTGATAAACGGCTCTTTATAAAGCTCATACAAGATATCACATTCTTGTTTTGTCAACTGTTCAATATCAACTTCTCCCGAAAATTTCATGAACACATCTCCCTTCTGATTTCGTGAACATGGTGAGAAAACTAAAGGGGAGGGTTAGTCCCCTTATCAATAGCGTACCCTGCCCTCAGCTACAGCCTTCAAATGTTCTCCGTACGGAGATTTCCCATAGGCCTTTGCACTTTCCATCAGTTTTTCTTTATCGATGAAGCTGTTGATGTACGCGATTTCTTCCGGCGCAGAAATGGTAATCCCCTGCCGGGACTGAATCATCTCCACGAAGTTCGCCGCTTGGAGAAGGCTGCTCATTGTTCCGGTATCGAGCCAAGCGAATCCACGGCCAAGAAGCTGAACATCCAGAAGTCCATCGTTCAAATACATTTCGTTGAGTGTGGTGATCTCAAGTTCGCCTCTGGCACTCGGATGAACCATATTTGCACGCTTGCTCACACCTGCCGGGTAGAAGTAAAGTCCGGTTACAGCATAGTTGCTCTTCGGCTCCTTCGGTTTCTCCTCGATACTCAGGGCTTTGCCGTTTTCATCGAACTCGACAACACCGAATCGCTCCGGATCTGGAACATAGTATCCGAACACAGTCGCTCGTCCGTTTTCTTCGGCATCCTTCACCGCCGCTTTCAACAGCGTCCTGAATCCATTCCCGTAGAAGATATTGTCGCCTAGCACCATTGCTCCGGCTTCCCCGCCGAGGAACTCTTCGCCAAGGATAAATGCCTGCGCGAGGCCATCTGGAGAAGGTTGAACCTTATAGCTGAGACTGATTCCAAACTGACTCCCATCACCCAACAATGCCTCAAATCTCGGTGTATCATCCGGGGTGCTGATGATCAGTATATCCTTAATCCCTGCCAGCATAAGCGTGCTCAGAGGGTAATAGATCATCGGCTTGTCATATATTGGGAGGAGCTGCTTCGAGGTCACCTTGGTCAAAGGATACAGGCGGGTTCCACTTCCGCCAGCCAATACTATACCTTTCATCACAGCCACCTTTCTGCCCAGTCAAAGCTTTGGTCTTTAAATCTGGGGTGCTTACCGTCTTTCTCGCTGGTCTTATATTCACAATCCAGCTTCGGCCATTCCACTGCCAAGTCCGGATCGTTCCAAGGGATTCCGCCTTCTGATGTCGGATCGTACACATCTGTGCACTTATAGGTGAAGGTGGCAGAGTCCGAAAGAACCAGGAAACCGTGTGCGAACCCAGCAGGAATCCAGAACATCTGCTTCTTCTCAGAGTCCAGTGTCACACCAACATACTGACCGTATGTAGGGCTTCCCGGCCTCACATCTACAGCTACATCATAGACACATCCGCTCGTCACTCTAACCAGTTTACCCTGTGTGTGCTCTTTCTGGAAGTGAAGACCACGAAGCACGCCTTTAGAACTGCAGCTCTCATTGTCCTGGACGAACTCTATCGGGATGCCGACAGCTTCAAAATCCGGAGCTTTGAATGTTTCTGCAAAGTAACCCCTGCTGTCTCCAAATACCTGTGGCGTGATCACAAACACGCCTTTGATTGCCTGCTCTTCAAACTTAAACATTGCCTTTTTATCCTTTATGTCCGGCCATGCGGCCTGTGATTATAATTCTGCTTCCGCAAGATAACGGTGCACAGCGTCTTTCCAATCCGGAAGCGAAGTGAAACCTGCTTCCACCAGCTTGGACTTATCAAGGCGAGAGTTAAATGGACGAGCTGCCACAGAGAGTCCGTATTCGGCGGTTGAAACGGGAACCACAGTGGTGGTGAGCCCGTACTGCTTATAGAACTCACAGCAGAAATCGTACCAGGAAATGTATCCGCCTTCGTTGGTCGCATGGTAATAGCCGTACTTCTCCGTCTCGATCATGTCCACAAGAAGTCGGGCGAGATCTAGTGTATAAGTCGGTGTGCCGATCTGATCGTTGACCACGCGGACCGTATCATGAGTCTTTCCAACATTGATCATCGTCTTAATGAAGTTCTTTCCCGTTGAGGCCGAAGACCCAGGCAATACGGACGATGAAGAACTTCTCCAATGTATTGGCTACCGCCAGCTCACCATCCAGTTTGCTCTGACCGTATACGTTCAGCGGCGCATAGCACTTATCATCTGCCTCCCACGGCCGCTCTCCCTGTCCATCGAACACATAGTCTGTGGAAAGGTACAGCATCTTGGCATCGACAGACCGGGCTGCTTCAGCTATATACTGTGTTCCCAGTGCATTGATGGTATGTACCTTCTCCTGGTTAGCTGGATCTTCCGCGCCATCCACGTTTGTCCATGCAGCACAGTGGATGATAGCGTCTGGTTTGATTTCTTCTATGGTGCGGGCGACCGCGTCCTTGTCCGTAATATCCAGTTGAACATACGGCGCACACACAACGGCGCTGTTATCCTGAATTCCCGCATAAGTGGCCTGTATATCAGACCCCACAGCTTCATGTCCGCGAGCGGCCAGATTATTGACCACATCGTGCCCGAGCTGTCCTCCAACTCCTGTTACAAATACCTTCAAATCGTCTGCTCCTTTATAACTCTGACCACTACCGCTGCAAATCGCGGCATGTCCACGCTTCAATAGCTCCTTGACAACATCATGTCCCAATTGTCCATTCACACCAGTTACGAAGATTTTCAACTATACCTTTGCCTTGGATCGGCTCCTATTTCCGTCTTTTCCACACCGTTGTCGCTCTTTTCAGGTGGTGTAGTTACCTGTTTCCGTACATCTTTTCGTAGTAGTTCTGATACTCACCACTGATGATTTCTTCCCACCACTGGCGGTTTTCCAGATACCACTTTATTGTCTTCTTAATGCCATCCTGGAATTTTGTTTCCGGGAGCCAACCTAATTCTTCGTGGATCTTAGTTGGATCAATCGCATAGCGCAAATCATGCCCTTTCCGATCTGTCACATAAGTGATGAGGCTCTCGTCCTTACCAAGCTCATGGATAATCAGCTTTACAATATCAATGTTCCGCATCTCATTGTGACCACCGACATTGTATACCTCGCCGATGCGTCCCTTGTGGAGAATCAGATCAATAGCCTTACAATGGTCTTCCACATACAGCCAATCACGAACATTAAGTCCTTCACCATAAACTGGCAACGGCTTATCATTAAGGCAGTTGGCAATCATCAAAGGGATGAGCTTTTCAGGGAAGTGGTATGGCCCATAGTTGTTGGAACAGCGGCTAATGGTGATTGGCAAGCTATAAGTGCGGTTATATGCCTGAACCAGCAAATCAGCCCCGGCTTTAGAGCTCGAATACGGAGAACTGGTATGTATCGGAGTAGCCTCTGTGAAGAACAGATCAGGACGATCGAGAGGTAGATCTCCGTATACCTCATCGGTGCTGACCTGGTGGTACCGAACGTTCCCAAATGCTCTGCACGCGTCCATCATTGTAGCTGTGCCGATGATATTGGTCTGAAGGAAGATTCCCGGGTTTTCAATAGACCTGTCCACATGACTTTCCGCCGCAAAATTGATCACGACGTCAGGCTTCTCTTCCTCGAAGAGGGCGAAGACTCCTTCACGATCGCAGATGTCCAGTTTACAGAATCGGAAGTTAGGATTACCCATGACAGGCGCAAGCGTGGAGAGGTTGCCTGCATATGTCAATTTATCAATGCAGATTACCCTATCTTCCGGATGTTTATTCAAGTAGTAATGAATGAAATTTCCGCCGATGAAACCGGCTCCGCCTGTGACTATGATGGTCATTATTTACTTCTTTACAAAAAAACTGAAAAAGTCATTTATACCACGCTTTAAATCCGTGATGAGACACCCGTTTTTCAAGAGGTGGTAATTGCATATAGTTTCCGTAAATATTAGTTAGACACTCCTTATAATTAACTGGAGCTTTAAAAAGGCCATCTTCAAACTCAAGTTCACATTCAGCAAATCTTTTATTGTAAAAACGATAACCGTAAACGTCTCCAAGAAACTTTTGTCCACAGACGGGGTGTCGTTTCATTGATCTCTCATATTTTTTCAGCCAAAATTTGAATCCCTTAATCCGTGCGATATTGAATGGAATCCATCTTAAAGCCTTTTTGATAGGATTTGTTTGAACATTTGCTCTTTTGATAGATGAATAACGCCAAAAGATATACAATATTTTCCAGTATAGGTGTGATAGTTTATCTTTAAAAGTGTTGTCGTCCATTCCTAGAAGAGGAAAAACATCAACATATACCCCCAATCTATGTATTTTATAGTCTTCAGGTTCTACCAATATTGTATTATTTATCACAACTTTTCCAAAAGGATAATAATAATCATCATCTGTATTCCAATCAATAAACGAGTATTTCGCATTATTTTTTATTACTGCAGCAAATATATCATATTCATTTATTGGAATCCAAATGTCGATATCATCATCCCAGGGGATAAATCCTTTATGTCTTACCGCTCCAAGTAAGGTTCCATATGCAATATAATAATGAATATGGTTTTCTACGCATATATTGTGAATGAAATGAAGGATTTCTAGTTCTAGCTTTTTTGTTTCTTCGAAACTAATTTCCGCCTTATTCATTGGACATTCTCCTTTTAATTTTCTTTGCTAAAGGCAATTCAATGTATATATAGAAATTGTATACAATCTGTGTGGCTAGTACTAAAAGACGTGGAATTCGCATATATTTCTGAAGATATATTTTCTGCGAATCTCTTCTTAATGAAGCACTTCTTTGTGCATCAGATAATGACATATTAGAGAACTCGTGGTTATGGAAATACGAGTCTGCCTTGTTAACTGCAAGCTTTAGTCCTAATTCTTTTACTTTTTTTCCCAATATGTTTTCTTCATAATACATAAAGACACTCTCATCAAAATCATTGATTTGTTTAAAAATATCAGCACGAATAATGAAAAAACTTCCGTGTAACGCCTCTACGTACCTTATATAATGTGTTTCATCGGATTTTGTATTATTCTTCCTCAATCTAGCTGATAGTTTTCCTAAAATCATGCAATCACTGAATAGAATTTGTGAGAAGGTGGGCAGCCTCCACCCTGAAGTATCAAGATCTTCTTGACCATTTTGGATAATTACAGAAGTTATACCTACAATGTCATTATTCTCCTCTATTATTTTTATATTATCAACAAAAGTATGATTGCTTTTTATAATTACATCTGGATTCATGATTGCAATGAATCTAAGAGTAGGCACCTGTTTTCGAGCATACCTGATACCAACATTATTTCCATAGGAATAACCGCCATTTTTTTCAGAAAGAATGACATGAATATTGCTGTACCCATTATATTTGTTTGAAAGAATATCAAAAGAGTCATTCGTAGATGAGTTATCTACAATTATGATTAATCCATCTGTATTGATATCGATCAAATTGTCAACACATTTGATCGTGTCGTGATAATTATTATAATTTAAAATTATAATAGCAAGGTTTTCGTCCACTTAATTTCTCCGTCCAATCTTACTCATTATTTCAATGAAGAATGAATTTTTCAATAAAAGCAATTCCATTGCATAGCAAATTATGCTTAAACCTATAATCAGAACCATAGAAAAGAATTCGTATCCCACAATACTGTGGATCAAAAATGATATCAGGGCAGTAGACAAGACGCCCAGAAAAGCATGGCCCCCATTTATAAGAACTTTCCTCATTTCAACAAATTCACTAATCCCTTTAAACCTTAGCAGACAATAAAAGAATACAAAAAATTCCGAAATCAAAGTTGTCAGAGCCGCCCCGTTTTGCTTAAGTAAAGGAATGAGCACTATGTTTAGCAGAATATTGATTAATGCACTAAGGCTGGTAGCTTCAACATTAATTTTCTCTTTCCCAAGCGGGATATTAAGGCAAAAAGTCACCAGACCACCCAATATCGCACCAATTAAACTTAAGGACAATATTCTCAGTGTTAAAACAGAATCTGCATATTCTGCACCGCCCATTATTGAAACGACTTCTCTTGATATACAACATAACCCGCTGCTTGCAGGCAACAATACCAATATCACCTGTGCACATATATCAGAATAAGTCGATTTCACTTTATTTATGTTCTGTTCACCAATATAGAACGATAATCTAGGAATCGTTACTGAATATATGGCTGATAGCATATTTTTAATTACAGTATATATTTTTACTGCTAAAGAATATACTCCAACATAATAATCACCTGCATACCATCCAAGCATAGTTATATCCGAATTCACATAAATACTCAGTGCAATATTGTTTGCGAACAAAGTTAGTATCGGCATGAGATGAACTTTGATTCTTTTGGATAGTGAGAACGATACTTTTACATATTTTTTACAATATGCAACGTTTGAAATGCAAATGATTCCCTGCGTGAGAACCGTCAGTGCGGCGTATATGTAATAGTCTTCTGCCTTTCTAACAAATATAAACAAACATATAATCGAGATGATGTTTGCAATGATTGTCCTTACAGTAATAAATAAATAATCTTCATATACAGAATTAATCCAGTCCATTCCAATTGTTGAGAAAATAATTGTCAAGCTTTGTAAGAGGATCAACCATTTATAATCAGAGAGATATGGGATTGATAACAAGCATATGATTTCAGCAATTAGGGAAAACACAGTAGCGCAAACGCTCAGTGTAAAAATATCTGAAGCAAAAGTTTTAAATTGTTGAGGATTCTCTCGAATTTTTGCTCCTTCTCTTATAGCATAAGTTGAAAAGCCTAGTGCAGCAACAAGCGCAAAATAGCTTTCTATTGATGCTGCATTATTTACTTTTCCAATATTTTCAGCATGTAATATTCTAAAAGCATAAGGATAAGTTATAAGTGGAAACAGAATAGAAAGCGCAGTTTTTATAGCATTTAACAGCGCATTTGTCTGTAGAGATCTATACTTTTTCATACATTATACTCACTTCCTTGACTAATCAACTTCAATCAAGCAATAACGTTCTTCTTCTCTTATAAGTACAAACAAAAGCGGAGCTAGCACCGATGCAGATAGTATTGTTGGGAAAAGGCTAATGCATGTGACCAATTCATAAATCAGAAGAAATAAATACACAAAACTTCCTTTTTTTCTATAAATGATCAATCCACTTTTAAAGGAAATGGCCAAGGTCGTTATCCACCAAACTAATCCCAATATCCCATAGTAATACAACATTCCAAATATCCCATTATCATCCGGATAAAGCATAAGATTATATCCGTAATATGAGATAAACTGAACCGGATAAGCACTAGCCAACGCTCTGGCATTATTTGCGCTGGCATATCCGCAGCCTAGCAGTGCGCTTGCGGGTGTTTCAAATGTTTTCCCTAAATAATATGCTCGCCCAACATTTCTTACCGTTAATGTATCCCCTGCAGTTGTTCCACCACCTAGTATTTTCAAAACATCCATTCCAAGTGGTGTTTCAGATAAAACAAATAATCCGAGAACTGCCAAAACTATGGCTATGATCTTTGCGCTTGCCGACCCTCGATGGATCATAAGACAAATGAATATGGACAATCCCAGTGCCATTGCAGCCATGCGTGCTTTAGTGACAAAAAAGAAAAAAATCAACACTATACTAAGCCATATTACTTTCTGTGTTTTTCTACTTTTTTTTACAAAAAACTCATCAAGTATATATCCAGTATATAATACTAGTATGTTTGATGACATCCAGAAGCGCAATGAACCGTAACGCAGTCTTCCTTCGTCCGTTGCATGCATAAAGATCAGTGAAGACCCTACCATAATCTGAACCATTGCTAGGATCAAATATATACCGCAGAATAAATAGAGTGTTTTTATAATTTCAGAATAAGTTATCTTTTTACTTTTTATCCAATTGGAAAGTGCGAAGAAAAACAGCAAGCTTGAAATCCTTAGCCTTTGAACATTGAACCCCACTAAAAAAGGTTGTCCATAGTTTATAAATCCTGCAATTGCTGAAGTAATTGTTAATAATAATCCTCCTAAGACCAAATACGTATACTTATCACGGGAAATCTTCAACTTTGAATTGAGGCAAGTAAATAAAAAGAGCACCAGTTCGACCATAACGCAACAATCAGAAATTGCCACAATTCCAAAAATTCTGTTATCTGGTATTAAATAGTATAAATTGTGCTCAAGCAGGAGAACCACAAGTAAACTCAATGCATAAACATTTGGCCTTTTGGTTTTCATCTTCATCCGCATCAACTGTTCCTCTCGAATAGTGCTTTTCCTTTTTTCTCTTTCAGCTTATGATAAAGGCCAAGTGTAAAAAGAATTAAACGTGTGGTTTTGTATTTCAATAAAAATGCAAATCCTTTGTACTTAAGCCCTGATATTGCTCCGATGTTGCCTACAATCTCATGATATTGTCTTAATGTATATATTTCTTTTACTGTCGCTTCTGGGGCTGAAGAAGATATAAGAACGGTATAAATAGATCTAACAATTCCGTTAAATACTCCATTTAATGGATATCTATTATGTAAATATAGTTTCTTCAGGTATTCAGCTCTCTCGATTCTTCCCAGGTAATCTCCTTCGCTATATGCTGATTGTAAGCCATTAGTCGAAAGATTATATTTATACAGAGGTTCTGAAATACACACCAAGCATTTTTCCATTTTCATGAAATAATCTACAACAAAAAGATAATCTTCCCCCATAGACAAGCCGCATCGTTGTTGAATATTATGCTCACGTATTATCGATTTCCTGAATATTTTATTGCAGAGAGAGTTAAAACATTTTTTCTCTTGGAGCATTTCTATTCCTGAAAAATATTGGGATAATTCCCATTGCCCGGAGGAAGGGATAAGCTCAAAGGCTGCTTTTTCAGGCCTACAAATTGAGAATCCACAAACCACTAAATCTACATTATCATCCATATAAGCGTGTAGTTGCTCAACTGCATTGGGCACAAGTTCATCATCTGAATCGACGAACATCAAATACTCCCCTGAAGCTAGCTCCATCCCTAAGTTCCGAGCTGCGCTAGGCCCTTTGTTCGGTTGAGTTTTAAGTTTGATCCTACTGTCACAACTACTTAAGTCAATCACAACATCCGCTGTGCCATCCGTTGATCCGTCGTCGATTACTATAATTTCTATATCTTTATATGATTGATTTACGATGGAGGTAATAGTCTTAAGTATCGTTCTTTCAGAATTGTAAGCTGGTATAATAACCGAAATCAATTCCCTCATGTCTTTATCTTTCTTTCAGGATAGATATGGTCCTTGCCATACCACTCTGAATATCATACATAGCAGACCATCCTAGGCCTTTCAGTTTACTTCCATCCAGTCTAGCCTTCGTCGCTGTACTATATCCTGCTGCTTCAATAGCATCCGGTATCTCAAACACAACCTGTTTCCCCGCAATGCCAGCAATAATAGCCGCTAAATCCTTCAGCATAATATCCGATCGCTCGTCTGCAATATTATAAGCCTCTCCACTCTCACCTTTAAGCAGCACATATAAGAGTCCGCTCACCGTATCTGCAACATAGGTGTAGCTATAGTACTGAGTACCAGCAGACTTGAGAACAATATTCTCTCCGGCAATGCCTTTCCGAACAAATTGGCTGATTGCCTTTGTATCTGTCATCAACATGGTCGGGCCATAGGAACGAGTTGGACGGGGGATTACTACATCAAGCCCCTTCTGTGCCTTGTAAGCCTGGCAAAGCGCTTCGCCGCATCTCTTACTTTCTGGGTATCCAGCTCTCATTGTGTTGGAATTGATGTACCCGCAGTAATCCTCTTTAAAGAGTTCCACATCACCACGGTTTTCGCCGTAGATCTCATTAGAAGATGTAAAAGCAAACCGGGTTGCGTGATGCTCAACGGCAAACTCCAGCATATTCTGAACCCCGATGATATTTGTTGTTATCGTACCGATAGGATCTGTGGAATACTGCATCGGGTGAGTATTCGATGCCATGTGGAGAACAAAGTCTACCGTTCCGAGATCATTACGGCACAATGGTTTATTAATATCATACGGGATGAAAACAAGATGCTCATCCTCTGCCCATTTAGAAAAGCGCTTCTTCGCTTTCTCCTTGCTACGGCCTAACGCATATACCTTGCAGCCTATATCCTTGCTTAGCAACACATCAACGAGGAATGATCCAACTAATCCAGTCGCACCTGACAGTAAGACGCTCTTCCCCTGTAGTTTTTCCCATGGAAGGTCTGAACCACAAACATACTCGATATCCTCGAGATACAGATCGTTTTCGTACAAGTTCATTAGTAGTTTCCTCATTTTAGCCAATTATCCTTATCTGATTTCAGATAGGCTTTAAACATCTCCAAATCATCCTTGGTGGTGAGCTTAATGTTTTTATCAGAACCTGCAGCGAAATAAAGCCTCTCTCCGAGCTCAACCATCATTGTATTCGTATAGGATGAACCATAGATTCCGATCTTCTTCTCAAACGCTTCATGATACCCCCAGTCGAGCTTTCCAAATTTGTAAGCCTGTGGTGTGGATACACGGCGAAGCGTCTCGCGAGGAATATATTTCACTGTGCTGATCTCGTCGTCCACGACGAAGATCTGTTCGTTATAGGGAAGCGAAGTTACAGCATTTCCGTACTGCTGCGCCTTCACAATTACATCGGTGAGAACTGTTTCATCTACTAACGGTCTGATTCCATCATGGATGATTACAATGTCATCATCGGAAACTTTCCCTTCCAGATTAAACACGCCGTTTCGAATGGATTCCTGTCCGGTCTCACCGCCAGAAACCACCCATTTAAGCTTAGATATATTAAACTGTTTTGCATAAGCCCAAAGGACGTCATGCCAGCCGTCAATGCAAACGACCTCTATAGCATCAATCTGAGGATGCTTTTGGAAACCTTCAAGCGTGTAAATCAATACCGGCTTGTCATATACATTAATAAATTGCTTAGGGATATCTTGTCCCATTCTGTAGCCTGAACCGCCGGCAATGATTATTGCTGTTGTCATTAGCTTCCCCTTTCATTTAAATAGTCCCTATATGGTTTATTCAAATCAAGATGAATAACACCATGCTGAGAAACACGCTTTTCCTTTGGCGGTAGAGTCATATAATCCCCGTATAATCCTTTCAAAAACTCATCAGGAAATTCGACGCCATAAAATCGACGATTCTCGAAGGGGAATAGTTGGGGCGTTCCATAAATTCTCTTTTCCGTCAACTCCTTGATTTCATATACCCCAACCGTATTGGCAACGAACTTGCTTCCATAGAAGTTCTTTTTC
>OCVV012875487.1_pt1 | contig 17919 bp, 13 predicted proteins | sample 1539721 | NCBI WGS metagenome assembly OCVV01 (sample SAMN02144230, study PRJEB22623) | gut metagenome | biome: sheep rumen | host: Ovis aries | place: New Zealand | reverse complement strand
CCCAACAGCCATAGATGGGCGACTCTTTCAGAGTCGATTGAGCGGACACACAGCTATCCGGGGGTGCTTTGCACCCTCGGTTACTGAGCGTTGACGCTTTCAGCGTCTTCTGATACAATTATTCAAGGGATGGGAAAGTTTAATTAAGTTAGTTAGACATAAAGGTGCGCACATCCTGCCATGCGTCGTGATGATGAGTGGCAGGAATTTTTGTGTGGTGCAGACTCCATTCTTCATTCTCCATTCTCCATTCTTTATTCTACATTCTTCATTTTTTTATCCTTCGTGCAAAAATACTTTGTCGTGTGTTTTCTTTTTTTCTCCTTTTCTATTATCTTTGCCAACGAGTAAAGAAACTTTTGACTATTCACCTCAGAAAAAACTAACAAGAACATGGAAAAGACGAATAAGTATGCTGGCACCCAGACGGAGAAAAATCTGGAGGCGGCTTTTGCTGGCGAGTCGATGGCTCGTAACAAATACACGTATTTTGCTTCGAAGGCTAAGAAGGAAGGATTTGAGCAGATTGCTGCGCTTTTCCTCCAGACGGCTGACAACGAAAAGGAACACGCAAAACTGTGGTTCAAGGAACTCAACGGCATTGGCGACACGGCTGAGAACCTGGGTGCTGCTGCCGATGGCGAGAACTACGAGTGGACGGACATGTATGAGGGCTTTGCCAAGACTGCCGAGGAGGAAGGCTTCAAGGCGTTGGCTGCCAAGTTCCGCATGGTGGCTGCCATTGAGAAGCGCCATGAGGAGCGTTATCGTGCTTTGCTGAAGAACGTGGAAACAGCAGAGGTGTTCAAGAAGTCGAGTGTGAAGGTGTGGAAATGCCGCAACTGCGGGCACATCGTTGTGGGTGAGAAGGCTCCAGAAATCTGCCCTGTATGTGCGCATCCTCAGGCTTACTTCGAAGTGATGGCTGAGAATTATTAAAAAAAACGAAGAATGAAGAATGAAGAATGAAGAATGAAGAATGTATTTTACTCTGCCCATTGGATGGGTAATTTTCATTCTTCATTCTACATTCTTCATTCTTCATTTTAAAATTAAGGGTGCATGAAAAGATTGGTTATGCTGACAGCGTTTGTTCTGTCAGTTTGTTTGGTGTGGGCTGAGAGAATCGACAGGAAAGCTCTGATGGATAGGAACAGCCCCATTGTGACGGCGATGGACACGCTGGCATCGCTGTCTGTGGGAAACGGTGAATTTGCTGTGACGGTGGATGCAACAGGTTTGCAGTCGTTCCCTGAATACTATTCGAATGGTGTGCCATTAGGTACACAGAGTCAGTGGGGCTGGCACAGTTTCCCAAATCCAGAGAACTTGCAGTTCGACGAAACACTGCGTGGTTACAACTTTGGTCGGGGTACACAGGAGCTGTATGCTTGTCAGGTGAAGGCTGACGATTCGGTGCGAGGCAAGAAGGCTTCGGACTGGTATCGTGCCAATCCTCATCGCTTGCATTTGGGCATCGTGGGTTTCGACTTCGGCAAGAAGGCTTCGCCAGAGAAGGTGAAGAGCATCTATCAGACACTGGACTTGTGGAACGGCGAGGTGCGCAGTTCGTTTCAGTATGGGAAGAAGACTTTCGAGGTGCAGACCGTGTGCCATCCTGTGCTCGACATGATGAGTGCGCGTATTCAGAACACCGACAAGACTCCGCTCTTGATTCGATTCCCTTACCCAACGGGCAAACACAGTGACGATGCCTGTGACTGGAACTCTGACCTGCTGCACGAGACGGAGATGGTGCCGATTCCTTCGGGAGTCATCATGAAACGAATTCTCGATGGAACCGTGTATTTCGTGACGGTGCAGTGGACAGGTAAGGTGGATATAAAAAGGGTGGGGCGCAACGCCTTTCGTCTGAAGCCTCATTCCGTGGATTGGTCGCTGAGCGTGAACTACACGAAGGCGTTTCCTTTCGAGAGCAAGACGTTGCCAAACTTCGAGGAAACACGTCTGGCAGCAGCGTGCCACTGGCAGGAGTTCTGGCAGGAAGGTGCGGCTGTGGATTTCTCCCACTGCTTCGATGCTCGTGCCAAGGAACTGGAACGCCGCGTGGTGCTGAGCCAGTATCTGTTGGCGATTCAGAGTGCAGGAAGTATTCCACCACAGGAAACGGGTCTTACCTACAATTCGTGGTTCGGCAAGTTCCACCTCGAAATGATTTACTGGCACGAGGCTTGGCTTCCGCTTTGGGGACATGGCGACCTGCTGCGCAAGACTCTCCGTTGGTACAAGACGGCTGAGCCTGTGGCTCGACAGATAGCAGACCGACAGGGACTGAAAGGCGTTCGCTGGATGAAGATGACCGACCCAAGCGGCGTGGAAGCCCCATCGAATGTGGGTAGTTTTCTGATTTGGCAGCAACCACATCTCATCCAGTTGGCTGAATTGGTCTATCAGAGCTATATCAATAAGGAAGACTACAACGACGAGGCTTACCGCCAAGACAAAGCCAAAGCCTTCCTGCGTGAATTTGCTCCGTTGGTGGAGGAAACGGCTGAGATGATGGCAGACTTTGCCACTTACAACAAGCAGAAGCAGCGTTGGGAACTGCGCGGATTCATTCCTGCACAGGAAACGCTTTCTGCTCGCACGACGGTGAACGCTCCGTTCGAACTGTCGTATTGGCACTATGGACTGAGCATTGCCCAGCAATGGAGAAAGCGATTGGGACTGCAAGCTAACGCACAATGGCAGGACATCATCGACCACTTGTCACCGCTTGCCAAGAACAGCGACAACCTTTACTTGGCAGCGGAGAATGCCACGGACACTTACACCAACATCAAATACACGTCGGACCACATGGCTGTGCTGGGTGCGCTGGGTGTGTTGCCTGGCTACTACGGCATTGACCGCAAGGTGATGCACAACACGCTGAACTGGGTGTGGAACGGTTGGAACTGGGACAAGACTTGGGGTTGGGATTATCCGATGACAGCTATGTGTGCGGCACGACTGGGTGAACCCGAGATGGCTGTCAACGCTCTCCTGATGGACAAGCGCACGAATACTTACTTGAAGAACGGCCACAACTACCAAGACAACCGTCTGCGCGTCTATCTCCCTGGCAATGGCGGTTTGCTCATTGCCGTCGCTCTCATGTGCAATGGTTGGGAAGGCAGCGAAGGCAAATGCCCAGGCTTCCCAAAGACTTGGGACGTGAGATGGGAAAGTAAGTGAAAGATAAATGAAGAATGAAAAATGAAGAATGAAGAATGAAAATTACTCCTTCCATGAGCAGAGTAAAAAACATTCTTCATTCTTCATTTTTCATTCTTCATTTCTTTATCTTCCGCTATACGTGGTGGAGGCTTTGGCTGATGTGGTTTGGGAGCCTCCGCTTACTTTGGCTCCGATGGTAAGCCCGTACCATGTGTCGTCGGTTTCGGTGATGGTTGGAGAGGAAATGACGTAGTATGTAGTGCTGGTAGTGAGATGAGGAGAACTGATGAGCCAACTGGAAGTTCCACCGCCTCCACCACCGCCAGGACCATGACCGCCCCAACCGCCTCCACCGCCACCAGAGGAAGTGCTGTAGCCATTAGGCAGTTGGCTGGCATCGAAAGCAAGGATGGAAGAAGTGCCTGCGCTGGAACTTGTTTCTATCGCGAATTTGCTGACGGATGCTGAGAATCCTAACAATGGTTGACTACCTGTGGTGGAACTTACAGTGTTATTGCCGCCACCGTTGGCAATGACAGTACCACCCGTGATGTAGAGGTAGTAGCGTTCGGCTGCATCGAGTCCACATTCTGGCTCTCCGCTACCGAAAGCGAGTACCACGCCACCGCTGATATACATGTTCCCGTTGGAGTCGATGCCGTCGTTGGAAGACGTTTGTCCGAGTACGTATCCACCTTTAACATATAGATGGCTGGCGGAGTTGATGGCGTCGTCGGCACTCGATACGCAGATGAGTTTGCCGTCGTTGACCGTCAGTGTGCTCTTGGTTTCGAATGCTTCGTGGCTGGACGAAGTGGCGTAGGTCTCGCCACCGTTGAATACGGCTGCACCATCAGCCTTGATGCCTTTGGCAGACACGCTTGACGAGGATGTGGAGCCGCCGCCTCCCCAGCCTCCCCAACCACCTCCTCCGCCGCTGGAGCTGCCGTAGTTAGAGCCTGTTGCCTTGCCGTTGACCGTGCCACCGTTCACTGTGAGTGTGCCATCCACAGAGATGCCCTTGCCACCCGTTCCCGAAGAGGTGCAGGTGATGTTGGCAGTTCCGCTGACGGTCATGTTGCCGTCGCAGTTGATGCCTGCGCAACCCTTGTAGTCTGTGGTTCCCGTGGAGGTGTATTTCGTTGTGGCTGCGCCAGAAGTGGTGCATTTCACTAAACCTCCCGTAATGTCGAGATTCTTTTCTGCCTTAATGCCGTGGGATGCACTTCCTGAACTCGTTGTTGTGATGTCGCCGCCCGAAATAATTAGTGCGCCATCCGCTTTAATGCCGTGGCTGTAGTTGCCCGTATTGGTTACGTTGATGGTTCCGCCTGATATTTCAACATTCATATCACTCGAAAGACCAGCACCAACTGAGTAATCGTAAGTGGATGAATCATAAGTAGATGCTGCTTGTGCCTTCAGCGTGAGCGTACCGCCCGAGATGGCGATGGTGGAATCAGCCTTCACGCATTTTCCGCCTCCCACGCTCGAAGGAACCGTCACGGAGAGTGTGCCGTCGCTCATGATGAACTTGCCGTCGTCTGCCGACAGGTCGCCTTCCATGCCAATCTGGATGCCATCGTCGCCCACACCGCTGATGGTGAGGCTGCCACCTTTGATTTTCAGATACTGATTGACGTTGATGCCGTCCTTCGTGGCTTTGGTGATGGTGATACCTCCCGTCATGGTCTTTTTCAACAAGATGTACTCGTCAGCCCAGAATGCGTGTTTCGTGCCGTTGCCAGCAATGCTCAGTGTGCCCGAACCCGTGAACTCCGAATGTCCATTCACCATGAGCGCACCCTTGTCGGTGCTACTGCTGCCGTCTGCCAGCGTGTTTGTGCCTACCAGTTCGAAGGCGATGCGCTTGCCGTCGTCGATGTTGATGGCAGCTCCCGATGGGTTGGTCAGCGAGAGGTTGTTCAGAACGAAGGTTGCTTTCAAGTCTCCATCCTGATAGAACGAACCATTGGAACAAGAACCGCTGAGGGTGTAAGTGATTTCATCAGCACAACCAGCTTCGATGATGCTCACGTATGTGTTGTTCGTCACGGTCGCCGTGATGTAAGGAGCAATGTTGCCAGCAATCACCACTTCTGCTTTCGTGTCAGAATAGGTGACGCTCACTGTGTTGTCGTCGATGGTATTTGACAAATCGACCGACACGAGTTCTACGTCAGTCAGCGCGAAGGTTCTGCCACCGATGTTGAGTGCCGTTCCGTTGCTATACGTCATTTCGCTACAGTCCTTTGCGTTGAAGCGATAAGTGACATTGCCTTGTTTTACATCCAATACTTGTGCTTGGACTGTGGCGGAGAGTGCCAAGCCCAAGGCGATGAACAAATTCGTTTTCATAATTACTTCAAGATGATTTTGACAGGCGCTTTGCCTTGGGTGGATGACTTCGCTACGTAGATGCCGCGAGGCAGACTGCTGCTTGCAGACTCAATGGTAGAAAACTTGCCGACGCTGATGCCCGAAGTGGTGAACAACTCGATGTTCTCTGTTCCGTTGAACAGGAGGGTGTTGATGGCATTGGTGCTGTTGTCCGTTGCGCTGAACGACATTTTCACCAAGTCGGCTGTCGTGAAGGAATAGGTTTCTCCATCCGCCGTTTTGACAGACGTGGAGGTGTCGGAAAAACTGATTTGGATGTCCTTGCTGGCGAATGCCACGATACTGTTGTCAGTTGTTTCGAATGCCAGATAGTCGTAATCGTCTGCCCATGCCGAAAGAGCAAACAGGGCAGAAAAAATAGTTAGCAGTTTCTTTTTCATCGCTGTTGTTGAAGGGTTTAGGTTGCAAAATTAAGGGAAAAACTTGAATTTGTAATTAAAAACGATGAAAAGGTGATATTATTGCACGGAACGGTGCTTATTTTTAGAAAAATGTCACTTTTTGAGTTTGTAAGTTTGTGAGTTTATAAGTTTTTAAGTTATCGCTGAATAGCAATTTTTCTACTTTTTACCCTTGTCTCTTCACGCTTCATCTTGAAGGGTTGTGCTTACACGAAATCCAGCGCATTACGCTTGATAACGAGTGGATAGCGTTCGGGATGACGCAGGCTGTCGATTTCAAGATCTACGTCAAGATCTGGCCACTCAATGGCTTCGGTACCACTCATCCGAACATTTAAAACGCTGCGGATGGGAGCGTCCTGCATCCAAGGAATGCGGTTGTAAGAAAGAAAATAGTCGTGACCCAGCACCGAAAGCATAATGCCCTGTGCGTTAATCATCAATACGCTTGCCAATGTGCTGTCGGAATTGTTCTTTGAAGTTGTCTGCATATTTCTCTACAATTTTCTTGATTTCATTTAGTTTATGCTCAGGTATGCCCATATTCTTAGCCAGTTCCACATGCGGTTCCAACCAATACTTTGCTTCGTGTCCGTCGCAGAGCACATGGATGTGCATCCGCTCTTCTTCGTTGGAATATATCTTGAACGTGTACTCGTTCTCTCGTCTGAATACTGGACTCATGTTCTTTTAACATTTGGGTGCAAATATACAAAAACTTTCCCGATTGTAATGATTTCGAAAGAAAAAGCGGTGAACAATATGAAAAAAGTTCAAATGGCATCTAATAGTCTAATCGTACTAATCAGCATTTCGGCAATTCGTCCTCGTTCATTGATTGAACGTTCAATGTGGTTTGAACGAACGTTCGTTTGAATGTGGTTGAACGTTCATTTGAAGGCTGACGAACGCTCGTTTGGGTTTGTGGTCACTAAGGAATTGTTGGTGAGTTTGGTAATTCGACTTTCCACCGTATAAGAAAAGCGTTGTTTTCTGACGCTGAATGCGTCTTACACATTGATGGCATGGGCCATATTATGTAGATGGCGCACAAAGCCAAGGCTATGGCGGAGATGATATCTACTTGGCGGCCGTATTGGATGAAGAATTTGCGGAGGTAACTGCCTGCGAGAAGCCAGGCGAGATTGCCGCCTGGTCCGGCTATCAGAAGCCATGCGCTGACTTGTAGGAGGTCGGACAAGCGGTTGGAATAGGGTAGGACAAAGGTGCTGAAGACTGTCAAGTCGAAGAGCAACATCTTGGCATTGGTCAGTTGGACCAGCATTCCGCTCAGGAAGGTGCATTCGCGACTGTCGTTCTCTGCTTGTGGGCTTCGGTTCCAGATGCGCCATGCCAGAAACAGCATGTAGGCTGCTCCCATGTATTTGAGGTAGGCGACGTATTCTCCGAGGGCTAATCCTACGATGTGGGTGAGGATGGCCATGATACTGACGGATAGGGAGAAGCCTGCCAGCAGGCCTGTCCACATTCGGAGGGATGTGTGTCGGTCGTGGCGCAGGGACATGGCTAAGGAATAGAGGTTTGCGGGGCCTGGCGTGTAGCCCACGATGAGCATTTGGAGAAGGAGGGTAGGGAGTAAGGAGTGTGGCATGTCTGTATTTTTTGCCACAAAATTAGTGAAATAATGTGATACGCTTCTCTGTCCTTGTCTCTTTTTTGTCACCTTTTTGTAATAAATACAATCTCTTTTCTTGGGAATTTGGCTTTTATGTCAGCTTTATTTCGTATTTTTGCAGGGAAATATGCTTTGTTCTTATTTGTAGAAAGCTGATAGATGACAGAAGAAAAGAATTATAAGCTGTTGCCTCACATAGATAGTCCGGCGGATTTGAGGAAGCTGGATGTGCGCGAATTGCCGTTGCTGTGCGATGAATTGCGACATGACATTATTCATGAATTGTCGGTGAATCCAGGGCATTTGGCTTCGAGTTTGGGCGTGGTGGAACTCACCGTGGCGCTTCACTATGTGTTCGACACGCCTTACGACCGCATTGTGTGGGACGTGGGGCATCAGGCATACGGCCATAAGATATTGACGGGAAGGCGCGACAGGTTCTGCACCAATCGGAAACTGGGTGGACTGAAGCCTTTTCCTTTTCCAAGCGAAAGCGAATACGACACGTTCTGCTGTGGCCATGCTTCCAATTCGGTGAGTGCTGCGCTGGGTATGGCTGTTGCCGCTCGTTTGCACGGCGAGAACAGGAAGGTGGTGGCGGTGATTGGCGATGGTGCCATGAGTGGCGGTTTGGCTTTCGAGGGAATCAATAACGCTGCGGGCATTCCGAACAACATGCTGGTGATTCTGAACGACAACAATATGTCGATTGATGACAGTGTGGGCGGAATGAGTGAATACTTGCTGAAGCTGAATACGAACACCACTTATAATAATTTGCGCTATCGTGCCTCGAAGAAGTTGTTCGACTGGGGGCTGCTCAATGAGAAACGGCGGAAGTCGATTATCCGTTTCAACAACAGTCTGAAGTCGATGCTGACTCATCAGCAGAATATGTTCGAGGGTATGGACATTCGTTATTTTGGTCCTGCCGATGGGCACGATGTGATTGAGCTGGTGCGTGTGCTGCGTATCATCAAGGACATGAGAGGGCCGAAGTTGCTTCATGTTCACACGGTGAAGGGTAGGGGTTATGCTCCTGCTGAGGAGAACGCTACGGTGTGGCATGCTCCAGGTCGGTTTGATGAGGAGTCGGGCAAACGGTTGGACTCGAAACCGAAGAGTCCATGTCCGCCTAAGTTTCAGGAGGTGTTCGGGCAGACTTTGCTCGAACTGGCGAAGGAGAACGAACAGATTGTGGGTGTGACGCCTGCCATGCCGACGGGTTGCAGCATGAATATCATGATGCACGAATTGCCTAAGCGTGTGTTCGACGTGGGCATTGCCGAAGGTCATGCGGTGACGTTTTCGGGAGGTATGGCAAAGGACGGACTTTTGCCATTCTGCAACATCTACTCGTCGTTTATGCAACGTGCCTACGACAATATCATCCACGATGTGGCTATCATGAAGCTCAATGTGGTGCTTTGTCTGGACCGTGCAGGTCTCGTGGGTGAGGATGGTCCGACGCATCATGGTGCGTTCGACTTGGCTTTCCTCCGTCCGATTCCGAACTTGACGATTTCTTCGCCTTACGACGAACGGGAACTGCGCCGACTGATGTTCACTGCCCAGCAGAAGGACATGGGTACCTTTGTGATTCGCTATCCGCGCGGACGTGGTTCGTGTGTGGATTGGCATTGCGAACTGGAGGCTGTGCCTGTTGGAAAAGGGCGTAAGCTGAGGGATGGTGACGATGTGGCAGTGCTTTCGCTTGGCCCTATCGGAACGGAAGTGGAGAAGGCTATATCTTCCCTTCAGGAAGAAATGAAGAATGAAGAATTAAGAATGAAGAATGAAAGTAACTCATCCAATGAGCAGAGTAAAATTGATTCTTCATTCTTCATTCCTCATTCTTCATTCGACGAAGTCCATTCTTCATTCCCTTCTGTGGCTCACTACGACATGCGCTTCTTGAAACCGATTGATGAGGACATTCTTCATGAGGTGGGAAAGAAGTTCCGACATGTGATTACAGTGGAAGATGGAGTGGTGAGCGGTGGCTTGGGTAGTGCCGTTCTGGAATTCTTTGCCGACCACGGCTATCAAGTCGATGTGGAACGCATGGGTATTCCTGATGCTTTTGTGGAACATGGAACCGTGGCTCAGTTGCGTGCCATCTGCAAGATGGATGCGGAGTCGATTAAGGAGAAGATTTGTGAGAAGTTGAAATGATTAAAGTGAAGAAAAGTACAAAGAACAAAGTACAAAGTACAAAGGAAAAGGTACAAAGTACAAAGAACAAATGACTTTCTTCATTCTTCACTCTTCATTAAATTATACTTGCTATGAATATAGTTATTGCTGGTGCAGGAGCGGTGGGAACCCACTTGGCTCGTCTGCTCTCGAAAGAAAATCTGAACGTGGTGCTTGTGGACAAGGAGGAAGATCGATTGGTGAAACTGAACGATGCGCTCGACATCATCACCTTGACAGGAGAACCAACAAGCATCAGTGTGCTTCAGAATGCTGATGCGGGAAAGGCTGATTTGTTCATAGCTGTGACACCCGACGAAAGCCAGAACATCACGCTGTCGATGTTGGCGAAGCAGATGGGTGCCAAGAGGACTGTGGCTCGTGTGGATAACTACGAGTACATGAAGGAGGAAAACGCTGAGATTTTCAACAAGATGGGAGTGAATCGCCTCATTTACCCAGAGCTGTTGGCAGCCAATGACATCGCTACTTCGTGCCGTTACTCCTGGGCGCGACAGATGTGGGAATTTGGAGAGGCAAGGGACTTGTTTCTGCTGAGCGTGAAGATGCACGACAGCCATCCCATCTACGACAAGGAAATCAAAAACGAAAACAATATGCTCGTGGGGCATACGCTGAAGGAAATCGGTATGATGTACGGCCACAGTTTCCATGTGGTGGCCATCAAACGCGACGGAGACACGATTGTGCCTTACGGTGACGAGAAAATCCTGACGCGCGACTTGGTGTTCTTCATGACCACCCGCGAGAATGTGCATGAAATCTGTAAACTTTCGGGCAAGGAGAACTATCCGAAGGTGGAGCGTGTCATCATCATAGGTGGCGGCAAGTTGAGCGTGAGAGCAGACTGGGCGCTGCCAAAGGACATGAGCGTGAAGGTGGTGGAACCCAGCTACGACCGCTGCGAAAAACTGGGTGAATTGCTGCAAGACCGCACGATGATTATCAATGGCGAAGGTCATGACATGGACTTGCTGCATGATGAAAACATCGACACGACGGAAGCGTTCATCGCCTTGACACCCAACGACGAGGTGAACATCCTGTCTTGCGTGGCAGCACGTCGGCGCGGGGTGAAGAAGACGATTGCCCAGGTGGAGAACCTCGACTACCTCGAAATGGCGGAGCAGTTGGATGTGGGTACGGTTGTGAACAAGAAGAAAATTGCAGCCAGCTACATCTATGAAATGCTCCTGAAGTCGAGTGTGGATAACATGAAGATGCTCACCGTGGCGGATGCAGACGTGGCTGAGTTCATCGTGAAGAAAGGTTCGCGAGTGACGAAGGACGACGTGATGCACATCGGTTTTCCTCTCGGTGTGAACATCGGTGGAATGGTGCGCGATGGCAAGGGGCAACTGGTAAGTGGTCGCACGGTGCTGCGTGAAGGCGACAAGGTGGTGGTCTTCTGCATTGGTGGCACCCTGAAGAAACTGGATAGATTCTTTAAGTGAAAAAGAAAAAACAACGTGAAGCGTGGAGCGATTGAGCCTGATGGCATTTTTCACTTTTCACTCTTATCGCTCCACGCTTCACGTAAGTTTTAAGTTTTTAAGTTCTCGCTGAGAAGAGTAACTTCGTTAAACGTTAAACTCTAAACTTTAAACGTTTTTTCACTTTTCAAACACAGAGCAATGTTCAACTGGAAACTAATCATAAGGGTTATAGGTATTCTGCTTTTTGTGGAAGCAGGACTGATGGCTTTGTGCATGGGTGTGGGCATTTTCTACGACGATTGCTATTTGCCATTCGTCTGGCCAACGGCGATTGCCGTGGTACTGGGCACGGCAGGAGTGGTGTATGGTCGCGATGCGAGTTCCTCGATGGGCAGGAAAGATGGCTACTTGGTGGTGACAATGGTTTGGCTGATTTTCACACTCATCGGCATGTTGCCATTCCTGTTCAGTGGTTCGTTGCCCGACGTGGCAAGTGCGTTCTTCGAAGCCATGTCGGGATTCACCTCTACGGGTGCTACGGTAATTGACAACTGCGACATACAACCACGGAGCATTCTCTTTTGGCGCAGCCTTTCGCAATGGATTGGAGGTGTGGGAATTGTGTTCTTCACCATTGCCATTTTGCCAGCCTTTGGCGTGGGTGAAGTGAAGCTGTTCGCGGCGGAGAGTACGGGTCCCTTGCACAACAAAGTGCATCCGCGTATCAGCGTGACTGCCAAGTGGATAGGCTTTGTTTATTTGCTGCTCACGATGCTTTGCATGGCTTCCCTTTTCCTGTGTGGCATGAACTTGTTCGATGCTATTAACTACTCGATGGTGTCTATTGCTACGGGAGGATATGGCACACACAGTGCTGTGCTGCAAGAAGTGTATAACTCCAAAGCTATCGAATACATGCTTATCTTCTTCATGTTCATGGCAGGCGTGAACTACACACTGATTTATTACAGCATTCTGAAAGGAAAAGTAGGCCGTTTCTTCCGAGATGCAGAATTGCGCTGTTACTTGATAATCGTGGTTGGCATCACGCTGGTTTGTACCAATTCCTTGTTCTGGACACGAATCGACGGACTGCCATTTTCGTTTGATTCCGTATTCACCTCCCTCGACATCCTGGAACAGAGTTTCCGCGACTCTGCCTTCACGGTGGTGTCCTTGCAGACGACAACGGGGTTGGCAAATTGCGACTACACTGATTGGCCAGTGCAGCTCATGCCGCCTCTGCTGTTTGTGATGTTTGCAGGTGCTTGTTCGGGTAGTTCCACAGGTGGATTCAAGTGCATCCGATGGTCCATCCTTTTCCGTGTGGCTCGCAACAATTTCAAGAAAATTCTGCATCCGCGTGCCATTCTTCCTATTCGCGTGAATGGGCAGGTGATTTCGCACGAAGTGGTGCAAACGCTCCTTGCCTTCTGTGCCTTGTTCGTGGGAGCCTTGCTCTTAGGTTCGTTCGTCTTGGCACTCCACGGCGTGTCGCCTACCAGTCCTCATCAGCAGTTTGACTACTACGATGCCTTGGGTATAGCCATGTCGTCGCTTTCCAACGTGGGTCCAGGCATGGGCTATTATGGACCAGAACATTCGTGGGCCATCCTCTCGCCCGTTGCCAAACTCGTTTGCTCAGGACTGATGTTGGTGGGACGTTTGGAGATTTTCCCCGTGCTGATACTTTTCACTCGTAGTTTCTGGAAGAAGTCTTGAAAATGTAGAATGTAGAATGAAGAATGTAGAATGAAGAATAATGAAATGAAGAATGTAGAATGAAGAATGAAGTATTAGTCCATCCGGATGGAACATTCTTCATTCGGAGCGAAGCGACCATTCTTCATTCTTCATTTATGAGGATTGTCAGCCAGCAAATCAAGCGTGTTTTCATGTTGTGCATCTTGACGTGTGTTGCGTTGTTCGTGAATGCAGCTAAAGACGATGAGATGTTGTCGATGGCTCGTGCGAGCGTTGAAGCCATAGCGGTTCCGGACGATTCCATTGCCCTCGATTCAGTGTCGTACCTCACTTACGACAACGACACCTACGACTACCGTCAGCACTACTTGCACAACGACACCCTCTGGTTCGATGCAGCCACGGGCAGGCGAGTACACTTGCAGCGGCTCTTCGATGTGGATACATTAGTGGTTCCCAACAAACGCTTCCTCAAGCCCGTGCTGGAGTCACTGGGCATCAATTTCGGGGTTTGGGGATGGGACCATTTCGTTACAGACCGCGACTGGGCAGACGTGAATATGGATGTCATTCGTAGAAACTTGAAGAGTAGATTCGTGCTCGACTATGATTCCTATTCGGGCAACCAGTTTTCCCATCCTTACCACGGAAGCATGTTCTACAATGCAGCCCGCTATCATGGGCAGTCCTATTACACGGCAGCCCTCTATCCGCTCATTGGCAGCGTGGTGTGGGAATACTTCTGCGAAACCAACAGACCCGCTTTCAACGACTTCATCTCCACGGGAATAGGAGGCTCAGCTATTGGCGAAGTCACATTCCGCACATCGGACATTGTGTTCGACAATTCCAAGCGCGGGTTTGTACGAGTGATGCGCGAATTGGTGGGCACAGTGCTCAATCCCACACGCGGACTCCATCGCCTCCTTTCGGGCGAAGCCTGGCGCTACAGTCCTGCCCGAGGAAAACGTATGCAACCCGAGCCCTTCTCGATGGATGCAGGCATCGGAGTGCGCTACATGCACGAAATGAAACACCAGCATCGCACCAAGGAAAATAGCTATGTGGAGTTCCATCTGAGGTATGGCGACCCATTCATGAAGAAGAAAAGGCGGAAACCGTTCGACGTGTTCAGCTTGGACATGCTCATCAATACCAGCGGGCATAATCCCACGTTCTCGCTTCTTGAAATCCGAGGTCGTCTTTTCGGGAAGACATTTGAAACAAGCCGTAACTGGAAGCACGACTTAGCTGTGCATCAGAACTTCAAGTATGTGGATAATTATGGAGACAAGGACAATGAACACCCTGGTGATTTTGTCTTGGTCAACGAAGCTTGCAGTTTCGGAGTGGGACTTTACTCCAAGAAGAACGGACCGAAGTGGTCTTACTTCAACGACTTCCAGCTCAACGGAGTGGCTTTCGGTGGAACTACCGCCGACTATTTCCAAGGTCGTCGCTACAACTTCGCCTCAGGCTTCAGCTTGCGCAATGACCAGCGCATCACCTTGAATCGCAAACTCGCCTTTGGACACGACTTCTACTATGCATTCTTTGCTGTGCCGAAAGGCCCCGCCGACCCAACGGACATGGGCGATTACAACTGGGGTGACAAGGGTGTACACAACATCTTCATCAACCGTCTTTATTTGGTGGCGAATTTGAGACACAACTTCAAAATCAACGTTGAGCGCGAACTCTATTATCGCATATCCAACTATCGGGATTTTGAGAACTTACGCGCCAAGAGCTACCAATTCAAAATGGGATTACTTTATTCGATGTAAACAGCGACAATATAATATAAGGTACTAAATCAAGAAAGCCCTCTCGCAAATGCTGCGGGAGGGCTTTTTTGAGGTGGATGTGGCTGTCAAGCAGTGGCGTTATCTCATCACTTTCTTGACGCTGGTTTTTCCTTTGCGTGTCGTTGACTTCACGATGTTCACGCCCCTTTGCAGGGTTGGTGTTTCGATGCCGCTGGTTGAGAAGATTTTCGTAGAGATGTCATCGTTCTGCCCTGTGGCTACGGTCTGGATGCCATCTACTGCTCCTTCGTTGGTGGAATCCTGCATCACTGCTGCAATTTCATCGGCAGAAAGCGCGTAGTTGTAGATGCGGAAGTCGTCGATGACTCCTCTGAGGAGAGGGTCGTTGGGGAATTGGCTTTTGCCGATGTAGCAAAGTGCGGGCTTGAAGTCGGATGGACGAATACTGATGTCGTTGGTTGAAGCCACCAGTTCTCCGTCGAGGTAGATGCAGACGGAGTCGGCGGAGAGGGTGATGGCAAGGTGTTTCACTGCCGTGCTGTTCATCCTTGTTGTCTTCAGGATTTGCTCGTCACCTCCGTTCTTCAGCACGAGTCGTGCGTCAGAGCCGCTGTTTGGAGTGAAGAACATGTACTGGTCGGTGCCATTGCCGAAGTCGAAGATGCGTTGCCAGTTGCCCTGTGAACTGACGGTGTAGAACCATGTGCAGATGGTCATTTCCTTTTGGTTGCCCACTTGGTAGGGCAACGACAGATAGTTGTCGGAACCGTTCAGGCTGAGGTATTTTTCGCCCGACTTGAGGCGCGACTTGATGCTGTTGGCGTAGGTGGCTGTGCCGTTCATGGCTGCATCGAAATAGTTCTCGCTGTTGTCGATGTTGGAATCGTCGAATTCGTATTCGGCGATGAGGGCTTTCTTGCCAGATGTCCTTGCCGTGATGATTTCGGAGGCTTCCGACTGGTTGCGGCTGCGGTCGATGGCTTTCACCTTGTAATGATAAGTCTTGTTCTGCTCCAGGGAGTTGTCGATGAACCTGGTGCCTTGAATGATGCGGCCGATGGTGTTCCAATCGATGGAACCAGATTCTGTTTCCTCGCCGCGCAGCACCATGTAGCCGTCCAGGTCGCTTTCGGTGTTGGCTTCCCAGTTGAGCATTACCGAGGCGCTCTGTGCATTTGCTTCCAATCCTTTTGGTGCAGCTGGGGCGGTTCGTTCGCGAGCGGCATCGACGGGCATGAAGCGCCATTTCTGCTGGTCTCTGCCTGTGAAGGCTGCTTGGGTCACTGCTGCGTTGGTGGCGGTGGAGGCTGTTTGTAGGTAGAGTCCTGAGTAGCGGTTCTGGATGTAGTAGCTGCCATCGCCTGCGTATTCCAAGTGCCATTGCTCGTTGGTGCCACCATCGCCAGTGTAAACGATGATGCCTCCGCCGTTGCTTAGGCTCCAGTTCAGCACATCGAGCAGCATCGACTGGTTGCGTGCGCTCTTGATATGGACGTAGCTGAAGTCGCCGCCAATGGTGTTGCTAACTTTCTCAATCACCCATTTGTGGTAGGGCTGCACGGTCTTGCTGGAGTTCTGCACGACAGCTGTGGCGTTGCTGGTCGAGCCGCCCTGGATGGACATCATCATCTTTGAGTTCATGTTCATCAGGATGTATGTGCCTGTATCGACGGGACAAGGAGGCACGTCCTCTCCGCTGTGGATTTCCACCAGTCGCTCAGCGTTTTTCTGGTTGGCGGACTGGTAGGTACCGTTGGCATCGGCTGGAATGAGCATGGGATAGCTCCTGTAAGGACCGTAGCCATCGAAATACACGTCGCGGTCGAGTGAAACCATTTCGAATGTGGTTGGTTTGGCTTGGCGTTCCGATGCTCCCATGAATGCCTTCACGCTGCCGTTGGGCAGTCGATACACGCTGCCTGCGGTCCAGTTGTCGCGGTTCTCGGCATAGCCCAGTTCGGCTCCACCGCCCGACGTGGCTTTGCAATACTGTCCGCGGCAGGTGCCGTCGAATCCCCACCAGATGCCAGTTTGCATGCCATAGTGTGCGGCTACGAAAGCTTCCATCGTGTTGTGCAACTCGTCGGCGGTGACGTGGTTGCCGTCCTTGGCCACTTCTTGCCAGAAGGACGCATAGCTGTTGAACGAACCTGCCAACTGGTGTGTGTTGCCTTCCGTCACGTAGGGCTTCACGGCGTTGTACCAGCTGGATGCCTGGTCGCAGTTGAGCGTGTTGCCAGCCGAGATGCGAATGCCTGCCAGTTCCTCGTCCTCGGTGATGAGTCGAGCCACTTCCTTGAAATTCGCTTTCGAACCTTGTTTCCAGCCTGTGTAGTCGGGCTCGTTGAATGGCGAAATAGTGATGATGTTGAATCCACGGCTTTGGGCGTGCTTTACGCTTGCCTTGATGACTTTGTACCACTCTGTGGGTTTTCCGTAGTAGTTTTCCACGTATTCTGCATGAGGGTAGTATGCTTCCTGGTCGGAGTTGATGACGAGGTTCTTCACGCCCGATTTGGCGATGTTGTTCAAGCGCCGGTTCAACTCGTTGCGTTGTGCTGCCGACAGATTGCCGTTCTCATCCACGAGGTCGGTGGTCTGGAATGAGATTCGTCCCACTTTCAGGTTTTCCTTGCCAATGTGGTTGGTGCCTCGATTCACGTTCACGTCCCAGTTCCATGCCACGTCCAATCCCCAGTCGATCACGTATTCCTTGCCGTTCCCGCCGTATTCGAAGGGAAGCATCGTGTTGCCCATGCCGTTGGTCTGTAGCCACGAACTTGAGGTTGGAGTCACTGTTTCTCTTTGTGCAGAAGCCATCATGCTGCATGATAAGGCTATCAGCCATGCCATAGTTCTTTTCATATATAAGTTTTTAAGTTTTTGAGTTTTTAATCAGGGATTTAAAGGATTTAAAGGATTTTCGATTACTACGTTGTTCCTTGTCCTTTGTCCTTAATTGAGATTTTTATCAAGGATTTAAAGGATTTAAAGGATTTTCGATTACTACGTTGTTCCTTGTCCTTTGTCCTTTGTCCTTAATTGAGATTTTTATCAAGGATTTAAAGGATTTAAAGGATTTTCGATTACTACGTTGTTCCTTGTTCTTTGTCCTTTGTACTTAATTGAGGTTTTTATCAAGGATTTAAAGGATTTAGAAGGATTTTCGCTTACTA
>OCVV011349188.1_pt1 | contig 17932 bp, 9 predicted proteins | sample 1539721 | NCBI WGS metagenome assembly OCVV01 (sample SAMN02144230, study PRJEB22623) | gut metagenome | biome: sheep rumen | host: Ovis aries | place: New Zealand | reverse complement strand
TGTTGGGCCTGCTCCGGAACTCCGGATGGTACTGGACCCCGATGAAGAATTCCTCCCCGGGGATCTCCACCGTTTCCACAAGCCTCCCGTCCGGCGACAGCCCGGACAGGCACAGCCCGGCCTTTTCCAGCGCCTCCCGGTATTCATTGGCAAACTCATAGCGGTGGCGGTGCCGCTCGCCGATTTCCGCCTCCCCGTACAGCCGCCGGATCACCGTGCCCTCCTTCAGGACGCAGGGATACTTTCCCAGCCGCAGGGTGCCGCCCTTGCTGATTTCGTCGTTCTGCCCCGGCATGAAATCGATGACCCGGTGGGGGGATTTTTCGTCGAACTCCCGGGAGTTGGCCCCCGCAAGCCCCGCCCGGTTCCGGGCGTATTCGATCACCGCCACCTGCATTCCCAGGCAGATGCCGAAATACGGCAGGTGATGCTCCCGGGCGTACCTCGCCGCCAGGATCATTCCCTCGATGCCGCGGCCGCCGAACCCGCCGGGCACGATCACCCCCTGCAGGGGGGCGAGGATGCGAGGCACGCTCTCCTCCGTCAGGGTCTCCGAGTCAATCCATTCAATCTCCACCTTCGCGTCCAGGGCGTAGCCCGCGTGGCGCAGGGCCTCCGCCACGGACAGGTAAGCGTCGTGCAACTGCACATACTTCCCCACCAGGCCGATCTTCACCCGCCGGCTCTGGTGGCGCACCCGCTCCACCATCTCCCGCCATTCGCGCAGGTCCGGCTCCCCGGCCGCAATACCCAGCTCCCGGCAGATGATCCCGGAGAGGTTCGCCTCCTCCAGCATCAGCGGCGCCTCGTAGAGCACCGGCAACGTCACGTTTTCAATGACGCAGTCCTCCTTCACGTTGCAGAAGAGGGAGATCTTCCGGAAGATGCTTTCGTCCGTAATCTTCTCGTCCGTCCGCAGCACGATGATGTTCGGGTTGATGCCCATGCCCTGCAGCTCCTTCACGGAGTGCTGGGTAGGCTTGGACTTGTGCTCCCCGCTGGCCTTCAGGTAGGGCACCAGCGTCACGTGCACATACAGGGCGTTTTCCCTTCCAACCTCCAGCCCCACCTGCCGGATGGCCTCGATGAAGGGCTGGCTTTCAATGTCGCCGATGGTGCCGCCGATTTCCGTGATCACCACATCCGCGTTGGTCTTTTCCCCCACCCGGTAGATAAAATGCCGGATTTCGTCGGTAATATGCGGAATGGTCTGCACCGTGGAGCCCAGGTATCCCCCCTGCCGCTCCCGCTCAATCACCCGGGAGTATACCCGGCCGGTGGTCAGGTTGGAATACTTGTTCAGGTCCTCGTCGATGAACCGCTCATAGTGGCCCAGGTCCAGGTCCGTTTCCGCCCCGTCCTCCGTCACATACACTTCGCCGTGCTGGTAGGGGCTCATGGTTCCCGGGTCCACGTTGATATACGGGTCCAGCTTCTGGGCCGCCACCTTCAGGCCCCGGGCCTTCAGCAGCCGGCCGATGGACGCGGCGGTAATGCCCTTCCCCAGGCCGGAAACCACGCCGCCGGTTACAAAAATATACTTCGTCATTTTCCTTCCCCCTGCTGCCTGCGCAGCTCCTTCAGCCATTCCTTCATCCTCCCGGCAGTCTCCGCCGTCTCCCCTGCCCGTCCGAAGGCGGACAGGCGGAAATACCCTTCCCCGCAGGGCCCGAAGCCCTCTCCCGGGGTGCCGATCACCTGGATCTCCCGCAGCATCCGGTCAAAGAACTCCCAGCTCTTCATTCCCTCCGGGCACCGCATCCAGACATAGGGCGCGTTTTCCCCGCCCCAGTATTCCACTCCGGCTTCCTCCAGGGCTTCCGTCATCACCCGGGCGTTGCGCTTGTAATAATGGATGTTTTCCATCACCTGGCGCTGGCCCTCCGGGGTGAACACCGCCGCCCCGCCCCGCTGCAGGATGCAGGAAACCCCGTTGGTCTTCGTGGTCCTGTTCCGCACCCACATGGCGTTCAGGTTCATGCCGCCCCGCTCCAGCTCCTTCGGAATCACGGTATACCCCAGCCGGGTTCCCGTAAACCCGGCAGTCTTGGACAGGGAGCAGATCTCGATGGCGCAGGTCCGGGCCCCCTCGATCTCAAAGATGCTGTGGGGCAGGTCCGATTCAATGAAGGCCTCGTAGGCCGCGTCAAACAGGATCACCGCCCCCCGGGCGTTGGCGTAGTCCACCCACTGCTTCAGCTTTTCCCGGGAATAGACGGCCCCGGTGGGATTGTTCGGCGAGCACAGGTAGATCAGGTCCGCGTCCGGCTTTCCTTCCGGCGTGGGCAGGAAGCCGTTTTCCGGCCCGGCGGCCAGGCGCACGATCCGCCGCCCCGCCATGATGCTGGCGTCCAGGTAGGCGGGATAGGCCGGCTCCATGATGCAGGCCGCGGAGGAAGCCTCAAACAGGTCCAGGATATCCCCCAGCTCATCGCTGGCACCGCTGGAAACAAAGACCTCCTCCGGCTCCAGGGCGATCCCCCGCCCGGCGTAATGGGCACTCACCGCCTCCCGGAAGAAGGGCAGGCCGCATTCCGGGGTGTACCCCTGGAACCGCTCCGGGTTCCCCTGGTCCTCCGCCGCCTGCCGCAGGGCCGAAACCGCCGCCTCGCACAGGGGCAGCGATACATCGCCGATCCCCAGCCGATACAGCTTCACCCCCGGGTGCTCCGCCTGCCATGCCTTCACCTTCTTTGAAATATTGTAGAAAAGGTAGGATTCCTTCAGCTTTCCGTAGTTCCGGTTAACCTGGATCATGGTCCCCGTTCCTCCTTCTCCTCTTTCACTCCACCGTTACGCTCTTGGCCAGGTTCCGGGGCTTGTCCACATCCAGTCCCCGGTTCACGCTGGTGTAGTAGGCCAGCAGCTGCAGCGGAACGATGGCCACGGAAATCATGAAATGCTCATCCGTCTTCGGCACGTAGACCGTGAAGTTTACCGAGTCCTCCACGGAGAAATTCCCGTTGGCCGTCAGCCCCATGAGGAACGCTCCCCGGCTCCTGCATTCCATCATGTTGGACAGGGTTTTCTCATACAGTCCCGACTGGGTCAGCATCCCCACCACCAGGGTATTGTTCTCAATCAGGGAAATGGTCCCGTGCTTCAGCTCCCCGGCGGCGTAGGCTTCGGAATGGATGTAGCTGATCTCCTTCATCTTCAGGCTGCCCTCCAGGGAGATGGCGTAATCCAGCCCCCGGCCGATGAAGAAGATGTCCTTGGCGTTGGAAATCTTGGTGGAAAACCACTGGAGCCGCTCCTTCTCCTCCAGCACCCTCCGGATCTTGTCCGGCAGGGTCAGCAGCTCCGCCACCAGGGCGTCGTGCCGCTCCTCCGTAATCGTCCCCCGGGCCAGGGCCGTCCGGAGGGCCAGGGCGTAAACCGCTGCCAGCTGGGCGCTGTAGGCCTTGGTGGTGGCCACGGCGATCTCCGGCCCCGCCATGGTGTACAGCACATGGTCCGCCTCCCGGGCAATGGAGGAACCGATCACGTTCACGATCCCCAGGGTCTCGGCTCCCCGCTCCTTCGCCACCCGCAGGGCCGCCAGGCTGTCCGCCGTTTCGCCGGACTGGGAAATCACGATCACCAGCGTATCCTTCCCCAGGGGCAGGGTCCTGTAGCGGAACTCGGAGGCCAGCTCCACCCGCACCGGAATCCCGGCCAGGTCCTCCAGCACATACTGGGCAGCCACCCCCACATGCCACGCGGATCCGCAGGCCGCGATGTCAATCTGGGCATAGCGCTTCAGGTCCCCGTCCCCAAGGCCCGTTTCAGAAAGGTCCACCTTTCCATCCTTCACCAGGGTCCGCAGGGTGTCCCGCACCGCCTCGGGCTGCTCGTGGATCTCCTTGAGCATGAAGTGCTCGTATCCGCCCTTTTCCGCGGCGGCCGCGTCCCAGGTGATCTCCGTCAGGGGCAGGCTCACCTCGTCCCCGTTCAGGTCGAAGAAGGTCACCTTTCCCGGGGCCGCCCTTGCCACCTGCAGGTTATCGATGTAATAAACCTGCCGGGTGTACTTCAGGATCGCCGGAACGTCGGAGGCCAGGAAGGTTTCGTCCTCCCCCGTTCCGATGATCAGCGGCGAATCCTTCCGCGCCGCGAAGATCTCCCCTGGATAGTCCCGGAACATGAGGGCCAGGGCATAGCTGCCCCGCACCCGGACCATGGTCCGGGTGATGGCGTCCACCGGGCCGATCTTGTATTTTTTATAGTAGTAGTCCACCAGCTTCACCACGATCTCCGTGTCCGTTTCGCTGTAGAAGCTGTATCCGTTGCGCTGCAGCTTGTCCCGCAGCTCAGCGTAATTCTCGATGATGCCGTTGTGCACCCCCACCACGTCCGACTCCACCGCGCCGCTGCCGCTGCGCAGGCAGTTTCCCGACACGTGGGGATGGGCATTGACGATGCTGGGGTCCCCGTGGGTGGCCCACCGGGTGTGCCCGATGCCGCAGCAGCCCGGCAGCGTCCGGCCCCGGTCCGTCTTGTCCGCCAGGTGGTACAGCTTGCCGGTGGCCTTCACCACCTCCGCCAGCTCCGTGCCGTTGCGCACCGCCAGCCCCGCGGAGTCATACCCCCGGTATTCCAGCCGCTCCAGGCTCTCCAGCAGGATCGGCGCCGCCTGTTTTCTTCCCGTATATCCGACAATTCCGCACATGGCTCCCTTGCCTCCCGTCCAGAAAAAAGGGGCAAAGGGTTCCTTCTGAGGACCCCCTTGCCCTGTTCCCGGATATCATATCGGATTCCGGGTCCATTGTCAATACATTATAATACATTAATACAATTCGTGAACAGTTTCCCTTACTCGTCGGACTGAAGGGCGTCGAAGCCCTCCTCGCCCGTCCGGACCCGGACCACGTTCTCCACCTCCGTGACGAAGATCTTCCCGTCACCGATATGCCCGGTGTGCAGGACGCTCCGCGCCGTATCGATCACTTCCCGCACCGGCACGCTGCTCACCACAATATCCACCTGCACCTTCGGCAGCAGCGTCACCTCCACCGGCGTTCCGCGGTAGTACTCGGGCTTGCCCTTCTGGGCGCCGTAGCCCATGACGTTGGTCACCGTCATCCCCGTGATCCCGATGCCGTTCATGGCCTTCTGCAGCTTTTCCAGGCTGCCCGGGCGGCAGATGATCTGCACCCGGGAGTAAACCGGAACCCCGGGAGCCTTTCCGGCCTTCCCGCTCCCGGCGGAATGCGGCACTTCCCCTGTCCCCGCGGGGGCCGGAGCCGGCGCCGCCGCAGGCGCTTCGTCCGGGATCGCGCCGGCCGCCCCGGTTCCTTCCTCCGGCAGCATCGCGTATCCTGCATAGGCCGTGGGCAGCCCGTGCTCCGAGCGGTCCAGGCCCAGGATCTCGTCCGCAGCGTCCGCCCGCAGGCCGATGGTCTTTTTGATCAGCAGGAAGACGATGGTGATCACAACGCCGGTCCATGCCGCCGCGGCAAGCACCCCCGTCGCCTGCACCCCCAGGAATTTCAGTCCCCCGCCGTAAAACAGTCCCTTCATGGTGCTCCTGCCGGTGGCGAAGAGGCCCGTCATCAGCGTGCCCGCCGCTCCGCAGACCCCATGGACGGAAATCGCGCCCACCGGGTCATCGATCTTCACCACCCGGTCGAAGAATCCCACCGACACCGTCACCAGGATGCCGCAGACGATGCCGATCACCGCTGCCCCGAAGGGATCCACCGCGTCGCACCCCGCCGTGATGCCCACCAGGCCGGCCAGGGCCGCGTTGAAGGTCATGGAAACATCCGGCTTGCCGTAGCGGATCCAGGTAAGGGCCATGGTGGTGACCGTTGCCAGGGCCGCCGCCAGGTTCGTGTTGAAGAACACCAGTCCTGCGGAGGTGATCAGCTCGTCGCTGTCCATGCCCACCGTGGAGGCGCCGTTGAATCCGAACCAGCAGAACCAAAGGATAAACACCCCCAGCGCCGCCAGGCTCAGGTTGTGCCCCAGGATCGCCCGGGGCTTTCCGTCGGGACCGTACTTCCCGATCCGGGGCCCGAGAATCTTCGCGCCGATCAGGGCGCACACCCCGCCTACCATATGCACCGCCGTGGATCCGGCAAAGTCATGGAATCCCATTTCCGCCAGCCAGCCACCGCCCCAGATCCAGTGGCCGCTCACCGGATAGATGAAAAGGGAGATGGCCGCGGAGTAGAGGCAGTAGGCGGAGAACCGGGTCCGCTCCGCCATGGCGCCGGATACGATGGTCGCCGAGGTGGCGCAGAACACCGTCTGGAAGATGGCAAAGGCCCACAGCGGCACCCCTTCCGGCAGCACCGCGCCGTATTCCTTCATGATGAAGGGATCAATCCATCCGAACAGCGCCGTGCCCGATCCGAACATGATCCCGAAGCCCGCCAGCCAGTACAGCGGCGTGCCGATGCAAAAGTCCATCAGGTTCTTCATCAGGATATTGCCCGTGTTCTTTGCCCGGGTAAATCCGGCTTCACACATGGCAAATCCCGCCTGCATGAAGAAAACCAGTGCCGCCCCCAGCAGCACCCATACCGTGTTTGCCGCAGAGTACATCATTCCGCTCACTTCCGTTTCCGTAATAATAAAAAGAGGCGCCGGTGGTTCAACGCACCCTCGCGCCTCTTTATGCGGCGGATTGTATACTGTATTTATTCTCCTGTCAAGGGGTTATCCGCCAAATACATTTGAAAAACATTCCCCGCCTTCTCCCCGCAGGAAGGCGTCCGCCTCCCGCGCGGCAGCGCGGCCGTCCGCCAGGGCCCGAACCACAAGGGACTGGCCGTTTCGCATGTCCCCGGCGCTGAACAGTTTTTTCCCGATCCGGTGGCTTCCATCCCCGGGGAGGAGCCTGCCCCGTCCGTCCGGCTGCAGGGAAAAGCTCCGCAGCGTCCCCTCGTCGCAGCCGATAAAGCCCGCGGCAATCAGCAGCAGCCCGCAGGGTACCGTCCGCTCCGTTCCCGCAACAGGTTCCATGCGCCCCTCCGTGCTCCGCATGAGTCTCACGGTTTCCACCGCCTCCAGGCGGTTCCCTTTCCCGGTCAGCAGCCGCTTCACCGTCGTCCGGTAAATCCGGGGATCCTGCCCCTGCACCGCTGCCGCCTCCAGCTGTCCGTAGTCGGTCCGCAGGATCCGTGGCCATTCCGGCCAGGGGTTTCCCGCTCCGCGGCGCTCCGGCAGGGCAGGCATCATCTCCAGCTGGGTCACCGATGCGCAGCCCTGCCGCAGCACCGTGCCCACGCAGTCGTTTCCCGTGTCCCCGCCGCCGACAACGATCACATCCTTCCCCCTGGCCAGGGAGCAGCTTCCCCCTTCCAGCAGGGTCCGGGTGGTTTCCGCCAGGAAATCCACGGCAAAGCGCACACCCTCCGCGTCCGCGTTTTCCACGGCCAGCGGCCGGGGCTTCCGCGCCCCGCCGCACAGGATAACCGCGTCGTATTCCTCCAGCAGCTCCGCCCCGGCCTCCGTGCCGAGCCGGAAGGAAACCCCTTCCGCCTCCATCAGGCGGATCCGCCGCGCCAGCACGTCCTTGGGCAGCTTCATGTTCGGAATGCCGTACATCAGGAGCCCCCCGGGCCGGTCCGCCCGCTCGTACACCGTCACCGAGTGCCCCAGCCGGTTCAGCAGGTCCGCCGCCGCCAGGCCCGAAGGCCCGCTGCCGGCCACCGCCGCCTTCTTTCCGCTCCTCACCTTGGGAATCCGGGGCTTCATCCAGCCCTCCGCGAACCCTTTTTCAATCAGGTACAGCTCGTTGTCGCGGTTCGTCACGGATGCTTCCTCCAGGTTGCAAGCCTTCTCGCATAGCGCCGGGCATACCCGTCCCGTAAACTCCGGGAAGGGGGCCGTCTCCAGCAGCCGCGCCAGCGCCTCCCGCTCCTCTCCCCGGTACAGCAGGTCATTCCATTCCGGAATCAGGTTATGCAGCGGGCATCCGAAGTCCGACTGGCAGAAGGGCACGCCGCAGTCCATGCAGCGGGCAGCCTGGCAGCGCCGTTCCTTCTCCGGCAGCGCCCGGTGCAGGTCCCGATAGTCCGAGAGGCGCTCCGCCGCTTCCCGCAGCGGGTTTTCCCTCCGGCCGTATTCCATGAATCCCGTCGCCTTGCCCATTACGCCTCTCCTCCCTTCATCCGGGCCCGGTATTCATCGGATACCACCGTCCGGAATTTCGGCAGGTACTCCGCCAGGTTGTCCAGGATCTCCCGGGCCTTCTTCGATCCGGTAGCCTCCGCGTGCATCCGCAGCAGCCCTTCCAGCTCCCCGGCCTCTTCCGCTCCGACAGGATAGGCTTTCACGTGGTCCCTGTTCAGCTTTTCCTCCAGGGTTCCGTCCTCGTCCAGCACCCAGGCGACGCCGCCGCTCATGCCCGCGGCGAAGTTGTCCCCCACGGGGCCCAGGATCGCCGCCCGGCCGCCGGTCATGTATTCACATCCGTGGTCTCCCACGCCCTCCGCCACAGCCCAGGCGCCGGAATTGCGCACCGCGAAGCGCTCCCCGGTCCTTCCGGCAATGAAGGCGTATCCTCCCGTGGCGCCGTAAAGGGCCACGTTGCCGATGAGCGTATCCTCCTGCCGCCAGGCGCCGTCCGCCGGCGGGCATACCGCCAGGGTTCCGCCGGACAGGCCCTTGCCCAGGTAGTCGTTGGCCACCCCGCAGAGGGTGATGGCCTGGCCCGCAGGCAGGAACGCCCCGAAGGACTGGCCGCCGCAGCCCAGGGCCCGGACGGTCCGCTTTCCCCGGAGCATGGTTCCGAAGGCCCGGTCTGTGGTCATCAGCTGCACCTGGTCTCCCAGCAGCCGCGCGTCGGTCCTCTCCCCAAGGCGGAAGTCATGCTTCGCTTCCGGCCGGAAATGGATATTCCGGGCAAAGCCGATCAGGTCGGACAGGTCCATGGCCGCGTCTTCCTTCATCTTCAGCAGGTCGCTGCGGCCCACCAGCTCGTCCACGGTCCGGGCGCCCAGCCGGGCCATGATCCCCCGCAGCTGTTCCGCCACGAACCGCATGAACCGCTCCACGTATTCCGGCTTGCCGGCAAACTTCTTCCGCAGCTCCGGGTTCTGGGTGGCGATGCCGAAGGGGCAGGTGCCCAGGTGGCATACCCGCATCATCCGGCAGCCCAGGGTCACCAGGGGTGCCGTGGCAAAGCCGAATTCCTCCGCCCCCAGCAGCAGCGCCACCGCCACATCCCGGCCGCTCATCAGCTTTCCGTCGGTCTCCAGGGTCACCTTTTCCCGCAGCCGGTTGCGGCACAGCACCTGGTGGGCTTCCGCCAGGCCGATTTCCCAGGGCAGTCCCGCGTGGTGCACGCTGCTCAGCGGCACTGCGCCGGTTCCGCCCTCCCCGCCGGAGATCAGGATACCGCCGGCGCCGGCCTTGGCCACGCCGCTGGCAATGGTTCCCACGCCGGTGGAGGACACCAGCTTCACCGTGATTTTCGCCTGCTCGTTGGCGCACTGCAGGTCATAGATCAATTCCGCCAGGTCCTCAATGGAATAGATGTCATGATGGGGCGGCGGGGAGATCAGGGAGATCCCCGGCGTGGAGCAGCGGGTCCGCGCCACGCTTTCCGTCACCTTCGCCCCGGGCAGGTGCCCGCCCTCGCCGGGCTTGGCTCCCTGGGCCATTTTGATCTGGATTTCCTTCGCGCTCAGCAGGTATTCCCGGGTGACGCCGAAGCGGCCGGAGGCCACCTGCTTGATGGCCGAGTTCAGCTCCGTGCCGAAGCGCTCCGGCAGCTCCCCGCCCTCGCCGCTGTTGGACCGGCCGCCCAGCCGGTTCATGGCCTTCGCCAGGCACTCGTGGGCCTCCTGCGAAATGGAGCCGTAGCTCATGGCCCCGGTGCGGAAGCGCTTCACGATGGATTCAACGCTTTCCACCTCCTCCGGGGGCACCGGAGTGCAGGCCTCGAAGCGGAAATCCAGCATGGACCGGATCGTCCGGGGGCCGTCCTTCTCCACCCGCTCCGCGTACCGGTCAAAAAGCTCCCGGCTGTCCGTCCATACCGCCTGCTGCAGCAGATGGATCGTCTCCGGCGAATACAGATGCTCCTCCGCGCCTTCGCCGCTGCGCAGCCGGTGAATGCCGACGGAAGGCAGGCCCTTTCCTTCCCGGTCGCCAAAGGCTTCCCGGTGATGATAAAGCAGGTCCCCTTCCACCCGGTCCATCCCCGCGCCGCCCAGCACCGAAGGCGTGTTGGTGAAATATTTATCCACAAAATCCCGGTCCAGCCCGACGGCCTCAAACAGCTGGGCGCTCTGGTACGCCTGCAGGGTGGAAACCCCCATCTTCGAGGCAATCTTCAGCACCCCCGCCGTCAGCGCCCGGTTGTACGCCGCCAGGGCTTCCGCCGCCGTTCCGGGAAGCTGTCCCTTCGCCGCCATGTCCCGGAGGATGTCATGGGCCAGGTACGGGTTCACCGCCCGGGCGCCGAAGGCAACCAGCAGCGCCAGGTGGTGCACATCCCGGGGTTCTCCGCTCTCCAGCACCACCGAAACCGCCGTCCGCTTCCGGATGCGGATCAGGTGCTGCTCCAGGGCGGATACCGCCAGCAGCGACGGGATGGCCGGATGCACCGCGTCCACTCCCCGGTCTGAAAGGATCAGCACGTTGATCCTGTCCCTGCAGGCCCGGTCGCACTCGGCGAAAAGGCTGTCCAGCGCATCCTTCAGCCGCCGCCCCGCCGGGTACAGCAGGGAGACCGTCCGCACCGCGAAGGCGGGATGGTCCAGGGCCCGGATCCGCCGCAGCTCCCCTTCCGTCAGCACCGGGGAGGGAAGCTCCAGCACCCTGCAGTTGTCCGCCTCCCGGCTCAGCAGGTTTCCGTCGTCCCCGATGTACACGGAGCAGTCCGTCTTCACCGCTTCCCGCAGCGCGTCCATGGGCGGGTTGGTCACCTGGGCAAAGCGCTGCCGGAAGTAATCAAACAGCAGCGGCCGTGTTTTCGACAGCACCGCCAGGGGTTCGTCCGCCCCCATGGAAACGATGGGCTCCGCGCCGTTCGCCGCCATGGGCCGCAGGATCTCCTGCACGTCCTCCCGGGTATAGTGGAAGGCCTTCTCCAGGGCCTCAAGCCGCTCCCCGGACAGGGGCTTCTCCCCTCCCGAAGCCTTGGGCAGGTCCTCCAGGCGGATCACCTGCTTCATCCATTCCGACCAGGGATACTCCCGGGCATAGCGCTCCTTGACCTCGTCGTTCTCCGCCAGGTGTCCCGTGGCCAGGTCCGCCTCCAGCACCTCGCCGGATTTCAGCTTCCAACGGCGCAGGATATGGGCGTTCTCCTCGAAGAGCACCCCCGCCTCCGAGGAAAGGATCAGCCGCCGGTCGTCCGTCAGCGCGCATCGCAGCGGCCGCAGGCCGTTCCGGTCCAGGGAGGCGCACACCCGTTCGCCGTCGGAGTAAAGAACCGCCGCCGGCCCGTCCCATGGCTCCATCATCGTGGCGTAGTACCGGTAAAGATCCCGCCACGGCGTCTTCCGCTGCACTCCCTGCCAGGGCTCCGGCATCAGCACCATCCCGGCCAGGGGCAGCGGAAATCCGTTCATGGCCAGGAACTCCATGGTGTTGTCCAGCATCTGGCTGTCGCTGCCGCCCTCCGCCACCACCGGGAGCACCCGCCGCATTTCTGCGCCCATGACCTCCGAGCGCATGGTCTCCTCCCGGGCCTTCATCCGGTCATGGTTTCCCCGGATCGTGTTGATCTCCCCGTTGTGCAGCAGCATCCGGTGGGGATGCGCCTTGCTCCAGGAGGGGAAGGTGTTGGTGGAAAACCGGGAATGCACCATCGCCAGGGCGCTGGTATAGCGCGCGTCCTGCAGGTCGTCATAGAAGGAGCGCAGCTGGCCCACCAGCATCATGCCCTTGTAGACCACCGTCCGGCTCGACAGCGAGCAGATATAGGTTTCCGTATCCTGTTTTTCAAAGATCCTCCGGAGGATGTACAGCCTCCGGTCAAAGTCCGGCCCAGGGGCGGTGCCGTCGGGGCGGCGCAGGAAGCACTGCCGGATCCGCGGCATGGTGCTCCGGGCGCCGGCCCCCAGCTGGGCCGGGTGGCACGGTACATTCCGCCACCCCAGCACCTTCAGGCCCTCCGAGGCTGCCAGCTGCTCAAAAATGCGGCACGCGTTTTCCGTGCCCACCCGGTCCTCCGGTAAAAAGAACATCCCCACGCCGTAGTCTCCCGGCCGGCCCAGGGGGATTCCCTCCTCCCGGGCCCAGGCGGCAAACAGGCTGTGGGGAAGCTGGGTCAGGATCCCCACCCCGTCTCCGGTGGTTCCGAGCGCGTCGCTGCCCGCCCGGTGCGCCAGGCGCTCCACAATGCAAAGCGCCTGGTCCACCGTGCGGTGGGTAGCCCTTCCGCTCAGGTCGGCCACGGCGCCGACGCCGCAGCTTTCGTGTTCCGTTTCTTCATGGTAAAGGGGATACTGCCGGTCCCGCATAATCCTTCCGCCTCCCCCGGCCGGAATTATTTCTGGTTTTTCCGCAGGATGTCCGCGGCGTAATCCGCCATCCGGACCCCGTGGTCCATGGCGTATTTCTGCATCAGGTGATGTGCCTCCGGCTCCGTCAGGCCCAGCTGCCTCATCAGGATTCCCTTGGCCTGCTCCACAACCTGTCTTTCCGTGCCCATGCGCCTGGGCGCCCGCATGGAGTGCAGCTGGTTCAGCACCTCCAGCGCGCCGAGGACGGCGCCTCCCGACGTGGGTACCGCGAGCTTGAAGATCTCCTTTGATTCACAGTCATCCAGGATTTCCGGCCGGGCGATCAAAAGCACCTGCACCCGCTCGCCGTAGTCCCAGACCAGCTCGTCCGCCTTGCAGTCCGGCAGCCGCCCCAGCAGGATTACGATACAGTCTTCGCTTTCCGATATCGTCCTCCGGAGGGCACTGCCGGATGCACAGGAGCGGAACACGGAAAAACCGGAGGAGCTCAGCAGCCGTTCCAGCCGGCCGCGCCCGTTTTCCGACGCGCCGGCAATGATCATTCTTGCCACCGGGATGTCCTCCCTTCCGTTTCATCTCCGGGCCGCTCAGTACATAACGATGTAGCGGTCAATCTCCCACTGGCTCACATGGGTGCGGTAGGCGTCCCACTCCTTCATTTTTCCTTCCACATACTGGTCCAGCACGTGCTCACCCAGGGCGCCGCAGATCACCTCGTCCTCCTTCAGGCACTCCACCGCCTCCAGCAGGCTGCCCGGAAGGGATTGGATGCCCCGGGCCTCCCGGGTTGCCGCGTCCATGGCGAAGATGTTCTCTGTAATTTCCTCCGGCGGGGTCAGTCCCTTCCGGATGCCGTCCAGGCCCGCCGCCAGGCACACCGCCATGTTCAGGTAGGGGTTGCAGCTGGGATCGGGGCAGCGCAGCTCCACCCGGGTGCCCATGCCCCTCGCCGCGGGAATCCGGATCAGCGCGCTGCGGTTGCTGGCGCTCCAGGCCAGGTAGCAGGGCGCCTCGTATCCGGGCACCAGCCGCTTGTAGCTGTTCACCAGCGGGTTGGTCACCGCCGCCATGCCCCGGATATGGGCCAGGATGCCGGCGATGAAGGAATAGGCTTCCCTGCTGAGCCCGCGCTTGTCGGAGGGATCCGCGAAGACGTTCTTCCCGTCCTTGAACAGGCTCATGTTGGTGTGCATGCCGCTGCCGTTGATGCCGAACACCGGCTTGGGCATGAAGGTGGCGTGGAGGCCGTTTTTCTGCGCCAGGGTTTTCACCGCCAGCTTGAAGGTCATGATGTTGTCCGCCGAGGCCAGGGCGTCGGCGTATTTGAAGTCGATCTCGTGCTGGCCCTGGGCCACCTCGTGGTGGCTGGCCTCGATTTCAAAGCCCATCTGCTCCAGCGCCATGCAGATCTCCCGCCGGGTGCCCTCGCCGTGGTCCAAGGGTCCCAGGTCGAAGTATCCCGCCTCGTCGGAGGTGGTGGTGGTGGGCTTGCCCTTCTCGTCCGTCTGGAAGAGGAAGAATTCGCATTCCGGCCCGACGTTGAAGGAGTATCCCATCTCCGCCGCCTCCGCCAGCACCTTCTTCAGCACGCCCCGGGGATCGCCGGCAAAGGGGGTTCCGTCGGGGTTGTATACGTCGCAGATCAGCCGGGCAACCTTCCCGTGCTGGGGCCGCCAGGGCAGGATCGCAAAGGTATCCAGGTCTGGATGGAGGTACTGGTCGCTTTCATTGATGCGGACGAAGCCTTCAATGGAGCTGCCGTCAATCATGATCTCGTTGTTGACCGCCTTCCCGATCTGGCTGGCCGTGATGGCAACATTCTTCAACTGGCCGAAAATATCCGTAAACTGCATGCGGATGAATTCCACGTCGTCTTCCTGCACCATCCGGATGATATCCTCTTTCGTGTACCTGCTCATAACCGATGCCTCCTTTATGATCAAAAAAACGGGCAAGTCAAGCCTTTAACCGGCTCCCTTGCCCTGTATGCGGGGATCATATCATCCCCTTTTTTCCCTGTCAAGCATCCGGATTGTTTTCCCTTTGTATTCGTCCGCCGATTCCCCCGCCCCGCCTTGACAACCGCTCCGGGGAATGGTAACATTCCTGCCAACAAAGGCAAGGGAGCCTTTTCCGGTTTCCCTCGCCTTTTTGTTTTTCCTTCATTTCTGCAAGCAGGAGGCGATCCCAATGTGTTCCATCTTCGGACTGACCAGCGCCAGGGTTCCCCGGGAGCTGATGGAAGAATGCTTCGGCCGCACCGTGTCCCGGGGCCCGGACATGAGCCGCCTGGAGGAGATCCCCGGGGGCGTCCTGGGCTTCCACCGGCTGGCCATCATGGGCCTGAATGAGCAGGGGATGCAGCCCTTCCGTCTCGGGAAGGACGCGGTGGTCTGCAACGGGGAGCTCTACGGCTTCCGCCCCCTGCGGGAGCGCCTCATGAAGCAGTATGCCTTCCGGGGGGAATCGGACTGTGAAATTCTCCTCCCCCTGTATCATGAGTACGGGATTGAGATGTTCAAGACCCTGGACGCCGAGTTTGCCCTGATCCTCTGGGACGGGGAGCAGGAAAAGCTCATCGCCGCCCGGGATCCCGTGGGGATCCGCCCCCTGTATTACGGGAGGCTTCCGGACGGGGAATGGGCCTTCGCCAGCGAGCCGAAGAACCTGACGGGCCTCTGCGCGGAAATCCTGCCCTTCCCGCCCGGGCATTACTGGATCGACGGGGAATTCCACGCCTATGCCGATCCCTCCCATGTGGACCGCTTCATCATGGAGGATGAGGATACGGTCTGCCGGGAGCTGAACCGGCTCCTGACCGAGGGAGTGAAAAAGCGGCTGGACGCGGACGCCCCCATCGGCTTCCTGCTCTCCGGCGGGCTGGATTCCTCCCTGGTCTGCGCCATTGCCCAGCGGCTCCTCCCCCATCCCATCCGCACCTTTGCCATCGGCATGGACCTGGACGCCATCGACCTGAAATACGCCCGCATGGTTGCGGAACACATCGGCTCGGACCATACGGAGGTCATTATCTCCGAAAAGGATGTGCTGGAAGCCCTGCCCGCCGTGGTGGAGCTCCTGGGTACCTGGGACATCACCACCGTCCGGGCTTCCATCGGCATGTACCTGGTCTGCAAATGGATCCATGAGCATACGGATGTGCGGGTCCTGCTCACCGGCGAAATCTCCGATGAGCTTTTCGGCTACAAGTACACCGACTTTGCTCCCTCCGCCGCCGCCTTCCAGGAGGAGGCGGAAAAGCGGATCCGGGAGATCCATGCCTACGACGTGCTCCGGGCGGACCGCTGCATTTCCGTCAACTCCCTGGAGGCCCGCGTGCCCTTCGGGGACCTGGCCTTTGTCCACTATGCCATGAAGATCGATCCCGAGCTGAAGATGAACCGCCACAACATGGGCAAGTACCTGCTCCGCAAGGCCTTCGCCGGGGAAGGGCTCCTGCCGGAGAAGATCCTCTGGCGCCAGAAGGCCGCCTTCTCCGACGCCGTGGGCCATTCCATGGTGGACGACCTGAAAGCCCTGGCGGAAAGAACCTATACCGACAAGGAATTTGCCGAAAAATCGGCGAAATATGATTACTGCCCTCCTTTCACCAAGGAGAGCCTGCTGTATCGGGAGCTTTTCGAGGGATTCTATCCGGGCCAGGCCCGCATGATCCCCGGCTTCTGGATGCCGAATAAAACCTGGCCCGGCTGCGATGTGGACGATCCCTCCGCCCGCGTCCTTTCCAATTACGGAGAGAGCGCGGTATAAGCCGGGCGGGAAGGAAAAGAATCATGCCTGAAAACCAGAAAATCCTGATCCTGGACTTCGGCGGCCAGTATACCCAGCTCATTGCCCGCCGGGTCCGCGAATGCCATGTCTACTCAGAAGTGGTCCCCTGGAACACTCCCCTTTCGGAGATCCTCGCCCGACGGCCCCGGGGCATTATCCTCTCCGGCGGTCCCTCCAGCGTTCATGACGAGGGCGCCCCGATGATTGACCCGGCCCTCTATGACGCGGGCATCCCGGTGCTGGGCATCTGCTACGGCATGCAGCTGACCGCCCTGCTGCTGGGCGGCCGGGTGGAAAAAGCCGTCCAGCGGGAGTACGGCCGGGTCACCGTCCGCATGAAGGAGCGGCAGGGCCTCCTCGGCGGCATGAAGGAATCCTCCGGCTGCTGGATGAGCCACACCTGGCAGGTCAGCGCCTGTCCGGAGGGCTTCCGCGTCATCGCCGAAACCGACAACTGCCCCATCGCCGCCATGATCCATGAGGAGAAGAAGATCTGCTGCGTCCAGTTCCATCCCGAGGTCACCCATACCGAGGAAGGCAGCATGCTCATCCGCAACTTCCTCTTCCGCTTCTGCGGCTGCACCGGGGACTGGACCATGAGCGCCTTTGCCGAAACCGCCATCCGGCAGATCCGGGAAACCGTCGGCGAAACCGGAACGGTGCTCCTCGCCCTCTCCGGCGGGGTGGATTCCTCCGTGGCCGCCGCCCTGATCTACCGGGCCATCGGCAGCCGCCTCACCTGTGTTTTTGTAGACCACGGCCTCCTGCGCAAGGGGGAAAGCGACCAGGTCTGCCATGTCTTCAGCCACCTGTTCCCGGTGCGCTTCATCCGCTCGGACGCCGCCGGCCGCTTCTTCGCGGACCTGAAGGACGTCACCGAGCCGGAGGAGAAGCGGCACATCATCGGCCGCGACTTTATTGAGGTCTTCCGGGAGGAAGCGAAAAAGCTGGGCAAAATGGACTATTTCGCCCAGGGCACCATCTATCCCGATGTGATCGAAAGCGGCCAGGGGGCCAACGCCGCCGTCATCAAAAGCCACCACAACGTGGGCGGCCTGCCCAGGGAGCTCGGCTTTACGGAGCTGATCGAGCCCCTGCGCATGCTCTTCAAGGATGAGGTCCGCGCCCTGGGCGAAACCCTGGGCCTGCCCCGGGAGCTGGTCTGGCGCCAGCCCTTCCCGGGCCCCGGCCTGGCCATCCGGATCATCGGGGAAGTGACCCCGGAGAAGGCGGAAATCGTCCGGGACAGCGACGCGATTTTCCGCGAGGAGATCGCCCTCGCCGGCCTGGACCGCCATGTGAACCAGTATTTCACCGTCCTCACCGGCATCCAGAGCGTCGGCGTCATGGGCGATGAGCGCACCTACGACTACACCGTCGCCCTGCGGGCCGTCACCACCGACGACTTCATGACCGCCGACTGGGCCCGCCTCCCCTATGACCTCATCGCCCGGATCTCCAGCCGCATCGTCAATGAGGTCCCCCACGTCAGCCGTGTCGTCCTGGATGTAACAACGAAGCCTCCGGCAAGCATTGAATGGGAATAAAATCGACATCCGCCAGTGGCGGATATATGTCGATTTTATTCTCAAACTTTAAGGAGTGAGCTGCCCAGTGGGCAGTCACGACTATAAAGTTTGCGGATAATGACTTTTTTCGACCGCCAGTGGCGGAAGTTTCGTCAGCGTCATTCTCAACCGAAAAGGAGCGATCTCAACGGTGTTGAGTCG
>OCVV011161395.1_pt1 | contig 17933 bp, 13 predicted proteins | sample 1539721 | NCBI WGS metagenome assembly OCVV01 (sample SAMN02144230, study PRJEB22623) | gut metagenome | biome: sheep rumen | host: Ovis aries | place: New Zealand | reverse complement strand
CCCACTGAGATAAACGCTCCGCGAGGATGCGCAGGGATTCGGTTTGGAAGATGTCAGCTGAAGCTGACCCGAATCCCGCGCCAAGTCTCGCGAACAAGACTTGAATTGTAACGAGGAGGGAAAAAAGTATGATTAATGGAGCAAAAGTGTTAGACCATCCGATACGCTGGGCAATGGTAGGAGGCGGAAAAGGAAGCCAGATCGGATACATTCACCGTTCAGCCGCGCTTCGGGACGGTAATTATGAGCTGGTGGCCGGCGCGTTTGACATTGATCCTGAAAGAGGAATCGAGTTTGGAAAGGAACTTGGCGTAGCTCCGGAACGATGCTATCCGGACTATAAGACAATGTTTGCCGAGGAGGCAAAGCGGGAAGACGGTATTGAAGCCGTATCCATCGCTACGCCTAACGGACTTCACTATGAGGTACTTAAGGCTGCTCTTGAAGCCGGACTTCATGCAGTATGCGAAAAACCGCTCTGTTTTACATCAGAGCAGGCGGACGAACTTGTAGCCCTTGCAAAGAAAAAGAACCGTGTCGTAGGCGTGACATACGGATATTCAGGACATCAGATGATCCAGCAGGCGCGTCAGATGATCAAACACGGTGATATCGGTGACGTTCGCGTTATTCAGATGAGTTTCGCTTTTGGCGCATACAACGTACCCGTAGAGGAGACCAATGCGGCAGCAAAATGGAGATTCAATCCGGCTAAGGCAGGACCTTCAGGCGCTATGGGCGATGTGGGTACACATCCGCTGTTCATTATCGAGGCTATGCTTCCGGACCTGAAGATCGATAATCTGATGTGTACTACAAAGTCTTTCATCCCCAGCCGAGAGCTTGAAGACAATGCTTTCACCATTATGAATCTGAAGAAAGGCGATCACATTCAGGAGGGAGCACAGGTATACTGCTGGTCATCATTCATCAACTGCGGAGCACGCCATGATCATGTGATCCGTGTCGTAGGGTCCAAGGCTTCTATTGAGTGGGATGATGAGAGACCGAATCAGCTGGCATATGAAGTTGAGGGACAGCCGCGCTGCATTATGGAGAGGGGCGCTTCCTATCTGTATCCGGAAGCTCTTGTGGAAGACCGTATCGGCGGAGGACATGCAGAGGGTCTGTTTGAGGCCTGGTCGAACCTTTACAGGAGATTTGCAGTCGCTATGGAGTCGGCTGATCTCGGAATAAATGAATACGGTGACTTCTGGTATCCTAGCGTAGTTGAGGCGGCAAACGGCGTCAAATGGGTAGAAAAATGTGTTGAGTCCGCAAAGAATGGCTCTAAATGGGTAAGCTTCGACTGATAAAGAAAAACCGTGTAGGAAGTTTTTATTAATTATCTGTTGAATGTGAAAACAGGCAATTACCATAAAGTAAGAAAGAAGAAAGGCGAACACATGGGACTGAATATTTGCGGCGCTCCATGCTGCTGGGGCGTTGATGATGTGACTAATCCATATATTCCAGGCTGGCAGAGAGTAGTGAGAGAGGCGCATGAGGCCGGCTACCGCGCGATAGAGCTGGGGCCTAACGGATGGATCCCGACTGATGATATAGAGCTTGTTGCGGATGAACTGAATAAAAATGAGATGGGAATAGTTGCCGGAACTATATTTGACGACTGTCTGTCTGAGAATAATTTTGAAAAGCTGAAGGAACAGGCTCACGGGATCTGCGCACTGATTTCAAAACTGCCAAAACTTCCTGTCCTTGAGGGACAGAGATGGCCTACCCCGTACATGACGCTGATGGACTGGGGACATGATGAGCGTGATTACGCTGCGGGACATTCTGACAGAGCGCCCCGTCTTCCGAAAGAAGACTGGGACCGTATGATGTATCACTTTAAAGAGCTGGCGAAGATCGCCAACTCATACGGCGTTCGTCCGGTCCTTCATCCTCATTGCGGAGGATATGTCGAATTCGGCGACGAGATCGATGCTTTCGCAAATGATATTCCAAATGAGCTTGCCGGTTTTGTCCTTGATACTGGTCATACGGCATATGCGGGAATGGATCCTGTAGAGTGGCTCAGAAAATACAGGGATCGTCTGGATTATGTCCATTTCAAGGACATAAACGGTCCTGTTTACGAGGAAGTCATGAAGGAGCATATACGTTTCTTTGAAGGCTGCTGGAAAGGATCAATGTGTCCGATCGGCCAGGGAACGATCGATTATCCCGCTGTAAAAGCTGTGCTTGATGAGATCGGTTACAGCGGCTATATTACGATAGAACAGGAGAGCGATCCGAGAAACTGTGACCAGGCTCTGGAAAACTGTAAGGCCAGCATTGCTTATCTGAAATCTATCGGATTTGAAGTGTAACAAAAAAACAGAATAAATAAGCCAAACGTCATTCTGCACGAAGTGTACGATTTGGTTTAACGAGTGAAAAGCAGTGGTTTCCGCATCTGTGGGAATCGCTGTTTTTTGTTTCACAGGAAATATCAACCATTTTCTGTGAAACAAACCCTCCGGGGGGATGCTCACGCCGCACAGAGGAAGGCAGCTGCGCTGCCATGCGGCGGCGCGCAAAGTCCGGTTCGCTGCCCTCAAGATATGCCAATAATTCTAAAATAAAAAAAATGATAAAGACATTATTTTATAAAAACAGACATAAATAAGATAAATAAATCTTTTTTTTCAAGTTTCTTGCACTTGTCTGGTAAATATAGAACTGCTGATAAAAGATAGTTGATCCGTATCACGAGATAGTGTTTTTACAATCTTGCGTAATTGAACCCGATAAGCCTTTAGACCAAGATGTTAAAAGAAGGTTTTTCACGAAAGTGTTAATCTTAAATCATCAAATACAGGATCTGACACTGGTCAGGGAAAAAGTTAAAACATCAGATAGGTAAAAATGAATTGCTTTTAAAGGAGGAATTATCAATGAGCAAGACAAAAATGACAGTTGGACAGGCGATCGTCAAGTTCCTGAACGCGCAGTATATCGAACAGGACGGAAAAGTAGAGCCTTTTGTAGACGGTATTTTTACTATTTTCGGACATGGTATGGTAGTCGGTCTCGGACAGGCGCTGGCCGAGGATCCCGGCCATCTGAGAGTTTACCAGGGACGTAACGAGCAGGGTATGGCACATGCGGCTATCAGCTACGCAAAACAGCATAACCGCAGAAAGATCATCGCCTGTTCATCATCCATCGGACCAGGCGCCGCAAACATGGTAACAGCAGCGCTGACAGCTACAATTAATAATATCCCGCTGCTTCTTTTCCCGTCAGATTCGTTCGCTACGCGTCAGCCTGATCCGGTACTTCAGCAGCTTGAGTCTCCTGAAAGTCTGACGACGACAGCTTCTGACTGCTTTAAGCCGGTAGCGAGATACTGGGACAGGATCGCAAGACCTGAGCAGCTCATGAGCGCCATGGTAAACGCGATGCGTGTGCTGACAAATCCTGCCGACTGCGGTACAGCCGTGATCTCCATGCCTCAGGATGTTGAGGGTGAAAGCTTTGAGTATCCGGATTACTTCTTCCAGAAGAGGATACATCATATTCCGCGTCACTGCGCAGATGATTATGAGATCGAAAAAGCAGTTGAAATGATCCGTGCTTCTAAGAAACCTCTCCTGGTTTCCGGCGGAGGCGTTCGTTATTCAGAGGCCGGAGAGACAGTCATGAATTTCTGCCGTCAGTTCAATATTCCGGTATCCCAGACACAGGCAGGACATTCCGCACTTCCGGATTCCTTTGATCTGAACGTGGGAGGAATCGGTGTTACGGGTACATATGCGGCAAACGTACTTTGCAAGGACTGCGATCTGATCATCGGAGTCGGCACAAGGTTTAACGATTTCGTCACAGGATCAAAATGGGTAATGTTCCAGAATCCTGATATTAAAGTACTTGCCATCAATACATCCAAATATCATGCAGACAAGCTCGACGCGCAGAGCTGTGTAGGCGACGCAAAAGTAACTCTTGAAGCGATCGCGGCGAAACTTTCCGAGACAGGATACAAGAGCGGATTCACGACAGAGATCGAAGATATAAACAAAGTATGGGCAGCAGAGAGACAGAGCGTTCTCGATGTTCAGTATCATGGCGAGAAGTTCGGCGAGGGCGGTTTCGTTCCATGTGTACCAAGCTGGACAGAGAAGATCATGAAAGATTATATCCGTGATATCGGCGGAACGATCACAGAGTCCAACGGCGTAGGTATCATCCGTGAAGTAATCGACGATGATGCGATCGTGGTTGCAGCGGCAGGATCTCTTCCGGCAGACCTTGAACGTCTTTGGGTAACAGATGCAAAAGATTCCTATAACATGGAGTACGGCGCATCCTGCATGGGTTATGAGATCGCAGGCGCGCTTGGATCTAAACTGGCAGCTCCGGATAAAGAGGTATATGCCCTGGTAGGAGACGGCTCTTTCATGATGCTGAACAGTGAGATCCCGACAGCAATTCAGGAAAACGCTAAGATAACGGTCGTAGTATTTGACAATACCGCTTTCGGATGCATTAACAACCTGCAGATGGGCAACGGCGTAGAGTCTCTTGCGACAGAAATGAGATATCGTAATGAGGAGACAGGCAAACTCGATGGCGCATACTGCTATACAGATTTTGCAAAGGTAGGAGAAGGTTACGGAATGGTTCCGTTCACAGCCAAGACGCCTGATGAGCTTCGTGCGGCTCTTGAGGCAGCAAAGAAAGAGACAAAGTCCTGTATCATCGATGCGAAAGTCCTGCCGAAGACTATGGCTGAAGGCTACAATTCCTGGTGGCATCTCGGAGTTGCTTCTACAGCGAAGGATCCGGCAGTCATCGAAGCCAGAAAGAGAATCGATGACCACCTTGCAGAGGCAAGAATGTACTAATACTCAGATCTGAATAGACGTTATTAGTTTAAAAACGGCAGTAATTCAGTAAAACATATTTCTCCGGGCACGGCAGCAGCAATCCCTGTATATCAGTGTGCCGTGCCCGGATTCTTTTATCTCAGTGTGAGAAGCCCCCGCTTCTTAAGTGGCGGGTTATGATTTGAAGTTCGCTCCCCTCAGGATTGAGGATCCGGGGAGTTGAAGTTCGCGGATTTTGTTTTTACATAAGTGTAAAAGAGGAGGATGAACTATTATGATGACAAGTGAACAGTATATTGAGTCTCTTCGCGGGCTTAATATGAAATTGTACAAATTCGGTGAAATCGTGGAGAATATCGTAGATGATCCTATCGTAAGACCGTCTCTTAATTCCTTTGCAAAGACATATGAGCTGGCTCAGGATCCGCAGTATGAGGATCTCATGACCGCAACATCTAATCTTACGGGAAAAAAGATCAATCGTTTTACGCATCTGCATCAGTCAACAGATGATCTTATCAAAAAAGTAAAAATGCAGCGTCTTCTGGGACAGAAAACTGCAGCCTGCTTCCAGAGATGCGTAGGCATGGATGCCGCCAATGCGGTTTATTCATCCACATATGAGACAGATGAAGCCTGCGGAACAAAGTATCATGAAAACTTTGTAAAATTCTGGACAAAAGTACAGGATGAAGACCTTGCCGTTGACGGCGCCATGACGGACGTTAAGGGAGACAGAGGCCTTTCTCCTTCAAAGCAGGCAGATCCGGACCTGTTCCTTCATGTGGTTGAGAGAACGCCGGAAGGAGTTTATGTCACAGGCGCAAAGGCTCATCAGACAGGTTATCTGAACAGCCATTATGTACTTGTAATGCCTACAATATCCATGCGTCCCGGCGATGAGGATTACGCAATTTCATTTGCATGTCCTACAGATGCCGAAGGAATCACACTGATCCTGGGAAGACAGTCCTGTGATACCAGAAAAACAGAACAGTTCAATAATATAGATGTGGGAAATAAAACATACGGCGGTCACGAAGTGCTTGTGATTTTTGATCACGTTTTCATCCCGAACGATATGATATTCCTGAACGGAGAAGTTCAGTTCGCGGGAATGATCGTTGAGAGATTCGCAGGTTATCACCGTCAGTCTTACGGCGGATGTAAAGTCGGCGTCGGAGATGTCCTGATCGGCGCTACGCAGCTTGCTGTTGAGATGGCCGGATGTGCCAAGGCGTCTCATGTAAAGGATAAGATCATTGAGATGAACCATCTGAACGAAACACTTTACGCATGCGGCATCGCATGTTCGTCGCAGGGTGCGCCTACAAAAGCCGGAAATTACCTTATCGATCTGCTTCTCGCCAATGTATGTAAACAGAATGTAACGAGATTCCCGTATGACATTGCGCGTCTGGCACAGGATCTTGCCGGCGGACTTATGGTAACACAGCCATCAGAAGCAGATTACAGAAATCCTGCAACGCATGACTATATTGAAAAATACCTTAAGGGCGTTGACAGCGTACCGACTGAACAGCGTATGAGAGTTCTTCGTCTCGTGGAGAACATGACTATGGGTACGGCTGCGGTAGGTTATCTGCCGGAGTCCATGCACGGAGCAGGATCGCCACAGGCCCAGCGTATCATGATTTCCCGTCAGGCAAATATGGAACAGAAAAAAGCACTTGCAAAAGTGATCGCTCATCTTGACGAAGTCAAATAATTGTTGATAAGGGTTGATCCTTTTCAAACCATTCATTTATATCTATTTTCTTTGTTCAGGGTCTTTTCGGCTTCGGCCGGAAAGGCCCTTGACATAAGAGATTTTTCTTATTTTGCTAAATTTGGTACATAAGGAACATACCAAGAATCTAAAAGATAAATTCAGGCGGGTATGCTAACATAATAGTATAAAAAGAGAACGAGAAAAGCCGCCGGACGGCGAGAAAACCAGGATCCGGCTGCAGTCAGAGGTATGAAAAGAATAACACAGAATTAATTGGAGGAAAAACAATGAAGGCGTTTAAACTTTATCCGGGAATCACAGAGTATACAGAATTTGCAGATTTCGCCAGATCCGCATCACTGGGCAGGGATGATCTGATACTGACAAATGAATATATTTATAATCCGGTCATTTCAGACCTTAACCTTGGATGCCAGACTGTTTTTCAGGAAAAATACGGCGTTGGAGAACCATCTGACGTCATGGTGGATGCGATCCTTGATGAACTTAGGAGCAGAAAATATAACAGGATAATCGCAGTCGGCGGCGGAACTATTATTGATATCGCAAAAGTCCTGGCTGTAGCAGCTGTCGGTGATAAGGTAGATGACCTTTATGAAAAAATGGCAGATCTTAAAAAGGTACATGAGCTGATCATCGTTCCTACTACCTGCGGCACGGGAAGCGAAGTCACAAATATTTCTATCATAAACAGAACTACAAAGGGAGTAAAACAAGGTATTGTTTCCACATCAATGTATGCTGATGAAGCTGCTTTGATCCCAGGAATGCTGAAGACGCTTCCTTACGGCGTATTCGCTACTTCTTCTATCGATGCTATGATCCATGCGGTGGAGTCTTTCCTGTCTCCGAATGCATGTCCGGTCAGCGAGATGTTTTCAAAGGCAGCGCTTGAGATGATCATTCCGGACTGGAAGAAAGCAGTTGCGAAGGGCGGAAAAGACGTATGGAAGGATGATGCGGACAGATTCCTTCGGGCTTCCAATTATGCCGGCATTGCTTTCGGATATGCAGGATGTGCAGCTGTTCATGCTCTGAGTTATCCTATCGGATCTGTACATCATGTACCGCATGGCCAGTCGAATCAGCTTATGTTTGCCGATGTTATGAAAAAATATCAGGAGAAAAAGCCGGTCGGCAAACTGAACGATCTGGAAGCTATACTGGCGCCTATGCTTGGATGTGATCCTTCTGAAGCCATGGAAAAACTTTACGGTCTGATGGATGCGGTACTGAAAAAAGATCCGCTTCGCGAGCATGGAGTGACAGAAGACGAACTTCCTGTTTTTTCACAGAATGTTCTGGATACACAGCAGAGACTTCTGAATAATAATTATGTAGAGCTCAGCTACGATGACATCCTGGACATCTATAGAAAGGCTTTTTAATACTGCCGGGAATATTGGAGGGATAGAATATGGAGTGGAGAGATTATTATAAAGAACATACAATGTCGCCGGAGCAGGCTGTAAGTATGATCCATGACGGCAACAGAGTTGTATTCGGACACGCTGTTGGAGAACCGATCGTTTTCCAGCGCACAATGGCAAGGATGGGAGAACAGTTTCACGATGTAGAAGTAGTCCATATGGTATATCTCGGTTCGGGAGAGTATCTGAAGCCGGAGATGGCCGGACATTTCCGCCATAACGCATTGTTCGTAGGCGGTCCTGCCCGTAAGGCTATCGCCGAGCACAGAGCCGACTATACGCCGGTATTTTTCTCCGATGTTCCGATTATGTTCAGAGACGGAACTCTGCCTGTGGATGTATTTGCGTTCACATGTTCCCCGCCTGATGAAAGAGGTTATATTTCAGTAGGTCTTTCCTGTGACTACGGCTGGCAGGCGATCAAATCCGCCAAGATCGTTGTGGCGGAGGTAAACCCGAATATGCCGAGAGTTTTCGGTGAGAGCTTTGTACATGTCACGGATATTGACGCGTTCGTGCCTTCCTGGGAGCCGCTTCCGGAGTCAAAACCCGGAAAGATCACCGAGGAAGATACAAAGATCGGTAAATACATTGCTGATCTGGTAAGAGACGGCGACTGCCTCCAGCTTGGAATCGGCGCCATCCCGGATGCCGTTTGCAGCTTCCTGGGCGATAAACATGACCTTGGACTTCATACGGAAATGTTCTCAGACGGAGTCATACCTCTTCTGGAGAAAGGCGTTATTAATAACAGAAGAAAACAGCGCGATCCCGGAAAATCATGCGTGACATTCCTGATGGGAAGCAGAAAACTGTATGATTATGTGGATAACAATCCATCTATCAGGATGCTTCCGGTAGATATATGCAATAATCCGGCAAGAATTGCCTGCAATGACAACGTGGTCTCCATCAATTCCTGTGTGCAGGTGGATCTTCAGGGCCAGGTATGCGCTGAAGCGATCGGACTTCGACAGATTTCCGGAATCGGCGGACAGATGGATTTTGTAAGAGGAGCAAACCTTTCAAAAGGCGGGCGTTCGATCATTGCCCTGCATTCAGCCACAAAGGGCGAGAGTGAGTCAAAGATCGTTCCATGGATCACCAAGGGAGGTCCCGTGACCACAAGCCGCTGCGATGTTAACTATATAGTTACGGAATACGGCGTCGCTTCACTGAGAGGACAGACGCTCCGGGAACGTGCCAGAAGGCTGATCCGGATCGCGCATCCGAAATTCAGGGAAAGTCTTGCGGCTGAATATAAAGAGCGTTTCGGCGAAGAACTCCCCAGAGAGATCATTGAAGCCTGACATACAGGTTTAAGTACTAAAGAAGAACAGAAAAAAACAGATTCTTCGTATCAGTAACGGTACGAAGGATCTGTTTTTTTGTTTCACAGGAAATTTCGATTACTTCCGGTGAAACACCCTCCGGGGGGATGCACACGCCGCACAAAGGAAGGCAGCAAAGCTGCGCGGACTTTATTCTTTCATTTTTCTGAATGAATGTCTGTATTTTCCCGGCGGCATGCCTACATACTGTGAAAACATAGAGTTCAGATGGCATACGCTGCTGAAACCAAGTTCATCCGCTATTTCGCCTATCGGCATTGAAGATTCCATTAAAAGGCTCTGTGCCTCACCAATCCTTCGTTTCATGGAATACTGGATGGGAGATACGCCGAATTCATCTTTAAACACATGAGAAAGATAATATTTGTTGAGTTTAAGATCCTCTGCGATCTTATCCAGAGAAACTGCGCTTCGGTAGTTATTATCCAGATATTTTCTGATCCGGTCGGCCGTAGCTGCAGCTGAGATACGGTTATGTGAATGTGTATTTCTTTTTCGGCTTTTCAGTATTTCAAAAGTCAGCAGAAGTATAGAGCAGGAAAGACAGGAGCAGATATCTGACATATGGGATGGATCACAAGAAAGAGTATGAACAAGGCGGAATATTTCGCCGACCTGCCCGGCAAGAAATCCGCAGGATACAACAGGGGTTGTTTTTTCATCGTCGCAGATGCTGTTATCTTTCAGACCGACAAACGCCACATTTGAGATCGCTATACAGTATGTGGTCATATTACACAATTCATCCGGATTCTCCCCGTGGATGGTCTCTGCATTGCAAACGATAATATCCCCGGCTTTTACTTCATAGTATTTATCGTTGACCATATAACTTCCGTTTCCTTCGTAGACATACAAAAGTTCTAAAAAATCAATGTGTTTATGCGGAAGTCTTGCGTGCAGTGAACTGTAATCCTTATTAATGTAATGACATCCGGAAAAAACGGGAATTCTGTTTTCTCTTAAATAAATAGATAATTTATCTCGGTTGATCATATTCGGCCTCCTCTTTGATGTTATTAAGGAAAGTCTAGCATAATACTTTTTTTTTCGAATTCATTATCTTGCTGTCTTTGAAAAAACAGCTGAATAATAAAAAAAAACGTGTAAAACATAAAAATAAGGCTTCAAATTGTGAGGAAAATTAAAAAACACATAAAAAAACCAGAAAAAAAACTAAATCATACGATTTATTGTAAAATTTGCTGTTCCGATGATTATTAAGCAACAATCTGTAAAGAAAACAAGATATTAAAAAGAAAATGACGTATTTTGATGCAATAACCGATTAACGCATCAGAAGGTTTAAAGGTTATGATTATATTAATTAAAGAGTTTGTTTTCGAAGACAGCTGCAGGAGAAACTAAAAACGATTATCGTAACAAAAAGCAACAAGAGGTACCAAAGCAGAAATTTAAAGAAAGGAACATTATTATGAAAAAAGTACGTATAGGCCTTTTGGGCGCAGGACGAATCGGAAAACTTCACGGAGAAAATCTGGCGCATGCAGTGCCGCAGGCAGATCTGAAGGCTGTTGCCGATCCTTTTATGAATGACGCGACAAGGGAATGGGCTGCAGATATGGGAATTGAAAATGTATATGATGATCCGGAAAAGATATTTTCCGATCCTGATATTGACGCGGTTTTTATCTGCTCGTCAACGAACACTCACGCAGAATTCATAATGCGCGCAGCTAAGGCGGGAAAACATATTTTCTGTGAAAAACGATACTGATCTGAATATTATCAAAAAAGCCCTCGCCGCAGTTGAAGAAGCAGGAGTAAAACTTCAGGTTGGATTTGTCCGCAGATTTGATCATAATCATAAAGCTGTTCATGATACAGTTGCGTCGGGCAGGCTTGGAGCGCCAAACATTGTAAAAGTAACATCACGCGATCCTGACCATCAGTCCATGGATTATATTAAGGTTTCCGGCGGAATATTTATGGATATGACGATCCATGATTTTGATATGGTACGCTATCTTTCCGGCAGCGAGGTCACGGAGGTCACAGCGTACGGAGCAGCGCTTTCAGGTGCGGGATATGAAAAATATGATGATGTTGATACAGCGATCATCATGATGAAGTTTGAGAACGGCGCTCTTGGAGTGATCGATAACAGCCGCGCGGCTCATTATGGTTATGATCAGAGAACAGAGGTACACTGTGACAAAGGTGCCGTTTATGTATCAAATGACCTGAATAACACGGCAATGGTATCCTCCGCGGAAGGCGTTGAGATCTCTAAACCGACATGGTTCTTCCTGGAGCGCTATAACAACGCTTTTATTGCAGAAGCAAAAGAGTTTGTGAAGGCAGTGATCAATGACACGCCTACGCCTGTAAATGGATTTGACGGAATTCAGCCTGTAAAGATCGCCATGGCGGCAGCTGTTTCCCTGAAAGAAGGAAGACCTGTTAAACTCAGCGAGATCGGGTAAAAGTATCCCCGGATGATAAGGAGAGAAATCATGGAAAACAATAATATGATACCCGGAAGTAATGACAAACTGACTGTCGGGACCAGAATAGCTTATGGTTTCGGAGATACCGCGTGTAATATCGTATATGGTATGATCTCGGCGCTGCTGGTACTGTTTTACACGGACTATGCGGGAATACCCGTTGCTACGGTCGGACTTGTAATGCTGATCTCACGAATCTTTGACGGAACCAGCGACGCGATCATGGGAGTTATCGTCACAAAGACAAAGAGCAGATGGGGAAAAGCAAGACCATGGGTGCTCTGGATGTCTGTTCCATACTGTATTTCCGCGATCGCGCTGTTTACGGTCCCGCAGACAAGCGCCTCCCTTCAGTTCTGGTATATATTTATCACTTATAACCTTTGTACAACGGTTTGTTATACAGCAATTAACGTACCATACGGAACGCTTTCCGCCATGATGACCCGTTCCTCTCATGAGCGTGATCTTCTCTCTGTATTCCGTATGTCGATGGCGCCTTTAGGAAGGATCATTGCGGTTACTTTCACACAGCCTGTAGTTAAACTATTCGGTGACGATCAGGCAGCCTGGGTCAAAGCGATGACGATGTGGGTCATCCTGGCGTTTATCATGCTTTTGATCTGTTTCGTAAGATGTAAAGAAACGGTACATGTGGAGGCGGCTGATAAGAAGGATTCAAAGGTGGGTTTTGCCAGATCCTTAAAAGCTCTTGTAACGAATCAGTATTTCTGGGCCTGCCTGATTCTTTGGACAGTTACCTGCGTACATGGAACGATCGTCGGTACGGCGCTTCCGTATTACTGCAAATATCTGTTCCATAATGATACCTGGATGTACAGTGTTCTGTACCTGGGCGAGGCGCTTACACTGGTAATTGGAGCCATGCTCTGTCCGCTGCTTCTGAGAAAGTACGGAAAACGTCAGATCTCACTGATCGGGGCAATCGTTGCGGTTGCTGCACAGGCAGCTTTTATGCTGAATCCCGGAAGCTTTTCATGGGCCCTCATCACAAGTATCATCAGGGCACTTGGCGAGGCACCTCTGACAGCAGTCGTATTCGGAATGCTTGGAGATACGGTCGAATTCGGACAGTGGAAGACACACATTCGTCAGGAATCCCTGATCTTTGCAGGCGGCGCGCTCGGTTTCAAACTCGGAAACGGTATTACAAGCGCGATTATTTCAAAGCTTCTCTCGTCAGCGGGCTACATTAGCTCTGCCGGAACAGAGGTGATCCAGCCTGACTCGGCTCTGTCTATGATCAGAAATATCTATATATTCGGACCGATCCTTGTGTGGGTGATCGCAGTCATCGTTCTGTTCATGTATAAGCTGGATAAGAAATACGGCGGCATCATGAAAGAACTTGGTGAGCGCGAAGCAAGAGGAGAGATGTAATTTTTCTCAATATTGTATTTGATGGATAATTACGACTGCATGACGCGCGAAGATCGCTGCCATAAAGACAGGCAAGATTATATAATTATTTAAACCGATGCGGACGAAAGAACGCTAAATATCAGCAGGAAACTGATATAAAGTTTCCTGCTGATTTCATATAATATGAACATAGAAAACGGATCAGACATAAGCCGGCGTAATAACTGCCTGAAGGTCTGAACTTTTATAACAAGAATGAGATTAGTTGGAGGAATTAATAATGAAGATCGCATTAGTTATGGAGTGGAGCACAAGCGCAAGAAATGCGGAAGTCATCGCTGTCCTTGAAAAAGTAGCGAAGGCGAACGGACACACAGTAGTTAACTATGGACAGTATGATCTGGAGGATAACAGACAGACATATAATCAGAATGCCATTTTCACATCGTGTCTTTTGAATTCAGGCGCAGCTGATTTTGTCATTACAGGATGCGGCACCGGTTCAGGAGCAATGCTTGCATGTAACGCAATGCCGGGAGTTATCTGCGGCCTCTGCAGCAACCCGTCAGAGTCATATCTTTTCACACAGATCAACGGGGGAAACTGTATGTCCGTGCCGTTTGCTCTTAACTGGGGATGGGCAGCGGAAGTAAATCTGGAGTATATCTTTGAAAAACTGTTCGTTCAGGAACCGGGAGGAGGATATCCGCCTTCAGCTGCAGCTTCCGAGCAGAGAAACGCAGCTCTTCTGAATAAACTCAAAGCAGTGTCTACAAATGATATAAAAGAGATTCTGAAAGCAGAAGATCCGGATCTTAAAGAAATGATCAGAATGGCGTTTGCAGGAAAGAGAATGGAACTGTTCAGAGAAAACTGTCCGGATAAGGAAATGATCGCAGCTGTCGAGGCGGCTGTTGCTTAAAAACACATAGTTTTTCATAATTTTAATCTTTGGAGGAATTGTCCCTGCGGCAGTTCCTCCTTTTTTTGTTTCATAGGAAAGTACAATCTTTCCTATGAAACAAACCCTCCGGGGGATGCATACGCCACGCCGCACAAAGGAAGGCAGCGGCGCTGCCGTGCGGCGGCGTGCAAAGTCCGGTTCGCTCTCCCTCAAGATAGAGGGGGCTGGGGTGTTGAAGTCCGCTCGCGGACTTTTTTTCGGTAGAATAACACATTAATTAACCGGACTGAAAACCAGCAGTATGATGTACTGATGAATGAAAAGGCTTATGACAAGATAATATACATTCACGACAATAATCTATAATATTCCCGGAAAAAAGAGGAGAAAAAGATTGTTTTAGTTCATGCAATTAAAACAAGATTCGATAATGATCAAAGCAGGATTCAGGAAGATAAACTCAAAGAAACCAGCTAGAATTAAATCATAGAGGAACGGATTCAGTTATATAAAAACTGAACGAAGAAAATCAAAATAGGAAATAATAAAAAAGGAGGTTTAAAAGATGAACGTGAAATTAGGCATTTGCAATTTCTGTGTACCGGGTACAGGCATTTTCGCTCCGGAGATCGTAAAAGATTTCGGACTGGATGGAATGTCTCTGGAGCTGGGGTCTTATGAGCACGGATGGCCGCTGTCGCAGAGGGAATTGCAGAACCGATATCTGGATGCGCAGCAAAAGCTGGGAATAGAATATCCCAATATTGGAGTCAGCGACGGAGATAATATTCCATTCCATGCCAGACCTGATACCAAATGGGACAAGGTAGTGAATGAAGAGGGAAAAAGAGCGATCGACGCTGCCGCTTATATGGGAATAAAACTTGTGTTCTTCTCCAACTTCGGACCAAGCGAGATGAAAACAGAAGAGGATATTGAATATACCGCAAAGAGATATGCTTCTTTCTGTGATTATGCAGGTGATAAGGGTATCCAGATAGCATGTGAAAACCCGAATAGCGTAACGGTACAGAAACAGCTCTTTGACATGGTAGACCGTGAAAACTTCAATTTGTTTTTTGATTCCTGCAATCATGCATGTCTGACTGATATTGATATACATGAGGTGCTTCGTGAAATGTATCCATATTACATCAACCAGATGCATGTAAAAGACGGAATTCCGGGATATAACGCATCCATGGTCCTGGGCACGGGAAGCACCGGATTTAACGAAACGATCGATTTCCTGAAGTCTAAAGACTACAGCGGATGGCTTATCCTGGAAAACCTTTATGAACTGGATCCGATGAGAACGATCGATCCGGATTATTTTGAAATAATGAAGGCTGATATCCGGGCATTGAAAAAAGCGGTTGAATGAAATGATCTCATAAAGCAAGAATTTAAAAGGATCATTACAAAAAGTAATAGAAATAATATCCGAAATACACATTTTTTCGTTTATTAACGGGAACGACGGCTTCTGAGGGCAGAAAAAGGGAAAAAAGCAATTTTTTTGTTAACAAGATGATGAAAGAAACGGGATCCCCGAAATGTTATACTTTATACAACAAATGAAGCAGAGAAAAGAGATTCCTGCAGGTTCATGGAAGATCGTAAAAGTATTAAATCATTTTATTTAACAGAGAAAGGAAAGTAACAATGTTAGATCCAAAAAAAGTTCGTATTGGTATCGCGCCTATCGCATGGACAGAGGATGATATGCCGGAGATGGGAGCAGACAACAGCTTCAAGCAGACGATAAGCGAGATCGCGCTCAGCGGCTATGTAGGAACAGAGATCGGATGCCAGTTTCCGCATAATCCGGCTGTACTGAACGAAGAGTTCGGACGCCGCGGCCTTTCAGCTATCACAGGCTGGATCAGCACTTATCTGAATGAACAGCCGATGTGGATGAACGAGAGGGCGTTCATTGATCATATGAGCTTTCTGAAATCAATCGGAGCAAACATCATCAATACATCTGATCAGAGTTTTTCTATCCAGCATCAGTGGGACACGCCTCTTTCATATAAAAAGAAACTCAATGATGATGAGTGGGAAGTACTGACAAAGGGCCTGGATCATCTCGGAAAGATCGCATATGACAATGGAATGAAGATCGTTTATCATCATCATATGACAACTACAGTACAGACAACTGAGGAGATCGACAGAATGCTGGCCATGACGGATCCGAAATATGTCAGCATGATATTTGATACAGGCCATCTTACATTCTCAGGCGAGGATCCCGTAGAGATCCTGAAGAAGCATCATGACCGTATCGCCCATGTTCACCTGAAAAATGTCCGTAAAGCAGCAATGGAAAAATGCTATGCGGAGAACAAGAGTTTCCTGAGATCCATTCCGGAAGGCGTATTCACAGTTCCCGGAGATCCGGAAGGCTGCGTAGATTTCCCGACAGTATTTAAACTCCTGGATGAGTATAACTATGAGGGATGGCTTGTGGTAGAAGCTGAGCAGGATCCGGATATTGCAAATCCGCTTGATTATGCTGTAATGGCAAGGAAATATGTGAAAGAGCAGACAGGACTTTGATCCCGCGGATAAAAAGGAAGCGTTTCGGCATCGCGCGAACATAAACATAAGGAAAACAATATAAAAGACTATATTCGTTAAGGAGAGAAAAAATGAAAAAAGTTAAATTTGGTATCATTGGAGTTGGACGACTTGGATATGAGCATGCATGCAACCTTGCAGCAAGGATCCCGGCAGCTGAACTGGTAGCTGTATGTGACGGCAATCTTGAGCGCGCAAAAGAAGTTGCTGAGGATCTCGGCGTATCCGCAGTCTATGATGATCCTGCAAAGATGTGTGCAGATCCTGAGGTAGAGGCTGTTGCAATCGTAACAAACACAAACTCTCATCTTGAAATGATCAGAATAGCCATGGAAGCAGGAAAACATGTATTCTGTGAAAAACCGCTTGCAAGTACTGTCGCAGAGTGTAAAGAGGTTGAGAAGATCGTTGAAGCTCATCCGGATCAGATCTTTATGCTTGGTTTCATGAGACGTTATGACTATTCTTATGAAGTTGCAAAGAAGAAAATCGAGAACGGAGATATCGGTGATCTCGTTCTTGTAAGGTGTTACTCCCAGGATCCAAGATCCATTATCGAAGGAACACTTGAGTACGCACCGCGTTCAGGCGGACAGTTCATCGATATGTCTATCCATGATATGGATCTGATCAGATGGATCACAGGCTGCAATCCGTCCAAGGTATGGGCTATCGGAGGATGCTACGAGTTCCCGCAGTATGCAGACTGGGATGACGGAGATAACGTTGGATGTCTGATGCAGATGGAAAACAATGTAATGGCGTTCTTCTACGCAGGCCGTACGGCAGCTCACGGATCTGCAGTTGAGACTGAGATCCTTGGAACAAAAGGAATGCTTCGTATCGGTTCAACGCCTACAGACTCTCTGGTACAGGTATTCAGTGAGAACGGCGTTTGCCAGGAATGCTATCAGGATTTCCTTACAAGATGGCATTATGCTTACATTCGTGAGATGGAAGTTTACTGCGACGCAGTGCTTAACCATGTTCAGCCTACGCCGAACGTATATGACGGAACGGATTCTAACAGGATCGCCGAGCTCTGCAAGGAGAGCTTCATCAAAAACGAGCTTCTGAAGTTTGAATGATCAACTGATAAACTTAAAAACATTAAATTAACAACAGGAGAGGTTTATTCCTCTCCTGTTTCCTGTTTCACAGGAAATTTCGTCAATTTCCTGTGAAACGAAACCCTCCGGGGGATGCACACGCCGCA
>OCVV011350785.1_pt1 | contig 17936 bp, 16 predicted proteins | sample 1539721 | NCBI WGS metagenome assembly OCVV01 (sample SAMN02144230, study PRJEB22623) | gut metagenome | biome: sheep rumen | host: Ovis aries | place: New Zealand | reverse complement strand
GTCGCCTATTTGGAAACGAGTGAAAATTATCCGACAGGTCGTATTGTTCATGTGCTTGGCGAACTTTTGCAGTTCCGCTTGGCTTATAATTTTGGAGCCGCTTTCAGCAGTCGCCCGCAGAATCTGTTGCCGTTCCTTTCGTCGACGACATTCTTTTTGCTGATTTCGATCATTGCGGTCATTGTGCTTCTCACTTTCTATCGATCCGTGAAGCAGGGAGATTTTTTGGCGCGCTTCGGCATTGCCATGATCCTTTCCGGGGCGCTTGGAAATTTGGCGGACCGCATCCGGATTGGCAAGGTGGTGGACTTTATCGATTGCGATTTTCCGGACTTTATCATGCAGCGTTGGCCCACGTTCAATTTTGCCGATTGCTGTGTAACGGTCGGCGTTGCCATGGTTTTGATTTCCCCGGTGATTTATAAACTGATTTCGTATAATCCAGCAGGTTCGAATGCAGAAGAAAATATCGAAGACTCCAAAAATTGAGTTTCCCAAGTTTATCATTTCTGAAAAAGATGTCGGGGAACGCCTGGACAAATTTTTGCAGGTGAAGCTGAAGGATTATTCCCGCACGGATGTCCAAAAGCTGATTACGGATGGGCACGTCCTTGTGGCGGGTTCGCCGGCGAAGAAAAATTTGCGATTGGCCGAAGGCATGCACATTGCGCTCGAAGCGCTTCCGCAAAAAGAAGCCTCGGAATTAAAACCGGAAAAGATGAAATTGAACATCGTCTATGAAGATGACGATGTGGCTGTAATCTTTAAACCGCGCGGAGTGGTGGTGCACCCGGGTGCAGGCGCCCTTTCGGGAACTCTTGCCGCTGGACTTCTGTACCATTTTAAGGATAAGCTTTCGACCGTGAACGGTCCGCTCCGTCCGGGGATCGTTCACCGTCTGGACAAGGATACGCCGGGCCTGATGGTTGTTGCCAAGAACGACAAGGCGCACCGGAGTCTCGCTAAACAACTCGAAACGAGAACGCTTCACCGTAAGTATGAAGCTTTGATTTGGGGCCATCCGCGCGATCTTTCGGGTGAAATCGAATTGCCTGTGGGACGCGACCCCAAGTCTCGTGTTCGCATGGCGGTTGTTCGTGATGGAAAATATGCGAAGACCCGTTACAAGGCGAAGGAATTTTTTGCAATCGCAACCCTCATGGAATATGAACTGGATACGGGCCGTACTCACCAGATTCGTGTACATTCCCGTTATACAGGACATCCGATTGTGGGCGACCCCATTTATGAAGGCCGAGAAGCTTCGCTGCACCGCATTCCGCCGCTTTACCACGATACTGCGGAAGAACTTTTGAAAATTGCTCCGGCGCAGCTTTTGCAGGCGGTCGAAATCATGTTCGTGCATCCGAAAACGCGTAAGAAGATGACGTTCTCGGTGCCTCTCGAAAAGCCTTTCGAAAAGGCTGTGAAATTCCTTGAAAAGGAATGCTTGCAGAAGGCTCCGACGTTCGATGAAGATTCGAGCTTCCGCGACTTCGACGAATCGGAAATCAACCATCCGTATTTGGAAGAAGAACCGATCGAAGAAGAGGAATACGATTACGAAGAAGAACCGGTGAAGGAACGTTTAACGCGTGCCGAACGCTTGGCGATGAAAAAGGAACGCATCAAAAAACGGAAGGCGATCGAAGCGGAAAAACGCGAAAAGAAGGCTAAGCGCGAAGCCGAAAAACGCGGCGAAGTTTATGTGAAAAAAGCTTCGGATGCCGTGACCGGATACGAACCGACAATCGATCCCGCATACTTGGAATAACAGACAAATTTGTTTGAAAAAAAACATCCCGTTCAAAGTGACGGGATGTTTTTTCTATTATTTTTTTGCAACAGAGGAGGAAATTCAATCATGAATGGAAAAATAATTTGTTCGGTGGCCGCATTTTCTACTGTTTGGGGCTTTGCTGCAAATCCTGAAGTGACGCCGGTACTTCCCATGGTTCAGAACTCCTGCTATCAGGTTTCGACGGTGGAAGAACTTTATGGTTTTGCTTCTGCGATAAATGGGTCAAATGGGTTTACAAAAGATACGGTGAATGTTTGCATGTCTCTGAATGCGGACATTACCATCAACAAAGACGTGTTGAATGACACTCTTGGGCTTGCCAAAGATACCAGTGCTTATATCCTTTGGACTCCGCCTACGCATATCAGCAATGGGATGACCATTCTGGGAAATGGACATACGATCTCGGGGCTGGTTGCGATTCAGACGAATAACGGGTATCCGAAAAACGAAGATTGGGGCTTTATCGGATATGCGAGTTCGCTGAATATTTCGGATTTTCATATGAAGGATTCTTATATTGGTGACGGTCCTTCTTCAGTTTATCACGGTGTCGGTGGATTTGTGGGCTCTGCAAATGCGACCATAACAGGATCTTCTTTTGATGGACGCGTGGAGTCGGAAAGTCGGGAAACTGGCGGCTTTGTTGGTGACGGTTCGGCTACCGTTACACATGGACGTGTCGGCGGAAAGGTTTCCGGCGGAACTGCGGGTGGCTTTGTGGGAAAATGCGCGTATCGGGTTGACATAACCAAATCCTATAATGAAGCTGCGGTTCATGGTCGTACAGCAGGTGGCTTTGTCGGGGAAGCTTATAATTCCGGGAGAACAATCCACATTACGGAATCGTACAATAAGGGCACGATTTCTGGTGGGGCCTCTGGGTTTGTCGGGCATGTCTCCATGGCTTATGTAATCATCTATAATGCATACAATGCTGGGGATATTTTGGGTTCCGGTTCTTCCGGAGCGTTGGTTGGAACAAACCAGATAGGTGGAACGGGGCCCGGAACGCTTTATATTTACAATACGTTTAACATCGGCAAAATGTATGGGGCAGCAGATAGTCCTAGCAATTATAAAGGCCTAGTGGGAGGATCGCTTGGAAGCTCCAGTAAACTTGAAAATTCATTTGTTCTGAATGATTCCTTATATAATGAAGAATGGTTCTATGGAGAACCTGTGGAAGCTGCGGATTTTGCAAATGGCAACTTGCTCAAAAAATTGCAAATGTATGGAACCACATTTACTTATTATGCCACGGTGAAGGATACCGTAATGGGACTTGTGTGGAGTCAAAATGTGGGAGTGGATCCGCATCCAGTGCTTGCCATGGCCGGTGATGCTATCGTTGGACAAAAACGTCCTGCGAATGGGAAAGTTTTGGTGCAGGGTAATGCGATTGTATTAGCGGGTGTCCGCAAAGGCAGCTCGTTTGCTGTGTACGATCTTCAGGGAAAAATCTTTGAACGTGGAGTCACGATGGGGACGATGCAGACGGTGAAACTCGATCGCCCTGGAGTCTACGTGGTCCGTGTGAATGGAAATTCGCAATTGGTGAAAATCCTTAAATCGGAATAGGATGACGGAATCGTAAAGCGGATAGAACTTCAAAAAAAGCTGGATGGTTTCATCCAGCTTTTTTTTCGAGTAAAAAATATTCTATAATGGGAATATGCTCTCTCAAGATCAGTCGTTCTTTTTTGTAGGCGTCGCAGGCTCTGGCATGAGCGCGATCGCTCAATATTTGGCGGGCAAAGGTTTTGCCGTTTCCGGTTCGGACCGTAAATTTTCGAGCGCCGATGGCGACAAGGTTCGCGCTCAGCTCGAAGCGGAAGGCATCCGGTGCTTTCCTCAAGACGGTTCCGGCGTGAACGAAAAATTGACGGCGATAGTCGTCAGCACGGCCATTGAAGAATCCAACCCGGATCTGAAACGGGCACTAGAACTGAACGTTCCCCGTATGCATCGCAGCGAAATGCTCGCCAAAATTTCGGAAAGCACCAAAACGATCTGCGTCAGCGGTACGAGCGGTAAAAGCACCGTGACCGGTATGATCTGGCATATTCTGAATTACGCAAAGCTCTCGCCTTCGATTCTTTCGGGCGCGGGTCTTGTGACGCTCGAAAAACAGGGCAAGATCGGAAACGGAATCGCTGGAAAGGGAGAATGGCTCGTTGCCGAAGCCGACGAAAGCGATGGAACGCTTGTCCGCTATTCGCCAGAAATCGGCGTGATTTTGAACATTGGAAAAGACCATAAGGAAATTTCCGAGTTGCAAAAAATTTTTGCGGAATTTTCGCACAATGTGACGAGCAAAAATAAAACGCTCATTGTGAACGAAGCCGACGAGCTTGCTGAAGCTTACAGTGTAAATCATCTGGACGATTTCGGACTCGAAGCGAAATGCGGAATTCAAGGCTCCGATTTTAGGCCGGAAGGCTACTCCATCACGTTCCGCGTGCATTACCGAGGAGAGCTTGTCAAGTTTAAGGTTCCACTGCCCGGACATCACAATATGATGAACGCTCTTGCGGCGATCGCCGTCGCGGTGCGCGTCGGCGTCCCACTTCGCAAGTGTGCGGATGCGCTCGAATCCTTCGAGGGCATCCATCGCCGCCATCAGATCCTTGGAACCTTTAACGGCGTGACCGTGGTCGATGACTTCGCCCACAATCCGGCGAAAATCGCAGCGAGCATTTCTGCCGCCCAAGACTTTACCGAGGGCCGCGTCATCGCTTATTTCCAGCCGCATGGATTTGGCCCGACCCGTTTTTTGCGTAACGATCTGGTCGCTTCGATTGCAGGCGTTCTCCGCAAACAGGACAGTGTTTTCTTCAGTGAAATTTATTACGCGGGCGGAACCGTGACCCGAGACATCTCTTCGGGAGATCTCGCAAGCGATCTAAAGGCCAAGAATGTGGATGCGCACTTTATCGCGGACCGTTCTGCCTGTGGCGCTGAAATGGCCAAGTTCGCAAAGCCCGGCGACACGATTCTTGTGATGGGCGCTCGCGACCCGAGCCTTTCCGATTTTGCCAAAGAAGTTTCCAAGGAGCTTGCATGAGCGAACAAAATAACCGCTATCAGAACGCGATGAATCGCTTGGAAGAAATCCTTTCGAAAATCGACCAGAGCGATGTGAGTGTCGATGAACTCGCAAGCCAGGTAGAAGAAGCGACGAAGCTTTTGCGCGAATGCAAAGCGATTCTTTCGGATACAGAAAAAAACGTGCAAAAGGCTCTTTCCGATTTGAACGAAGAAGCGGAAAAGGATTCCGAATCGTAATATGGGTGAAGCTCTGCGCGTCGAAAATATTTCCGTTTACTATCCCATGCGCAGTGGGGTGTTTTCCCGTGTTTCCCATTATTTGAAAGCGGTGCAGAATGTTTCCTTCTCTTTGGCAGAAGGAGAAATTTTGGCGGTAATCGGGGAATCGGGCTGCGGAAAAAGTACGCTCGCGCAGGCTCTGGTGGGCCTTTTGCCGTGGCATTCCGGAACCTATTCCGTCTTCGGAAAAGAAGTCGACGTGAATTCGGCAAAAGCCTTCGCTCAGGTGCGCAAGTCCGTGCAAATGGTTTTTCAAGATCCATATTCCAGTTTGAATCCTCGCCAGACGATTGCGCAGATTTTAACGTATCCGTTGATCGCCCGAGGAACTTCCAAAAGCGAAGCCTTGGAAAAGGCGAAAAAGGAACTGGATTTGGTCGGGCTTCCTGCGGATTCGCTTTCCCGTTACCCGCATGAATTTTCGGGCGGACAACGCCAGCGCATCGGAATTGCCCGCGCCTTGATGGTCGATCCCAAGGTAATCATTGCGGACGAAGTGACGAGCGCGCTTGACGTTTCGGTACAGGCGCAGGTTTTGCAACTTCTCGAAAAACTTCGCAAAGATCTCGGCATTTCGATCGTCTTCATTTCGCATGACCTTTTGACGGTGCGTTCTTTTGCGGACAATGTGATTGTCATGTACAAGGGGCGTGAAGTCGAAAAAGGCGTTGCCGCAGAAGTATTAAAAAATCCGCAGCGGGCTTATACCAAGGCTTTGATCGCAAGCGTTCCAACGTTAGATTTTGACCGTCCGCCTCAGGTCTTTACCGGTGACCCGAATATTTTCCTTGCCGAAATGGAAACGCCCGAGGAGTCCGAAAAATGAATTCTCGCCGTTTGCACAAGCGAAGCTTTTCTAAAAAGTCCGCGCCCACAGAAACGCTGACGCTCCGCATGGAGCGCATGGCTCAGGGCGGAGATGCGATTTCTCATTTGGAAGATGGCCGAGTCTGCTTTGTTTCGGGCGCTTTGACAGGGGAACTTGCCGAAGTCGTTTTAACGCAGAACAAAAAAGATTACGCGAAAGGATTTGCAAAAAAGATTCTCGAAAAGTCTGCATTCCGCAGGGAGCCACAATGCCCGTTTTACGGCAAGTGCGGGGGCTGCTCCATGGAACATGCGACTTTGGAATTCCAACTGGAAACGTATCGTGCGTCTGTCGAAGATCTGTTCCGCCGTTTCGCCAAAACGGAACTTCCGAAAGGCTGGAAGATTCATTCCGGAAAGCCTTACGGATACCGCAACCGGGCGCGTCTTGTTCGTGCGGGCGATGGTTGGGGATTTCGCGAAACGCAAAGCCATCATGTGATTCCTGTTTCCAAGTGCGAAATTCTCACGCCTGCGCTCAACAAGGCTCTTGCCGATAGCGCATTCCCGAATGTACCGGAGCTATCCGTTTTTGATAATGGGAATGGAAAAATTTCGTATTACTACAAGGGCATGGCGCCTGCGGATTTTAAAAAGTTCGCCATGAATTCCGTGCAAATCGGTGACGCAAAAATTTCGATGGATTCCGCATGCTTTTTCCAGTCGAATCTGGAAGTCCTTCCGGAACTTGTGGAAACGGTCAAAAAGGCGGCTGGAACCGGGGAATACTTGATAGACCTCTTTAGCGGCGTCGGATTCTTTGCGACGGTTTTGCAAAAGAACTTTAAAAAGATCGTCACCGTGGAACGGGAACCGAAAGCGCTTTTTCACGCGGACCAAAACGTTCCCGACGCTCACAACGTATCGTCCCCTGCAGAAGACTGGCTCGCTCAAAACGATGCTTCGGGCGCAGACGTTTTAATTGTGGACCCTCCGCGGACAGGACTTCCGCCGAGCGCTCTCGAAGCCATTGCGAAAGCGGCCCCGAAAAAGCTGATTTATGTTTCTTGCGACCCGGCGACTCTTGCCCGCGACTATCAACAGCTTTCGAAAAATTTTGGTTACAAAATGATGAATGCGGAAGGCTTTGCTTTTTACCCGCAGACTCCGCATTTTGAAATGTTCCTTGAATTAAAACGCGTGTAATTTTGTAATTTTCTCGAGTAGACGAGAAAACGTATGTTGCAAAGATTCACATTTCACAAAAAAATGCTTTTTGGCTTCTTTGGCCACGATACGTTTAAAACACAGGGGAAAAAATGAAAAAAATGCAACTTTGGCTTGCAATCGCAGCTAGTATGATTCTCATGGCTTGCTCTTCGGAACCGATGTCTATTGTCACCGGAAAGGATTTTATCCAGAAGCGTGCTGTCATTGTGGATACGACGAGCACATTCCACAGCTCGGATCAGTTCATTATGCAGTTCCGCTACGGCAAAAATTTTGATTTTTCGAAAATCAAGTGGGAAGTTTCCACCGCTGACGGAAAAACGATTGCTTCGAAAACAAGTCCTGTGAATGCGAAAGAAGGCTCTTATACGATCATCGTGTCTTCGGTGCGCAAAGGTGGCATTGCCAATGCCGCAGAATTCTTTAAGGCAAAAGAAGGCACGTTCCGCATTCGCTTTAGCAATGCCGACGCCGACTCGCTCCTGCTCGAAAAACAGGTTCGCGTTGTGCTCAACAGTGAAAAAATCGATGGAGAATAATGAAGTACGGAATCCTCGCTTTAACGGCTCTTTCTTTGATCGCCTGCTCTTCGGAAGTAGAAGTCAATTACAAACTTTCGGAAACGGTCCCTGTAGAGCTTTACGTCGAAAGCATTTATTCGACATTTGATCTAGAAGGCGTAGAACGCGTCGGGACAATTACCGCCGATTACGTTCATTTGGACTACTCGCAAAAAGGCGATACCATCGAAATCCGTCGAAACTTTGAAATCGACAAGTCCCGTGGTTACTTAAAAAATTCGCATCCGGCGGAACTTCAGTGGAGACTTCCGAATGTCGAAACGAAAGGCGTTGCCGAACGTGTTGTCAGCGTCAAGGGCTTTGACGAATTCGATTCCCTGCTTTACCGCATCCCGATGCCGCAGCGTTGGCGCGACCAGCTGTTGAATCCGGATTACGTCAAGCATTTGGAACGTCAGGAAAAGCATCGCTATGAAATGACGCATTTGCTGACAGGGCCTGTTCCCGAAAAAGGAAACATTACGCAGCTTTTAAGGGACCGCGGACGTTTGAACTTTGCCCTGATCCAAATCGACTCCGTGGTGACGAGCGGTTTCCAGACGCTAGACAAGCGTCAGTGCTTGAATTACACCGTCTATATGAAGGAAACGGAAAGCTTCCCCTATTACATCTGGGAGCAGCACGTCAATAGCAAAATCGGAACGGAAAAATTCCAGGCTTACCACAAGGATCTGAAAGCCGAATACGAAACCGCTTACCGTGTCGCCATTGATCCCTCGAACGGAATCCCATGCCAGGAACAAGAAATCAAGCATGGCGTGCACACGATGGTCAACCCGAAAACGGGAGACGTGGCAACGTTCCGCAGCAGCACGGGCCTTGAACGTCTTTACACCTATGGTGCAACGGCTCCGGTGAAAAAATGAGAAAATCCTTTGTACAAATCATTTTCATTAGCGCAGTTCTCTTGCTTGGCGCCTGCTCGGGTACAAAATCCGCGCAGCAGACCATGGCGGAAGACCGTGCTTATATGTACAAGGAAGCTTATGCCGCTTATATAGAAGCGGAAAACAGATACCTGAATTTGCTGTTCAATCTGGAACGTCTTCCCGAAGAAGAAGAACTTTGGATCATGAAGCGCGACCAAATGCGTGAACTGGAACAGCTTCGCTCCATTATGCTTCAGACGCGCGGAGAACTGGACGAAGCCTTGCAGGATTGGGAAAAGTATTTGAGCGAACTTCAAAAGGAAGTCGCCGCTGCGAACGCTCCATCCAAGGCGCGATTCCGCACCCAGGACGATCTTCGGTCTTCGCCGGGAGAACTGCTGCCGGGTGAATTTGCCAAGGATTCTGTGCGTAAGGCGCAGAACCGCATGCAGAGGTAAAAATGATCGGCGTCTTTGATTCGGGCTTTGGCGGTCTCACGATTTTCCACGAACTGCGCAAGGCGCTTCCGGAATACGACTTTACGTATCTGGGCGACAACGCGCGCGCCCCGTACGGTTCAAGGACCTTTGAAACCATTTACCGCTACACGCTCGAAGCGGTCAAGGCTCTTTTTGACCGCGGATGCCCGCTCGTGATCCTCGCCTGCAACACGGCTTCGGCGCGGGCGCTCAGGACCATCCAGCAGCACGATCTGCCAAGGATCGCCCCGAACAACCGGGTGCTTGGCATCATCCGCCCGACTGCGGAAGAGGCCGGAACTTTTTCGAAAACGGGGCATTTGGGAATTCTCGGCACGGCGGGAACCGTCGTTTCGGGAAGTTACCCGCTCGAAATAGGGCACTTCTATCCCCAGCTGAAGGTAACCCAGCAGGCGTGCCCTCTGTGGGCGACTTTGGTCGAAAACGGAGAAATCGAAAGTGAAGGCACGCGCTTCTTTGTCAAACGCGACATCGACCGTTTGCTTTCGAAAGATCCGGAAATCGACGCGATTCTTTTAGCCTGTACCCATTATCCGCTATTGCTTCCGGTCATTCGGCAGGTCGTTCCTCCCGGTGTCCGGGTGATTTCCCAGGGTGAAATCGTCGCCGAAAAGACGGCGGACTATTTAAAAAGGCACCCGGAAATGGAAAAAAGGCTCTCCCGAGGAGGGAAAGTGGAGTTCCTGACGACCGATACGCCCGAATTTTTCAGCAAAGGGGCCACTTTTTTCGGTGAAAATAAGGTTTTTGCAAAAAATTTGTCTTTTTAACTTATAATTTTATATCTTGCTGTTGGAAAAACGAACCACCATTGGTCCGCTTTTGATTCTTTTACTCTGAGGAAAGGACGAATTATGCCGCAAATTCAAATTAATTTAACCGGCTGGCAAGGCTTCCGTGGCAAGAACACGGGCAGTTTGCTCTATGTAGAAACCAGCCGTTTGTCCGTTGTCCCGGTCCGTGACCAGCTGAATGAAAATGAAAGGGGTTCCTTCTCGGAACCGAACTACGAAACCTCTACTTACGGCTTTATCACATGTTGCAACGTCAAGCTGATCAACAAGATCGTTCAGACGAACAAGAGCCGCTATATCCTTTTCGGAACCCGCTACGAAGGTGGCGATGCCGATTATAAAGACAAGTACCTGATTATGGGCTACATGAAGATTATGAATACGAAGGACGTGCGTTCCCGTCATATTCAGAATTATATGGCAACCCCGGGTGCCGAGGAGCCGGAATGCATGACTCTCGAAAAGGACATTGCCGTTCAGGGTCCCATGCATTTTGTTGCCCTTCAGGACTGCTTTGTTCTGACCGATGAACGTTTAAAGGAATGGGGCTATAAGGGCCACGCCAATCGCCAGCTCAAGACGGTCTTTAACGAAGAACACACGAAGATCATTTTGGACCATCTCGATTCCCGCGACGACAAAATCGACGAATATATCGCGACGGTCGAAGAATTCAAGAAGGCTCTTGCCGCCCAACAGGCATCAGAAGCCGAAGCCGCTTCGGAAGAAGCTCCGCAGGCTTAAGCTTATAGGCTGTTTGCAAAGCCCGCCCTGGTGGCGGGCTCTTTTGTTTTAAAGGCCAAGCTGTAAAATTTGGGGCGGAGCGAGTTGAGGAATAGTTATATTATTTATATGAACAACGGTTTTGAACATCTCAATGTGCAGAATATCGAAGTCGCCGGATTTATTCGCGAAGTCTTCGGTTACATTACCCGTTTTAAGGGTCAGCTCTTTATTCTGAAAATCGAGGACAGCCTGATGGACCATCCGCTGTTCCCCGTGCTGATTCGGGATATTACGCTTCTTCACAAAATCGGTGTCAAAATTTTGATTGTTCCCGGTACGCGCAAAAGCATTGACCGCCAGCTTCAGGCGTGGGAAATCTCTTCGGAATTCCACAACGGTGTGCGCCTGACAAATGAAGAAGCTTTGCCGCTTGTGGAACAGGCTTCCTTGGGAGCCGCCCAGCGCATTATGAGCCATTTGACGGCGGGCGGTTGTCACGGCATGCAGGGCAACTGGGTTGCTGCACGCAGTATGGGCATTATCGACGGTGTGGACTACATGCGCACTGGCCGCATTGAACGCATCGAAAAGAACATTTTGGAACATCTCCTTTCGGAAGATTATATTCCTATCATTCCGCCGATCGGCTGGAACAAAATCGGTCACGCGTACAACATTTCGAGTACTGAACTCGCAATGGAACTTTGCAAGTATTTGACGGTGGGAAAGCTCTTCTTCATCGGGAGCGAGAATGGAATCAAAGCCGAAGGCCTTGCAACCGGAAAGAATACCAAGTATTTGGACGTGACCGCAAGCGGCGTGATTTCGGCTCTGGACATTGAACAGGCTCAAGAAATCTTGGATTTGAACCCGGACAAATTAACCTACACCCAGGTGGATTATTTGAAAAATGCGATTTGCGCCTGCAAGGCGGGGGCAAACCGAGTCCATTTGGTGAGCGGTGAAACGCAGGGCAGTGTTCTGCAAGAAGTCTTTTCGAGCCGCGGTGACGGTACCATGGTGTATGCGAACCAGTATTCGAGTATTCGCCCGGCAAGTACCGATGATATTCCGGATATCCTTCGCATTATGCAGGATTATATTACCAAGGGTTATTTGATTCCAAGAACGCAGGAATCGATTTCGGACAAGTTGCAGGATTACGTGGTGTACGCGATCGACAACGTCATTCACGGTTGTGGCGCCTTGCATCCGTTCGAAGACAACACGGCAGAAGTCGCTGCAATCGCTGTGGCCGCAAACTACCGCAAGTCTGGCGTCGGAGCTGCAATTGTGCGTCATCTGGTGGCGACCGCCCGCATGCGCGGTTACCGTATGGTATTCTTGCTCACGACCCAGGCTTTGGATTGGTTCTACCAGCTTGGATTTAAGGATGGAACGCTCGAAGATCTGCCAAAGACCAAGCGCGACCATTACAACCACAAGCGGAATTCCAGAATCCTGATCATGCCGCTCGATAAATAATGTTTCCGAACATTCACATCATTGCGACCGGCGGGACCATTGCCGGAAAATCGTCGAAGTGCGGTTATAAGGCGGGAGAATCTTCGATAGAAGAAATCCTAGCGGCGGTTCCCGAATTAAAGGAAATTGCCCGGCTGGATTTTGAACAGTTTTGCAATATCGGTTCGCAGGATATGGATGAAACCATTTGGCTTTCCCTTGCGAAACGTGTCAACGAAGTCTTGGCTTTGGGAATGTATGACGGCGTGGTGATTACACATGGTACCGATACCATGGAAGAGACCGCGTATTTTTTGAACCTGACGGTTCATAGCCCAAAACCGATCGTTCTTGTCGGCTCCATGCGCCCTTCCGACGCTCCCGATGCGGATGGCCCCGCGAATTTGCTCGTCGCGGTAAAGGCTGCGGCAAACGGCGAAAATTCGGGAAAAGAAGTTTTGCTTTGCCTCGGTCAAAAAATTTTTGAAGCCAGTGAAGCTTTTAAGCAAGACAGTCACGCGCTCAACGCGTTGAATGCGGTGAAACCGGACTTTCGAATGCCACACGGTGCGGATACAGGTTTTGACATAAGCCTTGTCAAAGAACTTCCGCGTGTGGGAATCGTGTACGGCTACGGCGGAGCTTCTACGCTCCCGATGCAGGCGTTTATCGATGCGCATTATGACGGCATTGTGCTTGCAGGTGTAGGCGGTGGAAACTTTTACGGCCCCGTGCAAAAGCTTGCCGAAAAGGCGGCTGTCGAGGGGATCCAGATTGTGCGTTCCACGCGTTGCCCTTATGGCGGAGTTTATACTCAAGGCGGGGAAGTGGACGATTTCAAATTCGGCTTTATTGCGGCAGGATCTTTGAACCCGCAAAAGGCGCGCATTCTGCTGATGCTCTCGCTGCTGGAAACCCGCGATACGGAAAGGATCCGGTTGAATTTTGAGCGGGCGAAGCGGCGGTAGGAAAAAGGTTATTTTCTCGCCAAGAACTCTATCTGTCGAAGTTTTTCCCAGTCAGAAGTCTTTCTTTTTTCGCGGGGAATTTTCCAAAAATTTTCCCATATTTGGCGATTGGATTTTTCGATTTCGACGGCTTCAGAGTCGGTGACGGTGCCGTGGGATGTTTGGTACATAAAGCTCCTTGCGTTACAAGCGGGAAAAACGCAATCTAATACACTTACTGCTCTAATGTACACTCTCTAAAAATGGCCGTCAAGCCTTTTTTCACAATTTTCGCCATTTTTTGACGGAAAGGAAATATATCTTTGTCGTGTGGTCCGTTCGGCAAAACGGCGGTTTATTTGGTATATATTGAGGCTCCCGTATGGAAAGAAATGAATTTAGTGAAGCGACTCGAGTGCAGCTGACCGCATTGGTTCATTTGACACGTATAGGTTACACCTATTGCGGTAAAATCCCCATGGAAGATTTCGAACTTTATGATCCTGATACCAACATTCTCAAACAAGTTTTTGCGACTCAATTCAAAAAGTTAAATCCGGATGCAGATATTTCTGCAGAAAGTGTACTTTCGGATATTCGCAAGGAACTGGACGATGATGATTTAGGTCGTCAATTTTATGCGCGCTTAACCGCATTTTCTCCCATTCGTTTGGTGGATTTTGAGCACCCGGAAAATAATACTTACCATTGCACGGCAGAATTTACCTGTAAAAATGGAGACGATGAATTCCGCCCTGACATCACTCTTTTTATCAACGGTCTTCCGTTGGTTTTTATTGAAGTCAAAAAGCCGAATAATGCAGGTGGTATCGTTGCCGAAAGCAAGCGAATGAATGAAATCCGCTTTCCGAATAAAAAGTTCCGCCGTTTCATCAACATTACACAGTTGATGATTTTCTCGAATAACATGGAATACGATGCCGTGGGCGGTGTCGTTCCCATTGAAGGCGTTTTTTATTGCACAGCGGCCAGAAATAACGCCAAGTTTAACTGCTTCCGCGAAGAAAATCCGGTACGTGCCAAGGTGGCTCCGTTCAATGCAAATTATCCATATGCGTCAATAGATGCAGAAATTGAAAAACGCATCTTGCTGGATTTTAACGTTCCGGTTCTGAGCCAGAACAAAGAATATCAAACGAATCGCGAAATCAATACACCGACGAACCGCGTATTGACATCAATGGTGAGCCCGGAACGTTTGCTGTTTTTACTCAAGTACGGAATCGCTTACTTGCACGAAGAAAGAGAAGACGAAACCGGAGCCATTCAAGTTAAAGATGAAAAGCACATCATGCGATATCAGCAGATGTTTGCCGCTTTGGCGATCCGTGAAAAAATAAAAGCGGGTGTCAAATCGGGCGTGGTGTGGCATACGCAGGGCTCTGGAAAAACGGCGTTGTCTTTTCACTTGACCAAGGTCTTAAAGGATTTCTACGCAAACCAAAATAAGGTTGCCAAGTTCTACTTTATTGTGGACCGTCTCGATTTGTTGCAACAGGCGAGCGATGAATTTTCGGCGCGTGGATTGCGTGTGACTACAGCCAATTCTCGCAATGAATTGATGAAACAGTTTCGTGAAAATCAGGCGTTGCAGGGAAGCTCTGGTGAAGATGAAATCACTGTCGTGAATATTCAAAAATTCAAGGATGATCCCGAAAAAATTGAACTGCCGCCTTATGCAACAAACATGCAACGCGTCTTCATTATGGACGAAGCGCATCGTGGATATAAGCCGCAGGGATGTTTCCTTTCGAATTTATTCAACGCAGACAAAAACGCTGTAAAAATTGCATTGACCGGAACTCCGCTAATCGGCAGTGAAAAGGCCAGTTGCAAAGTTTTTGGCGATTATTTTCACACCTATTATTACGACCGTTCCATTCAAGACGGCTACACGCTTAAAATCATTCGCGAAGAAATTGAAACTAGTTATCGCAAAAAGATTTCAGAAGCGTATGAAAACGTTCAAAAATTAGTTGAAAAAGGATCGGTTAGCAAAAACCAGATTATTGAACATCCGACTTATGTAAAGTCGCTGCTGCGTTACATTCTCAATGATTTGATTTCTTTCCGCGCGACACAGGGAGACGATTCCTTGGGTGGCATGGTCATTTGCGAAACTTCGGAACAGGCTCGAAATCTTTACAATTTTTTTGATGAAATCCTTGCGGAGATCAATGCGGAACATGTGCAAAAGTACAATTTAAAGCCCGGCTTGATTCTTTACGATAGCGCCGACAAGGATACGATTCGCCAGACGATTCTCGATTTCAAGAAGAATTTCAAGATAGATATTCTGATTGTGTACAACATGCTTTTAACTGGCTTTGATGCGCCTCGCTTAAAACGGTTGTACTTCGGTCGCAAAATCAAGGACCACAATTTGTTGCAGGCGATTACCCGCGTGAACCGTCCTTACAAGAATATGAAACGTGGATTTTTGATTGACTTCGCCGATATCAAAGCGGAGTTTGACGAAACCAATGCGGCTTATCTTCGCGAATTGAATCGTTATAATTCCGATCAGAATGGGAATGAAACTTCTGATGAAGCCTTGCCGGATATGTACCGCCAGGTGATGGAAGACAAGGATGAATTGATTGAACAGGTTCGTGAAGCACGACAGGCTCTGTTCGAGTATTCCACCGATAATGCGGAAGTTTTCTCTAGCGAAATTTCTAGCCTTGAAGACAAGAAAGTTTTGATTCAACTTCGCAAAGCGATGGAACTTGCCAAGGACGCATTCAATTTAGTGCGTACCTTTGGCGATGTGGAACTCAAAAAAGAATTTGAAAAGTTGCAAATTGAAAAACTTCCGCAAATGCTTTCGGAAGTGAACCGCCGTATTGCAATTATCAATCAGAAAGAAGCGATTGAACATAGCGAAGATTCTCGCATGGCGATTAACGATGCTTTGCTGAATATTGAATTCAATTTCAGCTGCATCGGTAAAGATGAATTGAAAATCATCGATGGGGGATCCGAACTTCGCGATAAATACAATCGTGCGGTCCGCAACTTCTTGGACAATTTTGACCATGAAGATCCGGAGTTCATTAGCCTGGAAGAAGCTTTTTACGAAATCTTTAAAAAGCATGGCTTTACTCCGGCCAATATGGCGGAGTACAATGAAGAAACCAAGGCTTTGAATGAAATTTTACAGCGTTTGGAAAAACTCCGCAAAACGAACGAAGTAATTCTCAAGTATTACAACGGCGATGCAAAATTTGCCTACGTGCACAAGCGCATCCGCGAAGAAAATAAGGCTCGTGAACCTAAACACAAGGCTCCGATTATTTCCAAATACGATGAAGAAATTGTAAAGGCTCTTTGGACGATTAAGGAAACGATTGACGCAAAGGTTTACGACCGTAATGATATTTTGAAACAAGACGCTTACTTTGGAAAAACCGTCATGCAGGTGATTGCGGGTGGACTCGCAAAATTCCCGCAGATTAAGCCCGAAATGCCCGATTACCTGTTTATCCAGCAGCGCGTCGCCAAACAGTACATTAACCAGTATAACGCCTATTACGGGAACTAAAGGAGCCTGGCATGTACGAACAGAAACTTCTTGAAACCTTAAGCGAATATAAGGCACTTCGTATAGATGAGCAGATAGATTACAACAAGTTCTATCTGTATTCCCTGATTACCCATTCTACCGCAATAGAAGGTTCTACTGTAACCGAAATAGAAAACCGGTTGCTTTTTGACGAGGGTATTTCTGCCAAGGGACGCTCTATGGCAGAACAACTTATGAATTTGGATCTTAAGGCTGCCTACGATGAATGTGTTAAGGTGGCGCCGAAACATCCTCAAATCGATATCGATTTTTTGAAGCGCCTGTCTTCAATCGTCATGCACAGTACGGGTTCAAAATACAATACGGTGTTAGGGGAATTCGATTCCTCTAAGGGGGATCTCCGCCTTGTAAATGTGACAGCCGGGGTGGGCGGGGCGTCTTACCTTGCTTTTCAAAAAGTGCCCTCCCGTTTGCAAGATTTTTGCGACTGGCTGAACAAGGAACGCTCGCAAGTTGACAAGTCTGATATCGCAGCACTCTACAGACTCAGTTTTTGTGCGCATTACTACTTGGTGACGATTCACCCGTGGGTGGATGGCAACGGAAGAATGTCCCGTTTGGTCATGAATTTCTTGCAGATGGAATTTGGTCTGGTGCCTTCAAAAATTCTTGCGGCCAATAAGGCTGAATACATTATGGCGTTGCAGAAATCTCGCGAAAAGGACGATGTTGGTATTATTTGCGACTTCCTGTTCAACGAACATGCGACCAATTTACGCAAGGAAATTGACGATTTTAAACGGTCTATGACCAGTGATGTCGTAATAAAACCGGAAAATGTCGTAATAAATGTCGTAATAAACGATGTAGAAAGACAGGTTTTGGATCTATTGCGAGGAGATTCTTCGCTCTCGGCGGCGGTGTTGGCCGAAAAACTGGAAATGAGTGCCCGCCAGATCCAGCGCATTTTGGCATCGTTAAAAGAAAAACAAATTATCGAACGTATAGGCAGCAACAAGACTGGTTCTTGGCTGGTAAAATGGAACGGAAATTAAATGAACATCAAAGACAAGACCATTGCCCTTATCGACTCTCTCAAGGCCACTTGCCAAACATACGGCATGGGCAATGACGGCAACGAATACAAGATTATCACTCAGGTGTTTTTGTACAAGTTTATGGCTGACAAGTTCGGATACGAACTCAAGAAAATCAATGACCCTTGTTTGAAAGCTCTCAAGAAGTCCGAAAAGTGGGAAGAGGAATACGCGAAACTCTCCAAGGCCGACCGCGAAAAGGTGAGCCTCTTCTTGCCGCCCGAAGTCCCGGTGTTCAAGCCC
>OCVV012846400.1_pt1 | contig 17950 bp, 15 predicted proteins | sample 1539721 | NCBI WGS metagenome assembly OCVV01 (sample SAMN02144230, study PRJEB22623) | gut metagenome | biome: sheep rumen | host: Ovis aries | place: New Zealand | reverse complement strand
CTTCTTCACTTCCACACTCTGTGCATTGCGTTTCGTCTCGTCCGAATCATCATCCGTCGCCTCCATTTCTTTTCCTTTCCTCATACCTAATGCAATGCGAAAACTGCCTAATCCATCGATAGTTACCGTATGTCCTAACGCCAGATAATGAATGAGCGTATTACGAATAATTCGCACAGCTGCATACATCGCTTCTTCTGATAGTCCCGAGCCAGGCATTCCCATCCTCCTGAACAAATACTCACTACTGATATTTGAATATCTCTCCGTCCGAAAATAACTTTTTTTCTCGCCTGTCTTATGAACATCAGGCATTTCTTGCTTATAATACTTCATGCTTCTTTTTGGGGTATTAAATGATTGACATTTCTACATAAAGGATAAAACTTTTTTACATAAGGAATTTGGCATTTTTACATAAGGGATAAAGCTTTTTTACATAAGGGATAAAACTTTCCGCAAAAGTACATATTTTTTTCCAATTCTTCGCTACAAACTTACCATTTTGTGAAACAAAACTTTGAGCAGTACAACTGCTCATAAGAGCAAAACCACTGCTTATATAAGCAAAAGTACCGCTTATAAGAGCAGTGGTACTGCTCCAAGTTTATTCTACACATCCACTAAGTTTGAACCAAAGACTTACAAAGTAAGAAATGAAGAACTACCAAGTTTTATTCGAAGCAACGGAAAGGATGATTCGATGCTATGCAGAATATTATTTAATGCTATGGAAGTTAGAAACGAATCATGTGCCTTTTGGGTGTACTCACCTGAATTGCTTAGCTTTGGACAAAACGACAAAAAAATATCGTTAACTTTCCAAAATTCATTTTTTTACTCTGAATCATTCATCATCTATTGCAGATTGTTTCTTCAAGATGCATTAGTTTGCAATTATTTTTATACTTTTGTAATCAGAATTTGACAAAAGAAATTATATTAATTGTATGTATAATTTAAATGAATTAGTATTTGAAGCAATGCTGGAAAACTGGAAGCAAGCAAACAATAGCAATCCAGTTGCAAAGATGGCTACTGACGGTATTTCGTATGAATATAATAGAGGACAATACAATGATTGCCTTCGCCATCTTAATGATGAAAATTATCAAATTGCCAACATTTATAATCGTGTAAGTCAGCGTGGAGGTTTTATAACTCAACAAGAACTGCAAGAACTTCAAAGGCATTTTCAATTAAGGAGTGTATATGAAGCAAAAAGCATAAAGCACTTCTTGTCTGGCTCAAATGATTCTCAAGAAATCCTATCAAGAATCACCCGTATTATTCCCAAATGATTTTTAGTATGAAGCGTTTTGTTTTATTTATTTCAAGTGTTTTTACACAAATTCTTCTTGTAGCACAAACACAGTATGACTACATGGACGATGACGCAGTTGCTGGCGGTGCAGATAGAGCACTAAATGGCATAATAATTATTGCAGTCCTTATAATTGCAGCGATAGTGTTGTTATTAGTTGTAGGTGGTATTTTAAATGTCTATTATTGGTTCAACCCTAAAGCAGACCCAAACTATAAGAGGGTTTTGGCCAAACAAGAGCAGGAAAGGAAACATGAAGAATATGTAAAAGAACAAAGGAAAAATGCTTTACCTAATGCCGTCGATATCGGTTTGTCTGTAAAATGGGCATCATTCAATTTGGGTGCTTATAAACCATCTGATGTGGGATGCACGTTTTACTGGGCAGAGAATCATCCATCGACAATAGGTCGTCCTAAATATGACAAAGTTAAAGTTGACATGATTGGTGATATCGCGGGCAATGATAAATATGATGCAGCTACTAACATGCTGGGGGAAAATTGGCGCTTACCTACAAATGAAGAATGTCAAGAACTACTAAACAAATGCAAATGGGAAACAAAAGTTATCGATGGCATTGAGGGCAGATTGGTTACAGGACCTAATGGGAACAGTATATTCCTTCCTTTTAATCAAAAGAGATTCACATCAGGGAAATACGTGTCTGGACATTACTGGACATCAACTCCACATCATGGGAGTGAAAGCGCAAATGATTTGAGATTCGGAGAGAATTGTAAACAACCTGCTGAAATATGGTGTGCAACGGCTTATCGTAGTTTGTTCAGTATAAGACCTGTTTATTCAATAGTTACAAGAGCAATGTCCGATTTGCAGAAAGTAACAGAGACAAAGAAAGCATATGACCAAATTTGGGAAGGAGAGCCTTGCCTTACGGACACAGAATGTGATTTTAAATACTATCAGGAACAATGTGTAATACGCGAAGATGAGAAGGACCAGAACAGAACTCCTCCATTGGGTGGCGTTTGTTTTGTTGAAGATAAAATTCTTAGAGACGAGCATGGCGTTATTTATAGTTTGGATGGGAAAAGGCTCTTAAAAGGGAGCCATTGTGATTGCAAAACATACAGAATTAAGGAAGGAACCGAGTTCGTATGTAATGGAGCATTTAGCACGGGTGTATGGGAAGGCTTATTTTACAAAAAAAAGAAAACGCTTGAAAAAATTATTCTTCCATCTACACTTCTATATTTTCCGACATCAGCAGTTTCTGAAGGTTGTGCGATAGAATCTTTAAGCCCCAATTATAGTATAATCAACGAACTACTTATTGATACAAGAAAGAAGTGTGTGGTTAAGTGTCTCAATCGTTATATTCAAAAAATTGAAATATATGAACCCATTGAAGAAATTGGGGAATCTGCCTTTGTCAACTGTAGTGTATTGCAAAGTGTTTCTTTGCCAAAGTCAATGCGGAGAATTGGAGAAAACGCATTTCGTCATTGTGAAATGCTATGCAGCATAAACCTACCTGATACTATTGACACTATTTCAGCAAGTGCTTTCTTTAATTGCAAAGCTCTTCACATTAATCACTTGCCAAAGAACCTTTCTCATATTGGAGATTCAGCGTTTCAGTGGTGTATAATAGATGGTGTAACAATCCCGGAGCGTATAAAAGAAATCGGAAAAGATCCTTTCTCAAAGAATTCAAATAATATAACTTCTGACTCCTCTCGTTTTGTTATTATAAATTCATTATTAATCGATTCTGTAACTAACGAGTTAATTCAACTCGTTGATTCTGCTGTTAAAAACGTTTCTATACCAAAATGCATAACCAAGGTAAGGGATAATGCTTTTATACATACAGACATTGAATCAATAACGATTCCGTCTTCTGTGAAAGAAATGGGCAGTGGGATATTTTGGAATTGCAAGGCTTTATCAAGTGTTCAACTTGATTGTACAATAGAGAGACTACCTAATTCTATTTTCGCATGCTGTTCATCTCTTACATCATTTGATGTGCCTGAATGCATAAAAGTCATTGAGTTGGGTGCTTTTTATAGATGCACAAACCTTCATACAATTAATTTAAACAAAGGACTTAGGACTATAGAGAATCGTGCATTTGAAGAATGTACAAATTTGGTGTCATTGAACATCCCTGAGTCAATAGAGAAAATTGGAGAAGACTATGGTTCTTGTTTTAAAGATTGTAAGAATCTAAAAGATGTTATCTACGATGCAAGAGAAGCAGAAATAACTGGCTTGCCTCAGGGCATGAACAAATTAACAATTGGCCCCCACGTTAATAAGTTACCTAAGAACATCCTATACAATAATTCTGTAATAGAGGTTTTAGTTATAACCAACAACGTACAACGAATTGAAAAAGGATGTATTGCTGATTGCCCAAATTTGAAAGAAATCTCAATAACTTCAAAGGACATTGTGATTGAAGAAGGCTGGATTAGAAACTGCAAAAGCCTAAGAACAATTAGAATACATGTAAATGCCTATGAACATATTCTTCCATTAATACCGAAAGAACAAAAAATAAAGGTTAAGAAGATATATGATCATCAATTCCTGTTTTTCAAATGGTAGTTTTGCAATGAATAAACCTAATACAGAGATTAAACGATGGGGCATTGTCGTGGTACAGTCACTTAACCCTAACGATGTCAAAACAGGAGAGATTCTGTATCATGATGTTCTCCAATATAAAGAATATCATAAACGAGAATCATTCTCTTCCTTTTATGATGTCAATTCATCAAATGAATTCCGTTTGGCTGTGCAGGATATTGAAGATTCATTATTGGAAGGAGATATCCTTACCTTACAGATTGAAACTCATGGCTGTGACGAAGGTATTGGATTAAACAATGGAGAAATACTTAAATGGAAGGATTTCTACGACATTATTAGACCACTTAATATTAAAACTGGACACTTGTTATTTGTTGTTATGGCAATGTGCAAGAGTATTGCTATGATTTCAGCTATCGACCCAGAAAAGCGTGCACCATATCGAGCATTCATTTGTACAACAAGAGTTATTACTTCAGATGAAATATATAGGGGCTTTCTTGCGTTTTATGAAAAATATTGCAATATGTTGGACATAGTAGAAGCCCTAAAAGCTTTACAAGAGGAGGTCAAGGACAAAAATGGATTTTCCCCATTCCAAGTTTTATCCGCAGAAAACGTGTTCGATGAAACATTTAACTCTAATAGAAGTATTTCTGATTTAGTGGATAATCAATTAGAGCGATTAAATATGCCAAGAACTGAAACCACAAGATCAATAATGTCTGATTATCTTCGAATGTTATTAAAAGACTTACATGACAGATTCTATAATTATTACAACTTCAAAGATCTTTATTGATATATGACTGAATTGGAATTACAACAATATCTACTTCGCAAGTACCCACAAGAGAATGCTCGTTGTGAGTGGAAGGAATTTAGAATCTAAAGAACTCGTTCTGTGGGGACGAGAGGAAAGATGTGATTTCCTACGTGTCAACTATATACAAAAAGCTGGCGATGACGGAGCAAAAAACTCGGTTTCTATAACCTCCGTGTTGAAGCATCCATTTAAAGCAAAAGGGGGAGAGCTCATCGATTGCGAGCTCTCCCCCATTCTATTCAGGGATTTTGTTTTCTGAAGGGAGTTAATCTTTCTTTTCGTCGAGTGCTGCGATTTTCTGACGGATTTCCTCAAGGTCGGCACGGAGCTTATCCACCTTTCGGTTGAGCTCTTCAACGAGGGCATTGCCACTCTTCGACTTGGAAGAAAGAGAGAGGAAACCAAGGTTGTTCTCGTAGGTCTTGATTTCGTTCTTCAAGATGTCGTACTGGCGAAGGAGACGCTCACGAATCTTGTTGCCATCACCTGAACGAACCTCGTCGCGGAAACGAGACACACGGTTGCGAGAAGCACGCTCACTGAGTGCGCCATAAAGACGGTCCATCTGTGCACGGAATGCCTTGTAGATGTCTTCCTTCACTTTGTATGGCACGTGACCAATGTTGTTCCATTCTTCCTGTGCCTTACGAAGCTTTGGACGGTAATCGCCTTCCTCTGTGGCTGGGTCGATGGCTGCCAGTTCGTCGATGATTGCCTGCTTCTTCTGCAAGTTCTCGTTTTGCTCGCTGCGCTGGGAACTGTTGGCTGCTTTCTTTGCCTCGAAGAATGCATCGCAAGCGGCATTGAAACGATTCCAAACGTCATCGCTGAACTTCTTAGGCACGGTGCCAATTTCCTTCCACTTCTTCTGAAGAGCGATGATGGCATCGGTGGTCTCCTTCCAAGCGGTGCTGTCTTTCAGAGCCTCTGCCTGTGCCACGAGTTCTTCCTTCAACTTGAGATTGTTGTTCAAGCTGTCGCGAACTGACTTGAAGAATTCAGCCTTACGAGTGAAGAAATTGTCACAAGCGGCACGAAAACGCTCAAAGATTTTCACGTTCATCTTCTGAGGAGCGAAACCGATGGTCTTCCACTCTGCCTGAAGTGCGATAATCTTGTCGGAGATAGCGTTCCAATCAGCGAAAGTCTTGAGGGAGTCGAGTTCGAAACCTTCCACTTGGTCGCAAATGGCGGATTTCTTCTCCAAGTTCTCCAATTCCTGAGCCTTGCGTGATTCGAAATACTCCTGATGACGCTTGTTGATAATTGTGGAAGCTGCCTTGAAACGGTTCCAAATGCCTTCGCGAAGGTCGCGCTCCACAGGACCGATTTCACGGAATTCCTGATGGAGTTGCTGAAGTTTGCGAGATGCAGAAACCACATCTTCTTCCTCCTGCAACTTCTCGGCACGCTCACAAAGGGCTGTCTTCAGTTCAAGATTCTTCTTGAAGTCGTAAGCACGGAATTCGTTGTTGAGCTTCAATGTGTCGTAGAACTGCTCAACATGCAATTGGTAAGTTTTCCAAAGGTCAGTTGCCTTCTCTGCAGGCACACTCTTGATTTCATTCCACTGCTGCTGGAGCGCCTTGAAATCGTTATATGATTTGTTCACCTCATCTGGAGTGGCAAGGATTTCCTTGATTTTCTCGATGATAGTGAGTTTCTTTGCATAATTATCCTCTAAGGTTTGCACCTCTGCCTCATGCTGAGCAGCACGCTTCTCACGAATAGCAGCCATGTAGTCCTTGAAAGCAGCCTCATCCGTGTTAGGGGCAGGCATATAGGCATCTGGATCGCCGCCGCCATCGATGTATGCTTTGTAAGCATCCTCGCTCTGCTGCTTCTGAATACGATAGAAATTGCTCTTCAAAGCTTCCACCTCATGACGAGAGATTTCATCTTCGCCCTCCACGATTTCCTTGAGGCGGGCAATGATTTCTTCCTTTGTCTGGTAGTTAGAATACTTCTTCGATTCTTCATCCTGCTCATCTGCCATTGCCATTGGTTCAGGCATTTCTTCATCTTGAGCTTCAGGTTCCTCCTCTGCTGCTACGGGTTCTGCTGCCTCTGTTTCCTCTGCAGCAGGAGCTTTCTCTGCAGCAGGGGCTTCTTCGGCAATAGGTTCTGCTGGTGCTGCTTGTTCGGCTGCAGCCTCAGCCTCTGGTTGCTCAACTTCAGTTGCTTCTGGTTCGGCAACTGCTGTTTCTTCAGGAGATGCGACTGGAGTTTCCTCTACAGCGCTTGCATTTTCAGCCAATGGTTCCTGCTGGATTTCCTCATTGGTCTTTTCGATGTCTGTCATCGTTGGGAATGATTAAGTTAAAAGAATGTGTGAGAGCATCAGGAAAAGCACCTCACTCGTTAGTTTTAAACACACTTATATGTGCAAACTCTTAGGAATCTGCACAATAATGGATGCAAAACTAATAAATATTTCTGATTATGTAACTCTTTTTAGCGTTTTTTTTCAAAATTATTTTAAAAACGACTCAAAGAAGTGATGAAAAGACCCGCTGTTGAGGGTGTAAATATAAATAACGGATGCAGGAATGGCTAAAAGAGAGGAATCGAAACGGTCGAGCATACCGCCATGCCCTGGCAGAATGTTTCCTGAATCCTTGATACCCAACTTACGCTTCAACAACGATTCCACAAGGTCGCCCCAAGTGCCAAACACAACTACAACCAAAGCCAAACCGCCCCAAGCCAGACGATTGAGGAGTTCGCTCTGCGCATTGAAATCCTGACTAAAAGAAGCAATGATTTGGGATGCCACAATGGCTACAAAGGCACCTCCTACACTACCCTCCCACGATTTCTTTGGAGAAATGCGGGGGAAGAGTCGGTGCTTACCCAGCATACTGCCGAAGCAATAGGCTCCTGTGTCGCTCGACCAAAGGAAAATGAAAACGGACAATGAAAAAATCCATGTATATGTCACCATCGGCGTGCCATATTCCCCAGAAGGAACCACCACGAACGACATCGTGTTGAGCAAAGCAAATGGAAGGGCTACATAGAGTTGAGCCATAAAAGAAAAAGCCCAATTCTGAATGGAATTCTCACGGTCGAAATACAATTCAGAAATCAGCAAATATAACAAAGTGAGGATGTAAGGCACAAAGATGCCTGCATCCATCACGTTGAGATTGAATCCAAGAACAGCAAAGAAGAAATAGACAGCTGCCACTGTGGTAATGAAACGATTGACCTGCAAACCAGCGTTTCGATTAACAATGGTACAGAATTCCCATGTTGTCATACCTGTGATGACAGCAAAAAGCACTGCAAAAGTCTGAGGACCGAACACCATGCAGCCCACCAAAAGAAGTACAAATACCGCACCAGTCAATGCGCGAACTATCAAATTAGACTTCATTGCTATAATACTTAAAACACTGAGTTACAGAATTAGTCGAACAATCCACGATTCTGCTTCGTAGCATCGGATGAAGATGCTTCTGAAGCTTTAGCATCGGCTTTGGAAGCATCCGAGGAATCCTTCGCATTCGCAGCAGAATTGGAATCTTCGCTTGCAGGAATTGAAACGGTGGAGGAAGTGGTCGATTCATCAAGAGCTACTGCACCATCAGCATCAGTAGGAACAGCCTTTCCACTCTGCTTTGCCTTTTCCACTACTGCATCGATGGCTTTCTGACGAATGATTTCCTCATTCTCATCCACATATTCCGTTGGATCTTTCTTTTCACCCGTATGCATTCTGCGTTCCGCATCATTGAGCGCAAGGATTTCGTCGGTACGCGACACCCAAGGACGCTTACCAAAGATGCGCTCCACATCCTCGGCAAAAATCACTTCCTTGTCGATGAGCAGCTGAGCCAATTCTGCATGTCCCTCCTTGTGCTCACGCAAAATCTTCTTGGCACGTTCATATTCCACAGCAATGAGCTTCTTTACCTCAACGTCGATGAGCTCAGCAGTATGCTCACTGTATGGCCTATTGAACTGATACTCTTGATTGTTGTAATAGCAGAGGTTTGGCAAGGACTCGCCCATACCCGCATAAGCAATCATACCGTATGCTCGCTTGGTGACTGTTTCCAAGTCATTCATGGCACCCGTTGAGATGCGTCCCAAACAGATTTCCTCTGCGGCACGACCTCCAAGGGTTGCACAGATTTCGTCGAGGATTTCCTCCTTGGTCGTAATCTGTCGTTCCTCTGGCATATACCATGCTGCTCCTAATGCCTGTCCACGTGGCACAATCGTTACCTTCACCAATGGGTTTGCATACTGCAAGAACCAAGAAATCGTGGCATGGCCAGCCTCATGAATCGCAATGGTACGCTTCTCTGCTGTTGTCATCACCTTGGTCTTCTTCTCCAAACCTCCGATGATACGATCTACTGCGTCCAAGAAGCATTGCTTATCCACCCATTCATTGTTGCGACGCGCAGCAATCAGTGCCGCCTCATTACATACATTGGCAATATCTGCACCTGAAAAGCCTGGAGTTTGACGTGCCAACATGTCCACATCCACGGTTTCGTCAATCTTCACAGGACGGAGATGCACATTGAAAATCGCCTTACGTTCATTAACATCTGGCAAATCCACATGAATCTGACGGTCGAAACGTCCTGCACGAAGCAATGCCTTATCGAGAATATCGGCGCGGTTGGTAGCTGCTAAGATAATCACACCGCTATTCGTGCCAAAGCCATCCATCTCCGTAAGCAACTGATTGAGTGTACTTTCTCGCTCATCATTTGAATTCAGACTTGAATTCTTGCTACGAGCACGACCGATAGCATCTATCTCGTCAATAAAGATGATACATGGAGCCTTGTCCTTTGCCTGCTGGAAAAGGTCGCGAACTCGACTTGCACCAACTCCCACGAACATTTCCACGAAGTCGGAACCCGACATGGAGAAGAACGGCACGTTTGCTTCACCAGCCACAGCCTTTGCCAAGAGCGTCTTACCCGTTCCTGGAGGGCCTACCAGCAACGCACCCTTTGGAATCTTACCACCGAGTCCTGTGTATTTCTCAGGCTTCTTCAAGAAATCGACAATCTCCTGCACTTCCTGCTTGGCACTTGCCTGCCCTGCCACATCGCGGAAAGTAACTTTTTGATCCTTGTCCTTCCCTTCGTAGAGTTTGGCTTTCGATTTACCTACGCTGAAGATGCCACCACCCATTCCGCCGGCTCCTCCGCTCATGCGATTCATGATGAAGAACCAGAAAACAATGATACCAACAAAGAAGAGCACTTGCCAAAGGATATGCATGAAAGTATCGTCGCTGTGCTCATACTTCACTTTTCCTTTGTAGAGTCCTTGCTCCTTTTTGGCGGAAATGAATTCTTCAAATTTCTCAATACTACCGATTTCCACCTCCAAGTTCTTTCGCTCGGAATTGCCTTTTTTCACATCGCCAAAAATGTGACGCTCACCCTGTGTGTTCACATTGAACATGAGGATTCCCGAATTGCGGTCGATGGTGATATTCTGCACATAACCGCTATCCACACACTCTTGGAAATCGGAATAAGCAAGACTCTTCGACGAACCCGAAGAACTATCGCGAGAGAAAATAAGGAATATAAGTCCTGCTATGATAATGAAATAGAGCCAACTGAAATTGAAACGAGGACCATCCTGCTTACCTTTCTGTTGGTTCTGCATCTTATTTCTTTGGTTGTTATTGTTTGTTGCCATTCAATCAATCTTTATAGTTTTTTGAGGTATGAAGAATTCTTCAAAAAGTTTCTTTATTCTTCATTCTACATTCTTCATTTATCAATCTAAGTCTGGAATATCTTGAATATCTGCATCATCCCATAAATTGTCGATGTCGTAGAATTGTCGAGCATCAGGAACGAACACATGCACCATCACATCTGTGTAGTCCAGTGCCACCCAAATAGAATTGCGCAAACCATCAATGGCACGAGGCTTCTCCCCTACCTGCTTGGTAGAGAAATTCTCCACACTGTCTGCAATGGCAGAAACCTGAGTCGGTGTGTTTCCCTCACAAATCACAAGATAATTACAAATCGTGTCGCCAATGTTTGTCAAGTCCGCTATGCGAATACGATGGCCTTTCTTTTCCTGAATGCCTTCTACAATGCTATCTAACAGTTTTTTACTTTCGTTCATAAAGTCTTTTTAAGTGCAAATACTCTGTGTACTGAACACGCTGCCCCGTTTATTAAAAGGGCATAAATCAGTGCAAAGATACTGAGAAAGTTTTAATTTATCGCAAAACGTCTCTCTGTTTTCTCACATTATTCTAAAGATTTCACGTTTTTTGGCATAAAAAAACTTCGAAGTGGTAAAACTCCGAAGCTTTTTCAGTTGGGATACCCGGGCTCGAACCAGGAATAACAGGACCAGAATCTGTTGTGTTGCCAATTACACCATATCCCAATTTTATGTCTTTTGCCTCTCGTTCCCCGAAAAGCGCTGCAAAGGTAGATGTTTTTTTCTTACCCCCAAAACTTTTCAGCATTTTTTTTCAACAAAACCGCATTTTTTCATGAGTCCATCAACTTTTGGCAGTTTTTAAAAGGCAGAAAGCGACAAAACTCCTATCTTTGCACCTTTGAAAAGCGTTTAAAGTTTAGCGTTTAAAGTTTAGCGTTTAAAGTTTAACGAAGATACACTTCTCATTAAGAACTAAAAAACTTAAAAACTCAAAAACTCAAAAACTCACATAATGTCTCGCCCACTTATCCTCATATCTAACGACGATGGCTATTATGCCAAAGGAATCAACGACCTCGTAGAGATGGTTCGCGATTTCGGTGACGTACTTGTCGTGGCTCCCGATGGGGCACGTTCGGGTGCTTCCCTCTCTATCACCAGTCGCGAACCAGTTCGCATCAGGAAAATTCATGAAGAAGATGGTCTGCAAATATACAGCTGCACAGGCTCGCCTTGCGACTGCGTGAAGATTGCTTTCGAAAAATTGATTGATGGGCGTCCCGACCTCATCCTCGCGGGAATCAATCATGGTGACAATGCCGCTGTGAATGCTCACTATTCGGGAACGATGGCAGTTGCCACCGAAGGAACGCTGAAACGTGTACCATCCATCGGACTCTCCAGTTGTAAGTTGGAAGCTGATGCCGATTTCTCCGCCATGCGTCCTTATGTCCGTTCTCTCGTGGAAGATGTACTCAACACAGGACTTCCCAAGGATGTTTGTCTGAACGTCAACTTTCCTGCACTCGAAGAATTCAAAGGTATGAAGATATGTCGAATGGGCACAGGCGACTGGGTGAACGAATGGGACGAGCGTATTGACCCTCGAGGAAGGAGTTACTTCTGGCTCACAGGTGATTTTGTGGGTTACGACGAAGAGGACGAATCCACAGACCGAGGTGCCATGAACAATGGATACGTGGCAATTACTCCTATCCAACTCGACTGCACGGCCTATTCCGTCATGGAAGAACTGAGGCAGAAGTTCGGGTTAGCATAGCCACAGTTCTGGAAGTGAGTAGATACTCTGTATATATAATGTTCTATGAAGTATTACTTAATAGTTGGTGAAGCATCGGGCGACTTGCACGCCTCGAACTTGATGAAAGCCTTGAAACGACACGATGCCGAGGCTGATTTCCGTTTCTACGGTGGCGATAAGATGGCAGCCGTAGGGGGGATTCTCGTCAAGCACTACAAGGAACTTGCCTACATGGGTTTTATTCCTGTCCTGCTCCATGCACATACCATTCTCCGCAACATGGAAATCTGCAAACAGGACATCGTGCAGTGGAACCCCGACGTCGTTATCCTTGTGGATTACCCTGGTTTCAACCTCAAAATCGCCAAGTTTGTTCACCAGAACACTTCCATACCTGTTTATTATTACATCTCCCCAAAGATTTGGGCTTGGAAGGAATACCGTATCAAGAACATCAAGCGCGATGTGGATGAGCTTTTTTCCATCCTTCCTTTCGAAATCGACTTCTTCGAAAAGAAGCATCACTACCCCATCCATTATGTTGGCAATCCATGCGTTGATGCCATCCAACATTTTTTTAATGAAGAATGTAGAATGAAGAATGAAGAATGTGAGTCACTTAACAATAAAGGTAAAATTCATTCTTCATTCCACGACGAAGTCGGGATTCTTCATTCTTCATTTAAAATTGCAATTCTCGCAGGCAGTCGCAAACAGGAAATCAAGGATAATCTTGCCATGATACTGCGTGCGGCATCTCAATTTCCTGAGTATCAACTCGTTTTGGCAGGTGCTCCTAACATTCCTCTTGAATTCTATCAACAGTATATTCCAAAAGACATTCAGGTGGATATTCAATTTGGCAAAACCTACGAAATCCTCAGACAATCCGCTGCCGCACTTGTCACATCGGGTACTGCTACCCTCGAAACTGCCATTCTTCGCATTCCGCAAGTGGTGTGCTACTACACCCCTATGGGACGTTTCATATCCTTCCTCCGCAGAAAATTACTCAAAGTGAAATACATTTCCCTCGTCAATCTCATAGTGAATCGTGAAATCGTTCGCGAACTCGTTGCCGACACGATGAAGGAAGAAAACATTGTGAAGGAACTTCGTAACATCCTTCCTGGTGGCACCAAGCGCCAACAAATGCTTACCGACTACGAAGAAATGAACCGCATCCTCGGTCCTGCGGGGGCATCCGAACGTGCTGGAAAAACCATCGTGGAACTCCTTCGAAATAAAGTAAAAAGTAAAAAGTAAAAATGAAAAAATGAAAAATATCTTCCAAACCGAATACCCACAAGAAACCATCGACGAACTCCTTGCATGGATTGACGCGAATCCTCAAGGAGAAATTGAATTAGGTCATGGCATCCATATCAACGACATCAGTCTTTTTGCCAAAAACATGCGCCACATCCTGCAAACCCAAAGCAAAAACTCCAGTTATGCAGGACAAATCGAAACTCTTCTCCGCGCAAAAATGGCATGGGATGCACAACATAAATGAAGGCTTTGCCTTCAACGAAAACGATAACGAAAACGAAGGCTTGCCATCCGGATGGATGCACAACATAAATGAAGGCTTTGCCTTCCAACGAAAACGATAACGAAAACGAAGGCTTGCCATCCGGATGGCGGTTTTCGTTTTCATTATCGTCTTCGTTTATTTTTTTTGAATCTGTGAAACTACTTCAATTTATCGAGCAAATCATTCTTCTCGATGGTCCAATCCTGACGCTTGGAGAGTTCACAATCTGGACCTTTGAACATTTTGGATGCTTGCTTGTCACCCTTCAGTTGCCAGTCGAGCCAAGCGAGGGCTACCACTGAGAATTCGCCACCATGAGGCTGAGCGTATGTGCCACCATGTCCTACTGGGAAGTTTGCTGCACAAGCAGGTACATGGTCGATGCGATGGAAGTCGTCCATACCGTTGTTGTATGCGATGTCTTTCTCACCACCAAGAATGTAGATGATAGACGAATGAATCTCTTTGAGTTTTGATTTTGGAGGCATAGGCATTCCTCCCACAGCACTACCTGCATTCTGCTGGTTGAAGAGTCCACTGTTGCAAATCATCAGAGTCTTGATGCGCTTATCAGCACAATTGAAGAGCGTCTGAAGTCCTCCACATGACATACCTGCCACGCAGATATTCTTCACGTCTATCTTATTATAATAAGGAGAACTCTTGTCGGCATTCTGAGCAATCACCCAATCCATTGCCTCCAGCTGCTGTTCCGTTGTGGACATCGGACCCTGATAACGTTCTCCTTCCTGAGGCATATAGCCTGTTGCCACCACGATATAACCATGAGAAGCAATTTCGTTGAGGAACTTATAGTGCTCAAAAGGTGAATTGTAGCAAGCACCATTACCCCAAACGAGCACAGGAAGTGCATTCTTCTTGCCAAATACTGATAAGTCTTGTGGCACGAAGATAGTGTGGGCATCGAGGGTTGGCTCTTCCTTCATGATTGCCTTGTAAGGACCTGTACCACCATCTTCCACTACGCGAGAAGTAGGCTTATCATCTGTTGTGAAACTCATGCTGATGACACCCCATGCCATCAAAGCAGTTACAGCTAATGCTGAACGAAGAAAACTTTTTACTTTCATAATAATATTGATTTTTAGAGAATTTTATTTTTATAACCACGAATTACTCGAATTAGCGTTATTTCACCTTCCAAATCTTCAGATTGATGGTGCCATCATTTCCACCAAAGCCTGGTTGGCAAACGAAAATGGCATTGTTGAGCCAAGCATACTTGCTGTCGAAAGGTGCCTCAAATTGAGGTGTTGTGCAGAAATAGAACTGAGGATTTCCATTCTCGTCCTTGCCCGTGCAAATCAGTCCTCTGTTGCGAACATGAATATTCACGCCATCATCCGTTTTGATGCTGTAAATAGCCTCCACTTCTGTGCGTCCATGCTCATTGTCTTGCAACTGATAATCTGCTCCACCTGAAAGGATGGTACCTTTCATCTTGGGACCTTCAAAAGTACCGCCCACAATAGGAATGATGAAGCGATTGCCGTGGGAAGTCTGCCCCACTTGATAAGCACCTTCACACTTCACCTTCAATTCCACCACATACTCTAACTGGGGAGCGTTCTCTTGCGCTTTTATCCCAAGGACAAAAGCCAAGAGCATCATAGCCATAAAAATTCTTTTCATTGTTAGTTTGATTTAATTAGTATAGTAATCGCCGCAAAGTTAAGGTTTTATTTCGGAAAGAAATTAGAATAATTAGAATAATTTCCCAAAAAATGTGTGTTATTTTTTTAAAACAAATTATTTCTGATTTAATTATTCTAATTTCTTTCCTAAGACAAGTGCTTCATCCACTCGGTTGGTGAGTTGAATGTATTCTTCTACGGAGAGTTGTTCTGGACGGAGGTTGAAAACAGGGTCGGCAAGGAGAGGATGGTTCTTGCCAAGGATTTGTTTCATTCCGTTGCGCATCATCTTGCGACGCATCGTGAAGACGGTTTTCACGATACGACGGAAAAGTTTTTCATCGCAGCCCAATTCTTTCTTGCTATTTCGTGTGAGGCGAATCACAGCACTCTTAACTTTTGGAGGTGGGTTGAACACATTCTCATGCACCGTGAAGAGGTAATCCACATCGTACCAAGCCTGCATCAAAACACTCAAAACACCGTATGTCTTACTCCCTGGTTCAGCCGCCATTCGTTCCGCCACTTCCTTCTGAATCATGCCCGTACAGCAAGGTATTAATTCTTTGTTTTCCAACATTTTAAAGAAGATTTGTGAAGAAATATTGTAGGGATAGTTTCCCGTGAGAACAAAAGGCTTTCCGTCGAACACCTCTTCCAGATTCATTTGGAGGAAATCCGCCTCAATAATGTTATCTCCCAACGTAGGAAAATGCTCCTGCAAATAAGGCACCGACTCGCGGTCTATCTCCACCACTTTCAGAGGACGTGGCTTCTTCACAAGGAACTGAGTCATAACGCCCATACCCGGTCCCACTTCAAGCACAGGAATATCAGGACAAGCATCCACCGTATCAGCAATGTCACTGGCAATCTTGAGGTCGGTAAGGAAATGTTGACCCAAAAACTTTTTAGGACGAACGGACCCACCCCCTTGCCCCTCCCTGCGAGTGAGGGGAGTAGTTACATTGCTCATGCTATTATTTAATTCTTTCTTCATTTGCTACGTTACGCTTTGTTCTTTGTATTTTGTACTTAAAACTGAGGCATTGGCACTCAAAAAATTTTTTCGTTTTCAAATAAAACTTTATCTTTGCACCCGATTTTCTCTTGAGACGAGTGAATCGACACTGCAAAAATAGTGTAAATACGCAATATCACCAAATTTTCGGAACGGAATTGACTGAAAGCAAGAACATAAAACGCACCTTGAACATTGCCTTTCCTATCCTTTTAGGATTGGCAATTTTGTGGTGGATGTATCGGGAATTCGATTTCCGTCGCATTTCTGAGACCTTGACTCATGGCATGAACTGGGGATGGATGTTGTTCTCTTTGGTCTTTGGTGTCACGGCTCAGGTTTTCAGAGGTTTACGCTGGACGCAAACCTTGGAACCCATTGGTGAGAAGCCACGTAAAAGCACTTGTATTCATGCCATATTCCTTTCGTATGCTTCAAGCCTCATCATTCCGCGAATAGGTGAAGTGACTCGCTGCGGTGTGCTCACTCGTTACGAAGGCACTTCCTTTTCCAAATCCTTGGGAACGGTAGTGACGGAGCGCATTATCGATACACTTCTCGTTCTGTTCATTGCAGGTGCGGTATTCCTATCCCAAGTGAGGATATTCATGGACTTTTTCGCCAAGACTGGCACGAATATCGGCACGTGGCTCAACACTTTCACTACCACGGGATGGATTGTCACAATTGCCTTAGGTATCATCACCCTTGTGTTCCTTTGGTTTGCCATTCGTCGCTTTACTTTCATGGCAAAAATCAAATCGACAGTTGAAGGCATCAAAACTGGCATCACCTCCCTGAAAGACGTGAAAAACATTTGGTTGTTCAGTGCCTACACCATCGGCATTTGGCTAAGCTATTTTCTTCATTACTATATCACTTTCTTCTGTTTTGATTTCACGAAGGACTTGGGAATCATTGTTGCATTGGTAAGTTTTATTGTGGGAAGCATCGCGGTCATTGTTCCAACGCCAAACGGCATGGGGCCTTGGCACTTTGCAGTGAAAACCATCTTTGTGCTTTATGGCGTGAAAGACATCAATGCAGAAACTTTCGTGCTGATTGTCCACACCATCCAAACTGCACTGATTCCTGTGTTGGGCGTTTTCTCATTGATTATGCTGGGGAATAGGGAAAAGGCTGAGGCTTGAAGTAAATGGGGTTAATGGGGAATTTGGGATTAATGGGATAATTGGGAAATGGGGACAGAAGAAATCATGCTTTTTTCTGAAGCGCTTTGGGGGATTGCTTGAAGCGCATGCGAGGATTTACCGAATCATTTTGGGGGATTTTCTGAAGTGTTTTTGAGGATTGACTGACGCGCTCCTTTGGATTTAACTAGTTGCCGAGGGCTCGTTATCGAAATGGCGAGCGCTCGGCGTTGCGATAACGAGGGCTCGCCGTGTTAAGGTGTGTTCTAAAAATTCTGTTTTATGATTTCTTACAAGAAGTATGAGATTTCGTTTCGGTTGCTTTTTGTTTGATTTGAAGTCTTTTTGTCACTTTTCTCGGTTACATAGCTCGCTATGCGCCCTCAAAAACTGACAAAAATCCAATCAAATCAATTCAAAAATCAACTCGACATAATTT
>OCVV011359177.1_pt1 | contig 17951 bp, 20 predicted proteins | sample 1539721 | NCBI WGS metagenome assembly OCVV01 (sample SAMN02144230, study PRJEB22623) | gut metagenome | biome: sheep rumen | host: Ovis aries | place: New Zealand | reverse complement strand
TCCGGCGGTGCCATCATCCTGGAGATGCTGAATATTCTGGAGAATTACGACGTGGCTTCCATGGATCCGGAATCGGCGGAGTATTTCCACCTGCTGTCGGAAACCATGAAGCTGGGATTTGCCGACCGGGCAGAGTTTATGGGAGACCCGGAATTTAACGAGGTTCCCGTTGCGGGGCTTATCGACAAGGAGTACGGGAAGACGCAGGCGGAGAGGATCGACCCGGCAAAGGCCGGCAGCTATGAGGCGGGAGAGCCGATGCCGCAGGAGTCCGATTCCACCACCCATTTCTCGATTATCGACAGTCAGGGCAATATGGTGGCGGTCACAAAGACGGTGGATGCCACATTTGCCTCCGGTCTGGTGGCGGAAGGAACCGGCATTCTCCTGAATGATACGCTGTACGACTTTTCCCTGGATAAGGAAAGTCCGAATGTCATTGCGGGCGGAAAGCGGCCGCTGAGTTCCATGAGCCCCACGCTGGTTCTGAAGGACGGCGAGCCCTTCCTGGCCCTCGGCGCCCCCGGCTCCACCCGGATTATCACCGGTGTGACTCAGGTCATCTCGAAGGTAATTGACCACGGGATGGACATCCAGGAGGCCATCGATGCCGTCCGAATGCACGATGATTACGGAACCCTCATTCTGGAAGACCGGGTGGAGGATTCCGTAAAAGAAGAGCTTCGGTCGATGGGACATGAGCTGGAAACCGGCGAGGTCTGGTTTACCTTCCCCTGCGTGCAGGCCTGCATGATGACCGAAGACGGAACACTTCGCGGCGCCGCGGATCCCAGACGGGACGGCAAGGCGCTGGGGTGGTAGGAGCATTTATAGAGACAAAATGAAGCATAAAAAGACCAATGGTTTACGGGATGATGTCTTATCCCAGTCCATTGGTCTTTTTCGTTGTATTGCGCCTTTATGCTGCCGTCTCCGGGGCTTTGATTCCGCCCATCTTATGGGCTGCTTCCACTTCTTCCAGGAACATGCAGGCTTCGCTGCAGCCTGCTGCCGGGTTCAGCTATATTGTAGCATAAAGAACCGGCAGCGGAAACTACCTGCAAATAGGGTCTTGCGCAGAGAGGGCGCAGGAGACATACTGTAGGAAGGGGGGAGTGGAGCAGAGAATCAAAGGTCCTTATGCCGACATAAAGGAGCAGACAGATGACGCTGGAGAATCTGGAATACTTTCTGGTAGCTGCGGAGGAACTCAATTTTACGGAGGCGGCGAGACGGCTCTTTATCACGCAGCAGACACTGAGCAGTCATATCAGCCGCATTGAGAAGTACTATGGAATCAAGCTGTTTGATAGGAAGCCGCCCATGTCCCTGACGCCGGAGGGAGTGGAGCTGGAAAAACGGGTCCGGGAGATTATCCGGATGGCGGATGATACGAAAAAGGTGATGCAGGATTTAAAGGACTATACCATGACCTCCGTGACGATCGGCATCACCGGCAACCGCGGCCGGATATACCTTCCCCCGGTAATAAGAAAGTTTCATGAGTTTTACCCGAACATCCGGATCAATATTTCAGAAGGCTCTGTCGATGAGGTGGAAGATGCCATGCACCAGGGGAAAGTGGATTTTTCGGTCAGCACCTTTCCGCGGTATACCTACAATGTAAAGAGTATTCCCTTCTGGACGGAACGGCTCGCAGCCGCCATTCCGCAGAAGATCATGGAGAAGTACCTGGCGGACAGCAGGGATAAGCTGCTGGCCGACCCGGGCCATGCGGACTGGAAGGTTCTGGAGGCATGTCCCTTTATCGCGCTGGCGCCGACGATCCGCTCGGGAATGCCCTTTTACCAGATCTGCCAGGAGCTGGGCATCCGTCCGAATATTATACTGGAGGGAAAAAGCGCAGATGCGCTGGTTCCCATCTGCATGGACGGGATGGGAGTGCTGGTCTGTCCCGATATCTTTTTTTATCCCTACCGCCAGATGATGAAGCTTGGAAATCAGAGAGTATATATCTTTACCCAGGAGGAACATCTGTCCCAGGATATCTGCGTTAATTACCTGAAGAATAAGTACCTATCCGCGGCATCCCGCGCGTTCATTCATATTCTGAGAAATGAATCCTATGCGGTAAAGAACTGAATTGCCGCAGAAGAGTTCTGACAGACAACGGAATAGCATGTAACAAAAAGGAGAAAGGCCATCTGGTCTTTCTTCTTTTTGCTTTCGGTGGAGATGCCATTATTCCCACAGATGAAATACTGTACCACCCCTGTTCTTTACTGTTGGATTTCACCGTATTAAAGTATTAAAATTCAAACTGTATTTACATATTCTCAGGAGGTATTGCAATGGGCGAATTCTTTATAACAGCAAAAACTGGAATTACCGGTGACGGAAAGACGGTGCTTTCCCCGGTATGGGTCGGAATTGATGGTGACAAAATCACCTATGTGTCGGAGGAAAAGCCGGAGAGAGCCGTTCCGGAAAATACGACGGATATGGGTGACTGCACGCTGACGCCCGGTCTTTTCAATCTGCATGACCACGTCAACCGCAAGCAGCTGCGGGAGAACGCTTCTCTGCCGCTGAACGTCCGATCGAAGGATTTCATGTCCCAGTCTTACCAGTATATGCTGCTTCACGGCGTTCATAATGTAAAGCTGATGCTCGGAGAGGGAATCAGTTTTGTCCGTGATTTCGGACTTGGGGAGATGACGGCAATCAACCTGAAGCGGGGAATCAAGGAAGGCCTGGTTCCCGGACCGGAAATGATGGTCTGCGGACTGGATATTGTACAGACCGGCGGCCACTGCCATAAGTTCGCGCTGGAAGTTGACGGACCGGCAGAAGTGATGAAGGCTGTCAGAGCCCAGATCCGGGACGGCGCAGACTTTATCAAGTTCATGGCCAGCGGCGGTCTGGAGGCATTCCCGAGAGAGGATCCCAAGTATTGTGAGTTCACGCTGGAGGAGCTGAAGGCCGGTATTGAAGTGGCCCATGAGGCAGGCAAGAAGTGCGCAGCCCATGTATATCCCACCGCAGCAATCAAGAGAGTTCTGGAAGCGGGCATCGATACCGTGGAGCACGGCGTTCTGATGGACGATGAGTGTATCGATATCATGGTGAAGAAGAACACTCCGGTCATCCCGACAATGACCGGCGTGAGAGCATCCTTCTTTATCGAGCCCGTCAGCGAAGAGAAGAAGAGAAATATTCCGCTGCTGGAAGAGAGAATCTGGGGTCCCCACGCGATCTCCGTTAAGAAGGAAGTGCAGGCAGGACTGCTGGTCGGTACCGGTACCGATACCTACGGCCGTCTGGCAGATGAGGTCCGGATGATCATGGCAGCCGCAGAGGAAACCCCGGTGCAGGCCCTGGCCCATGCAACCGGCGTGGCGGCCAAGATTGTGGAACGACCCGATCTGGGACTGCTCGAAGAAGGAAAGCACGCCAATGTGGCAGCATTCCCGGGTGATCTGTCAAAGTCCCTTGATACCCTTGACCATGCGAAGCAGCTGTGGCTTCACGGAAAAGCGCAGCTGTAAGAGAGGATGCCATGAATCGAAGAATATTACTGGAGTGGCCGGATCTCGGACTGTTCGCCGTTGCCGAGCTGGCAGATGACAAAAACAAAGAGCTCTGCGACGACCTCTGGAACGCGCTCCCGATCAAAAGTATCATGAACAACGCCGTCATCACCGATGGATCGATGTACTGCTGGCTTCCGCTGCTGAGCTTTGCGCCGATTCATTATAAGGAGAGGATCGACCAGGCACCGATTGGACGCCTTCGTTACTCCCAGGGTACGGGAAACAAGCTGATTGTTCAGTATTCCGAGTGCTTTGAGGATGTGAAGGGAACGGTTCTCGGCGAAGTGATTCCGGAGCATATCGATATCATCCGGAAGGTGGGAGAGAAGGCCAGAGAATCCATCTTTATGACAAAGAACGAGCTGCACGTGCGTATTTCCCGGCTGGGCGAGGATGAGCCGCAGGATGACCGGATTCCGCAGGTGGATATTCCTGATAGAATCCGTCCGGAGGTTAAGGATCTGGTGGACAGAATCCTGGAGAAGACTCTGGAAGCGACGCAGGCAGAGCCGGAAGAGAACAAACTGGCCCGTACCGGCAGAGTCGCCGGCGTGGGAAGCTGCGGGCAGTACTTCAGTACCTGGGAATTCGTATACAGCCTGACAAGAGATCTGTCCATGTATACGCTGTATCCCATTGCCCACATGTGCAGAACAACGAACCTCGATGTGCGGCAGCTGGAGAAGGTATATATGGAGATGGAGCCCGGATATACCGGCGTTCTCGGCTCCTATGGCCTCAGGCAGCTCCGTGAATTCTCCCGGGAAATCAAGGCATTCATTGTGGAAGAATCCCTGAGCAGAGAAGAATTTCAGTGCCTGGTGGATGCATTTACCCTCTATGCGAACCAGGTGGCCGCCTGGGCGTATTTCTACTTCCCCTGGGGAATCGGAACGTCCTGCTTCCGTTTTGCCGATGCATATAAAAACTACGAGGCAAAAGAGTAATGAATCGGAAACAGTAATCAATGCTGTTTTATAAAAAAGGAGGAGTACTATGAAGAAGAATATTCTGGCAATCGCAGCAGTGACAGCCCTGCTGGCAGCAAATCTTGCAGCCTGCGGTTCCTCTGCCCCGGCAACCACAACAGCAGCGGCGGAGACCACAGCTGCTGAAGCTGCTGCAGCGGAGACGGAGAAAGCGGAAGAGACAGAAGCAGCTCTGGTCGAAGCAGTTACGCTGAAGTTCGCAGTGGAGATGGCGGAAGACACTCCCGAAGCGATCGCTTCTTATGAGTTCGCCGAAAAGGTCGAAGAGCAGACCGGCGGCGCGGTAAAGATTGAGGTTTATACCAACGGACAGCTGGGTGAGCCGGCGACCGTCATCGAGAGCGCACAGATGGGCAATGTCGATCTTCTTTCCCTTCCGGCCAGCGATTTCAAGAGCTTTGACAATATTTTCGGCGTTGAGGCAATTCCCTATCTCTATGCCAACAATGAAGCGGTTGTCAAGGTGCTGAAGGAAACCGGAATAGCAGATACCCAGAAGCAGATTCTGGCAGATAACGGACTTACCCTTCTGAATGAGGGAAGAGACTACTTCCGCGGCCCGTACCGTGTACTGGTGTCCAAAAAGCCGGTTCGTTCCATCGAAGATTTAAAGGGACTTCGCTTCCGTACCTTCGAGAACAAGAATTACATGACGGCTTATGAGATTCTCGGAGCAAACCCCATCGTCATTGCCTGGAGTGAGACCTACATGGCCCTGCAGAACGGCGTGGCGGAAGCTGCAACCTCTGCCATCGGCAGCCTGAAGAATCAGAAGCTGACGGAAGTGGCTCCCTATGTCACCAATGTGAACGAGTACGTGTCCAGCGTCCTGATCCTGGCCAGCGGTGCCAAGTATGATTCTATCTCTGAGGAGAACAAGGCAATCCTTAAAAAGTGCGCCGATGAACTCGGAGAGAAAGCACAGGAGCTGGTAAATGAAGGCCTGGAGAAAGATATCGAAGAGATGAAGGCAGCAGGCGCGGAGTTTATCGATATTGATACCAAGCCGGCAAGAGAAGCCCTCAAGGACTTCTACTACTCTCTGGAAGAAGACGGTACCCTTCCTGAGGGAACAGTAGATGTAGTTCTGGCACAGTAAATAAGACGGATATGACGGATGTGCAGGCCCCTGCGGGCCTGCACAGAACGGAATGAATACAAGGAGGGCTGCATTTGTTTGACAGATTTTTGAAACGGGCCAGCGATGTGATGATGTGGGTTGCCATTGCTGCTCTGTGTGCCACCATCATCGTCAATGCGCTTGAGATCTTCCAGAGGTTCTTCCTGGGAAAGAGTATGTACTGGATTCAGGATGTGACCCTTCTTTTCATGATGTGGTTTATTTTTCCGGGCATGGTTCGGGTTTCCTATAAAGGGACCGATGTCTTTGTTGATTTCTTTATCGGAAAGATGCCGGAGAAAACCAGGCGGGTTCTGGAATGCGTCAATGACCTGTTGTCTTTCCTCATCTGCTTTATCCTGTGCTGGTTCAGCGTAAACCTTGCAGTGCTCCGAAAGGGCAAGGCCATGATGACATCGGAGATTCCGTACTTTTATTATACCCTGGCGATGATTGTCTGTTTCGGACTCATTGCAGCCGTGTATTTTAATAAGTTTATCGGGCGGTTTCGGAAGAAGGAGGAGACGGCATGACAGTTGGACTGGTACTTATCGCGGTCTTTCTCGCTGCGATTCTCTTCGGACTCCCGCTGAGCATGGGGATGGGCCTGGGAACGATGGCGTCTCTCTGGGTCGGAAAGATGGATATTTCCACGCTGCCGATGCTGATCCAGAAGGGTGCAAACAGCTATACCCTTGTATCGATCCCCTACTTTATTCTGGCCGCCAATATCATGAACACCGGCGGAATTACCAACCGGATTTTCGATTTCTGTGAGTCCCTCTGCTGCTGGATGCACGGCGGCCTTGCACAGGTCAATGTTCTCGCCAGCGTGATTTTTGCCGGCATTTCCGGAACATCCTCCGGCGATGCGGCCGGACTCGGCATGATCGAGATTGAGGCGATGACCAGAAAAGGATATGACCGGAAATGGTCTGTGGGCATCACCATGGCCTCCTCCATTCTTGGACCGATTATTCCTCCGTCTGTAGGATTTATCGTCTATGCCAGCCTTGCCGGGGTATCCGTGGCTGAACTGTTTGTGGCCGGCCTTCTGCCAGGCATCGTTCTGGCTCTTCTTCTGATGGTGGCCAATTATTTTATCGCTGTCAGCGGCAAGGTTGACTGCCCTCCGCCGGTAAAATTCGACCCGGCCAGAGTGGTCTATACATTCAAAAGGGGATTCTTTGCACTCCTTGCACCGGTTATTATTCTGGCATCCCTGCTGTCCGGTATGGCTACTGCCACAGAGACAGGCGTTATCGCGGTCGTTTATGCGTTCATCGCCAGCGCCATTTACCGCGAACTGCACTGGAAAGACCTGGTTGAGACGCTGAAGAATACCATTGAATCTTCGGCAGTGATCATGTTCTTAATCGGTATGGGCTACGGTATCGGATATGTGCTGACGCTGGAGAAAATCCCCCATAAGCTGACCCAGCTTCTTCTGGGCATCACAACCGACAAGAATGTGCTGCTTCTTCTGATTCTCATTTTCCTTACCATTCTGGGAATGTTCATGGAAGCGACCGTCATCCGCATCATTACGGTGCCGCTGCTTCTCCCTGTGGTAAATGCCATGGGAATCAATCTCCTCCATTTCGGCGTAGTGCATACCCTAATCGGCCTTCTCGGAACCATGACGCCTCCGGTCGGGTCAAACCTGATGATCATGTGCACGGTTGCGAAGATGAAGTATTCCGACGTGGTAAAAGCCACGCTGCCCATGTGGGTTCCGCTGATCCTGTCGGTGATCATCATCACCTATGTGCCGATCATCACTCTGTGGCTGCCCACGATTGTGTACGGTCACTGATGGCGGCTGTATTTCCCATACTGTCTGAATTGAACAATTCCGGTACCCCTGCGTTATCCGCACGCAGGGGTATTTTTTTATAAGTGCCCGGGTATTTGCTTTCTCCCGCCGGTAGAATTATAATCATATTGATGTGGTCACAAAGACTTTGTGCAGCGCGGTAAGCGCGGAAGAGAGGATAAGCCATTGATTCTGTTTATAAATGCCTGTGTCCGTAAGGAGTCGAGGACAAAAATCCTGGCGGACCGTCTTCTGGCAAAACTAAAAGAAGATACAGAAAGTAATCCGGAAAATGATATAAAGAATACTGCAGAAAATGTTATCGAAGAACTGCGGCTGGAGGAGATGTCCTTCCCAGCAGCGGATGAGGCCTTTCTCCAGAAGAGAGACGCCCTGCTTGCTGCCGGGAAGTTCGAGGATCCTCTGTTTGCACCGGCAAGACAATTTGCCAGTGCAGATACTATCGTGATCGCAGCGCCCTACTGGGACCTGTCCTTTCCTGCGGCCTTAAAGCAGTATATCGAGCAGGTGAATGTGGTCGGCATCACCTTCGAGTACACGCCGGAAGGATTCCCCAGGGGACTCTGCCGGGCAAAGAAGCTTTATTACGTCATGACAGCCGGCGGGACCTACGTTCCGGAGGAGTTCGGATACGGATATGTAAAGGCGCTGGCGCAGAACTTCTACGGGATACAGGATGTGGAACTGATAAAGGCGGTCGGACTGGACATCATCGGTGCGGACGTGAATAAAATCATAGGGGAGGCAGAAGTATGAAGAAGACAGGAATGGTGCTCATGTATCTGGCAATCACCGCGGCGGCGGCCACGGCTATGACAGCCGGGATTGTTGTCACGGCAAAGTCAAGGGAAGCCAGAGAAGCGGATAAGGACGAAGAAGAGGAAGAAGAAACCAAAGAAGAGGGAGAAGAGGCAGAAGAGACGGCAGAAGAAGAGTCCGGTGAAGGGGCTGTCCCCGGCTTTCTCACAGGCGCCGAAGAGCAGTACTACACCTATCTGAAGGAAACCTACGGCACAGGGGAGAGCGACCTGGTGTCCGCCTATGTCATGGACTTTGACGGGGACGGGAAAAAGGATCTTCTTACCGTCACCAAGGGCAGTGTGATTCTGGCAAATACGCCCCTCGGCCCCTTCGGTATCTATGACGGGTCGCTGAATGCCGCCACGCTGGACCTGACCATGTATCAGGCAAATGGAAGCAGCGTGGAAAAAACCGGTGCGATTCTCGGCGCCGGCACCATCGAAGGAAAAAGCCGGGGCGACATGTCCATCTCCATCGTGCTGCAGGACGAAAAGCCCTATATCTGCGGCATGAGCGAGAACGAGGATGAGATTACCTACGGCGCAAGGCCTTATGTAGTATATGAGGTCATCGATGGCGGCGGATTCCAGTACGATTACGTCGAAGGCATCGGCTGGGGCCAGTCCTCCATGGGAACCACGGACAACAAGGATCCCAATCAGATCGCCGGAACCTATAACCTGGATGTGAACGGAACGCAGCTTTCCGAGCGCGGCAAGTACGGCGTGGTGCTCTGTGAGGCAAAGGCTGACAACATCAAGAACCCCGGCGTCATCGAGGCTACGGACTATACCCATGTGAAAGAAGGAATGGAGCAGGGCTACGCCGCCATCAGCACCCAGCTGGATGCGATGTACCAGGAGATGGTGCAGGATGCGGAGGCATACGCCGGAGGCCAGGAGAAGGCCAAAGACTCCGAGGCGCTGTTTGAGAGCTTTGCGAATGAACTGAGTGCAGCGGGAGTGAACCCGGTACTGAAGGAATTCACCACAGACGGAGATGTCATCAAGGCCTCCTACACCTGTCAGGAAGTCGATCTGAACGTCTCCATCAACAGTACGACCGGAAGTCCCGTATCCATCAGCCTCATGGCCGACGGTTATCCGGTGGCGGAATCCTGGTATCCGGTAAAAGACGCGGTGCTGCAGTCCGCATTTGCAGGCCTCGACCAGGCAAAAATCGCCTCCCTTCTGGGAAGAACTCCCAGCAATCTGTCCGTCAGCCAGTTTGACGCCGGCCCGGCGCAGATACTTGCCGGCAATACGGACACCATCATCATGCGGATTGAGTACAGATAAAAAGATATTGCAGAGATACTAAAGAGAAGGAGAATGGGGCTGTGATGAAGAAGAAACTCTTTACAGAAATTCCCTGCATCGAAGGCCCCAGGCTCATACTGAAGCATGTGGAAGAGCAGGACGCGGAGGCGCTTGCGGAGATGACGCAGAATCCCAACGTCTATCGCCTGCTCCCCACCTTCCTGTTTGAGAAGAAATACGCGGATGCCCGCGAGGTGATACGACGCCTCTATGACGAGGCCTTCCGGGAATCCATCATCCTGGGAATCTACGAAAACGGCGCCTTCTGCGGCCTGGCGGAATTCTACGGATTCCGGGATCCCGCCCACAAAATAAGCATCGGCTACCGGCTCCCCGAACGCCTCTGGGGCCGGGGAATCGCCACCGAAACCGTGCGGATGATGGTAGACTATCTGTACAACATGACAGACATCGAGATCATCACCGCCAGCACCCTGCCGGAGAACACTGCCTCTGCGAACGTGCTCTTAAAGAACGGCTTCGACCTAGTGGTATCCGGATCCGACGAAGACTGGGGGTATGAGAGGCCCCTGCCGACGGATAAGTGGATAAGGTAGATTGATGAGCTGAGAGAACATTTTGGACCATTGGTCTTACCTCACTTGCGTATATCAAATGAAAGCAAATGCTTTACATAACGCAGCAAATGTGGTACTCTAATCATGAAAGGATGGTGATATACATGGCTCAGGCATTGGTTAATTTTCGGATGGATGAAGACCTTAAAAGAGATATGGAGAGTACCTGTAAAGCTATGGGGTTGACGGTATCGGCCGCTTATACTTTATTTGCAAAGAAGGTGACCCAGGAAAAGCGGATTCCGTTTGAAATCGTAGCGGACCCGTTCTACAGCTCTGAGAACATGGAACGACTCCGTAGAATTGCCGACGACGTTAGAGCTGGTCGCAATGTCTCTGAACATGAACTGATAGAGGTGGATTAATGCGCAAAATCTGGCATGACGAAGCTTGGGAGGATTATATATACTGGCAAACTCAGGATAAGAAGACACTTAAGAAGATCAACAACCTACTTAAGAGCATTGACCGTAACAAGTACGAATGCGAGGGAGATCCGGAACCCCTCAAAGGTGATCTGTCGGGATTTTGGAGCGTGAAGATCGATCAGAAAAACAGAATCGTATTCCGGATTAATGGCGAAGAGATAGAGATCCTGCAGTGTGGATCTCATTATCGGGACAAATAACGGAGCGGCAGTCATATGCCGCTCCGTTTGTTTTCACGCCACGCGCGTGACCCGATTATCCGTACACTTTCTTATAGATAGCCGCCGCTTCCCAGGCGCTGTCGCCCTCAAACCAGAGGCCGTGGGTATAGAGCTCTTCGCCGACGATGGTGATATAACCGCCGTCGTTCAGGTCGCTTTCGTGCGAGTATTCGCTGCAGCCGCTGATGGTGAAGGTCGCCTGATCGGTCTGACCCTGTTCTTTGTCATAGGCGTAATCTCTCGTCAGAAGGGCCGTGCGGACGTCACCGGATTCATCCTTGGATACCATGTAGTGGTCTTTGTCTATCTTGGTAAGGGTGAACATTCCTTCCCAGGTCTGGCCGTTCCGGAACTGGTAGGTGCCGCTGTAGTCCTGCTCGTAGGCGCCGAAGCTGCTGGTGTAGACGATGTTATTGTTGTTGATGTGGGAGACATCCCGGAGGCCGTATTGCTGCATCAGGGCATTGATGCCTGCCTGGTTTTTGATGGCTGCGAAGGATCCGGCGTGGGAGCCTTCCAGATCCAGCCAGGTTCCGTTGTATGTTCCCGACTTGTAGCGCAGCATGCCGTAATAGCCGTTATGATTGGTCTCGAGGCTGTAGTAATTGCCGGTTCCGTCCCGAACCAGGCCGTCGGTAATCATGTTGCCCCATTCATCGAGGAGATACCAGACATCCTTTCCATTTTCCGGAACAGCGTCATCGCAGAGCCAGGCGTTCACTACCCGGTTTCCGTGATTGTCTTCCACATACCAGCTGCCGTCGGACGACTGCTTCCAGAAGGAAGAGAAGGAAGCTGCAAAGGCGGGAATGCTGGATGCTATGGCCAGCGTGCCCGCCAGGACTAAGGTGAGAAGGGTTCGTCTTTTCATCGCGAGACTCCTTTCTGGTTGTGCCATTTTTTCTGTTATCGCATTTGCTGCGTCTGAACCGGTCCGTCAGCTTATATTGTACCATGTTTTGCCGGGAGCGGCACCATTTTCCAGTTCTTTGGGCGGTGCGCAGAAGGGAGAGGGTGGAATGCCGGGGAAAATTGCGGTAAAATAAATGAGAATAACACGGACTGTTGCTTTATGAGGTGAGGCTATGAAAAAGGGATTCCATAGGATGTTTACAGCGATGTGTATGTTGTTTTGAAGAAGGAATAAGGGATTAGCGTTGTGGTTATGGACAAGAAATATATTGCTTTTGGCCTTGTGTGTCTGAATGCGATTATTCAGCTGGCAAGCTGTTTCTGGTACAGTGATCTGCCGGGATTTGTCTGGACGCTGGCGGATTCTATCGTGATTCTGGTTCCGCTGGTTTTCGGACTGCGGATGGGATTGCTGAATCTTCTGCCTGTCGCTGTGTCTGAATTTGTGTGGTTTTTCAAGCTGGGCGTCCCCGGGCCGCTGCTCCATCTGGCGGCATTTACCGTCGCTGTCCTCCTTATGGCCGCGGCACATCGAAGACTTGCAGCGATGCCGTGGCAGAAGAGAGCAGTTCTGAGCGGCATCCTGTTTATCGCAGGTCTGGCGGGAGAAGAACTTCTCTATCATGGTCTGCGGCTGCTGGTTCTGCAGAAACCGTTCAATTGGGACGCTTTTTACGGTGCGGTGTTCTCGCCGGTGGTCCTGATTGTTCTGCTGCTTGTCGTCTTTGTAAGCCGCCCGGACAGGAGAAAGGAGAACTATGAAGCATGATATGATGCGCAAACCGGTGATGCGCCTGACAGCACTTATCATGGCGGCTGCGTTCGTCTCTCTTGCGGCCGGCTGTCAGACGACGCCGATGAAAGAGACGAATGTGTCAAATGCGTCAAATGTGTCAAATGTGTCAGCCGAGGTGAAGGAGAATGTCAGGGTCAGCTATCTTGGGCCCCAGGGGACATACACCGAGGAAGCGGCACAATTCTTCTTCCCTGCGGCAGAGGCTATGCTTCCGGAGGCGACCGTTCCCTTAGCCATAGCGGATGTGGTAGAAGGGAAAGCGGACTATGCGCTGATTCCCCAGGAAAATACCCTGGGCGGCGCGACGTTAAACTATATTGATGCGCTCCTCGCAGAAGAGGATATCTATGTGGTCGGAGAGGTCATCCTCCCGATCAGTCAGACCCTGATGGGCGTACCCGGAGCGTCTCTGGATGATATCCAGGCAGTCTGCTCCCATGCCCAGGGCATCGTCCAGAGTGCCGAATGGAGAAAAGAGCATCTGCCGGATGCTGAAGCGCGGGAGATGGACAGCACCGCAGCCGCGGCAAGCTATGTCGCCGATACCGGAGATAAGACCATAGCAGCGGTTGCCGCGCCCGGTGCGGCAAAGCTCTACGGACTTGAGGTTCTGGCGGAAAATGTGCAGATAACCGACACCAACAAGACACGGTTTTACGTGCTTTCCTCCGACCCTGGCACAGAGGACGGGCATACGCGTGCTGTTTTTGTGGCTGTCTGTGAGGCAAACAGAATAGACGATATCATCATTGAGATCCACAATGCCGGGCTGGAGCTGGTCACCATTCACGACAGGCCGGAAGGAAGCAGGCTGGGGTCTTACCGGTACATTATCGAGGTGGAGAAGTCCGGCGGGATTTCGAAAAAGACTCTGGAGAGCATCGCAAAGATCCCCGAGGTCCGCTGCCTGGGAAGCTTCGAGGCGGTGGAGAAGAAGTGAGTTTCTGATTTGAAGCCCCGATTGTCGGATTATCCGGCGATCGGGGCTGTTTTCAGGTGAGAAGTCCGGGAAAGAAGACCGCCTGACAGCATCTGGCAGTCCGGCGCGCAAGCGCCGGGGCCTGCCTCATGCTGTATGGTTTGGCGCGCAGAGCCGGCAGTGCCGGGGCCTGTCTCATGCTGTAAGGTTGTAAAGCAGATCCGAATTGGGATTGGATGCCGGAAGATCTGCTGAAAAACCAAGGCGTTCAGGGAAAAAGGAAGAATAGCAGATCTTATGTGTGCCTGGATGCCGTGAGATCTGCAAGAACTTTGTTTGACAATGCAGGCTTCGCAGGGGAGTAAAGAAAAATGCAGATCTGATGTGTGCCCGCGTGCCGGGAGATCGGAAAAACTCTGCAGAAACTGCAGGAAGAGAGGAAAAATAGCAGATCCAGAGAGCAGATGTAGGCCAAAGGATCTGCAGTCGGCACTGACATACCAGCAGGTCTGTCATTCCAAGGAAACTGACATTTCAACCGCCCAACAGGACTGACATTCCGACGGAACAGACACAATGCTTCAGAGCAGACGAGATGCTTCGGTACGGACATGATTCGTAAGAAAAGCGAAAGCTGGTGCTCAATTGACTTTATACCGGCGAAATGCTACAATAATCAGCACAATCATCTTGGGGCAGTACCGGTTTCGACAGGGACTGTGCAGCTGGTGAAGCTATCCGTATGCAATGCGTTAAATGGCAAACTTAAAATTAAACGCAAATAACAAAGAATTTGCTCTTGCTGCTTAATTGCAGCTTGTGTCGGCCTTAGCGCACTCACACGCTGAGAATCCGGCATCGACTTTGTGAGAAACGACGACGGGAAGGTTCCGCACCGCCGGGCGTATAAGGAACTACTGAACTTCTGAGGGTGTCCTTCCCCGCAGGACAGAGGGAATGTCAAATGACGGACTATGATAGTAGAAGAACAGGGAATCGGTTTTTGGACACGGGTTCGACTCCCGTCTGCTCCACTCGAGGCGGAACAGACGAACCGCTATCCAAACTTTGTTTTAGCGGTTCTGAAGTTCACGTTTTGTATGATTTTTGAGGCGAAAACCCTTGAAATGTTCGATGTAGAGCGGTTGGACATCACTTTTTCAACTATCAGGGCTTGGATTCTAAAAAGATATGGAGTTATTGTAAGCAATTCATCGATTAGTCAGGTTAAGGAAAAGTGCGGTATAGATGAGTTCAAGCTTGATATGAAAATCGAATGTGAATGTGAGAATCTTACAGAAAAAGAACAATATGTACTAATGGCATTAAAGCATTTTAAGGTCATCAAATGAAAAAGAAAACCGGCAAACGGGATTTTACCTGTCTGCCGGTTTTCTTTTGAATAATTGAGATATAAAATGCCACAAACGCCACAAATGTCACAAGAACTCCGATGTAAAGATTTTATTCTATCTACGTGTGAGGATCACCAGATCCAGTAGGTTTTCTTCTCCTCACACGCATGGGTAATACGATGAATCCATTTTCATCTCTGTGAACACCCGGATTCTTCTGCGATAAGGCTTGGAACATCTTGTCCTTGAAGTCGTTTTCCATTTCTTCTGGCGTCATTTTCTTTTTGCTGTTATCTTCCATAATCTGTATTCCTTTCTTTTGAAGAGTTTAGTTTACAAATAACTAATCTGTCAAATGCGATACTGATTCTTGAGAGCCTCAATGGTACGGGTCAGCGTTGTGGTCTTGCCGGCACCCGGCGAAGACATCAGGTTCAAAAGAAAGACGCCCTTTTTGTGAAGCTCCTCGCGAAGTAGATCTGCCTCCCAGTCGTTGTCTTCGTAGACACTTTTTTAATCTCTATGATATGGACTGATTCGTCTGACATGATTTTGTATCCTTTCTAGTTCTATGATGCAGATGTCTGATAGAATAACCCGTCTATAGTATACACAATCAAAAAAACTTGTAACCTTTTTCCCGGAATGTTGTCATACAATATGTAAGGCAAAAAGGAGGTGAAGCAGGTGACCGATGAACAGATCATCGACCTTATGACTGCGCGGAACGAACAGGCGCTGACGGAGGTCGAGACCAAATACAGCCGCCTTTGCGAGAGCATCACAAGGCGTATTTTAGGTGATGAGGAGGATGCCAAAGAGTGTGTCAACGATACTCTGATGGCACTATGGAATGCGATTCCGCCCAACAGGCCGAAGAGCCTGGGAGCCTATGCGGCTAAGATCGCCCGCAATCTGGCATTGAATCGATACAAGGCTGCCAATGCGAAAAAGAGAAGGAGCAATGCAGTAGCTGTTTCGCTGGAGGAACTGGCAGAGTGTCTGCCTGATGGCCGGGATACGACGCCGGATACAGCTGCGGCAGCGTTTGTCGGAGAGGTAATCAACGCGTTTGTGGCAGGGCTTCCCAAGAGGGAGAGAGTCTTGTTTGTAAGGCGGTATTTTTACCTGGATTCCGTAAGGCAGGCTGCCGGCTATGCGCAGATGACGGAAGGCAACGCGAAGACGACGCTGTACAGATTACGGAAGTCGTTAAAGAAAGCATTACAGAAAGAGGGTCTACTATGAAGAAGATGGAATTACTGGAGGGAATCGGGGAAATGGATGAAGCGTGGATTGCGGAGGCCGCTCGGCCTGTGAAAAGAATCGGTATGAAACGGCATCTGCTTCGGGTGGCTGCGGCAGCGGCAGCCGTATTGGCGATCAGTGTCATTATTCCGAACCTGAACGCAGAGGCTGCTGATGCAATGCAGAGGCTGCCGGTGGTGGGTAGCTTTTTTAAGGTGGTCACCTTCCGTCAGTACAGCTATTATGACGCGAAGCATGAGGCAAATGTAGAGCAGCCGTTCATTGAAAATGCTGACGAAGCCGTCAATAAGGATATAGATCAGGCGGTGACGCGAACCATTGATGACTTCAAGCAGGCAGCCGCAGGAGATGGCTACGCAGGCATGAATGTGGACTATGAGGTGGTTTCCGAAACAGAGCAATATTACTGTCTCCGCTTGGCGTTTGAGGAGACCGCGGCCGACGGCTACGAATACTCATCGTATTACGTGCTTGACAGGAAGTCCGGTCAACAGGTGGATCTGATGACGTTTTTGGATACAGACGATAAGGTTCAGGCAGCAAATGAGGCCATCGTCCGTCAGATGAAGGATGAGATGGCAGCGGATGACAGCAGGTCTTATTTTGTGGATGATGCCGATGATTTTGAGGGCAATTTTACAACGGTTACCAAAGAAACGCAATTCTATGTCAAGGATGCCCGGACTATCGTGGTCTGTTTTGCCGAAGGTGAAGTGGCACCCTACTATATGGGAGAATGCCGATTTGAGATATCGTTGGAAGATGTAGGGAAAGGTCACTAAAAGTAAATTCAACTTTGAAAGAGTAAATTCCATCTTGTAAGATTAAATTCTACAGGGTGGAATTTTCTTTTTATGAAAATCATAGATTTTAGTTATTTTTTCTGATATAGTAAGCAGCCGTTCCAAAACCGTCAATGCCAACTGGGTTCTTATCCATGCCCTTGCATACAACATCTTTAACTGGTTCAAACGATTGACATTGCCGGCAAATATGCGTAAGCAATGCGTTGATATACCATACGGCTTAAGCTGATAAAGATAGCTGCAAAAGTGGTAAAAACAGGCAGATACATTTATTTCAAGTTAGACAACAAGAACGTATGCTTGAAGATAGGGAACAGGAAGTAAACAAAAGAGAAGCAAAGATGCAAAGCTTTTTAGGATCAAGCATTGGAAAAAAAGCAATGCAGGAATATGTTGGTGAAGCGCAGAATGCCGGTTCAGAAATGATCTCACGGAGGGGTAAACATGCAGGAAAAATCAAAGTTACCAATGAACAAGAACTCGGACAGTAAGTACGAGAAAGGTATTTTAGATGGCACAGAAGATATTCTTACAGAAAAGAATTTGTCTTGCATTTGTTCTTGGGCGGATAGTGCGATAGTATTGATTATCAGATATTCAGGGAAGAACGGGATTGGCACCTTAAATCGTTATGATGCGATTTTGATAAACCACCATATAATCATCAGGAAAAGCTACTGGAAATTAAAAGAAAAGTTTTTCAAGTTCATGAGGCATATGTGGATAAACTTCGAAGCTACAGGGATGAATTGAATTCTTTTATTGTAGATTGTTATGCCAAGATGGAGTATCTGGATGACGAAGACGAGGAAGAGTGGTAAGAGTACAGAATGGAATGTGTGAAAGTTTTTCTGTAAATAAGATATCCTAAGATAATTGACGAGCTGTATGGCGGTAAGATTACCGTTGTCCAGCTCGCTTTGACTATACCTAATCCCATTGATTTCGTCAAGAATTATGATAAATTTGGTATATAATTATATTCCAGTATAAACGGTTAAGCAAATTGGGATTTGAAGGAGTATCACTATGTGGTTTTTATTAGCG
>OCVV011272097.1_pt1 | contig 17960 bp, 15 predicted proteins | sample 1539721 | NCBI WGS metagenome assembly OCVV01 (sample SAMN02144230, study PRJEB22623) | gut metagenome | biome: sheep rumen | host: Ovis aries | place: New Zealand | reverse complement strand
TGATCATGATCGTATGTTCCGATCTTTACCATGGGATCAAGTTACCCTATGAACTTCGATGATTCTACCCACACATAGTGCAGAAGCCTCAAAATTATTGATTTTTTTTAAAAATTCTACTTGATTTCTATTATCCAATTTTTATATTGACTTTTGCACTTTTTGCCACGGATATTATGAAAATATGGTATAATGAGGCATATAATTAGAGATAAAAATTTATGACAATTACATGTTTACACAATCAAAAAAATACAACTTTATTTTTAGTACTATTGAAGAATTAATACCGCTAAATAACAAGGTCAGAGAACTTGAAAAAGCTATTGACATGGAATTTATTTATTCACTAGTCAAACCATTTGAAAGACCAAGCATGGCTCTAGTGGTATTTTTTAATCAATTTTATATTTTGTAATAACTTGAAAAAAAGAATATATGAAGATGTAAAAGTTAATTTAGCATATAGATGGTTTTTAGAATAATATTAGATAATTATAAATAGACAATTTAACAGAAAGGTGGAATACAGATGATACATATCGCGATTGTAGATGATGATTTACAAGCATTAGACATAATGGAACAAAAAATCCAAAATGATAAAGAATTAAAGATATTTAATTTTGCGATTGATAAATTTAATGATATTGAGATGTTAAGGAACAGTTTAGAGAAATATGATATTTTTTTTCTAGATATTGATATGCCTATAATTAATGGAATAAATATTGCTAAAGAAATAAAAAGCAAAATTTTTGATGCTATCATTATTTTCATGACAAATAGAAATGATTTGATGCATCTTTCCTTTTCTGTTCAACCTTTTTACTTTATCAGAAAAAGCAATTTTAGTGAGGATTGTGAAATTTTATTTTCACTATTAGTTGATCAGATAAAAAAAACTAAAAGAGAAATAATGCTTGTCATTAATGAGCGCAAAAAAGTAATAAAAATCTCTTCAATTGTCTATGTTGAATCATTTAATCATTATATTAATATTCATTTAAAAAATGGAGAAATATTAGTGTTAAAGAAGAGACTTTTAGATATTTTGAGTGAAATAGGTACATACAATATGGTTCAAATACACAAATCTTATATAGTTAATCTAATGTATATAGATTATATAAAAGGGAAAATGATTTTTTTAAAGAATAAAAACAGTTTGCCTTTAGGAAGAAAATATAAAGAACAATTAATTCAAAATATAGAAAGACATATGCTATGAATTGTTGGGATATATTAATTAATTTGATAGAGGGATTTATACTAAGCGGTTTTTCAGCATATTATTTTAATTTAACAAATAAATTAAAGTACATATTTTTTCTTAGTATGATTTTAACTTTAGAAATTACTTTATCAAATTTCATAAACCAGTTTTCTTGGTTGCTGATATTTTTTGAAATAATAACTTTGTATGTAAGCTTGATTTTGAAAAAGCAATCTAAGCTTTCAAGTGCCTTTATGTGTATAGTGATTAATGTGATTTTGCTGTGTTGTAATGGAGGTGCTTTGTTTTTAACATCTTTTATGTTTGAAATACCGATGGATCAATTAACAATGATTCAGAATCCATATGAATTTTATGTTGCTATTATCATTTCCAAATTATGTTTAAGCATGATTGCAATATGTTTGTGTAGATATAAACTAACACTAACTAATAATTTGCATTTAAAACAATGGTGGATGTTTGTTGTCATTATGTTTACTTCGCTGTTATTATCTATTATTATTCTTGAAATCATAATGAAAAAAATTTTAAAATTTAATACAATGATGATGGCATTAATGTTAATTATGATAAATACAGTTTTTATTATTTTATTATTTTATCGAACAAATATTGAAAATGAGCGATTGATTAATATTACTACAAAGATAAGTGATGCTAAAAATAAAGAAAGAAGTTTTAAATTACTAGAAACTGTTAATAGAGATATGGAAAAAGTAATGCATAATTCAAAATATTTTTTATTAACAATGAAAAACATATTAAAAACTAAAGAATATGAAAAAATAGAAAGTTTAGTTGATTCAGAAATGAATGAAATTTTAAAACTTCAGACGTTATTAGATACTGGAAATTTGTTGTTTGATTATAACTTTAATTCTAATTTAAGAAAGTACAATTTGCAGAAGCGTAATATAAAATTTATGATATCTCTTGAAAAAATTGATTTTGTTAATAGCCAAATATTTATAGATTTTATTAATAGAATACTATATTTCATAAAATCAGATATAAAAGATAATTATATTTCTCTAAATATGTTTAACACCAAAACTCATATAGTAATACGTGTTATTTTTAAAAAAGACACCGGCTTAAATGAATATTGGAGATCACAGTTGAGGGAATTAAACAAAATGATATATTTTATATATGAAATAAAATCATATGAGACTTTTATAAAGTTATCTATGGTTATACCAATAAAATATGAACAATAATGATTAAAGTGAGTTATCTCACTTTTTTTTGAAAATGTAATTAGATTGTAATCATTATAGTATTATTTAAAATATTAATTTCTAGAATTAAAAGATAGTGTCAAGAATCTTGTGTAAATTCTTATTTCCTGTAAATTAAGTTTTCAGTAGATAAGGTTAGTTGTTATCTATTAATTTGGAAACCATTGATCACGACCAACTAAACCAAAACCTTTGTGAATTCTATTCATAAATTTTTCATTGTATTGATTGAATTGTGATACTAAGTATTTATCCATTGATGTTTCGGTTGGAAACTGTTCCTTCAACTTAAATTTCTTCTTAAGCTACTTGTTGAAACCTTCAATCAGATTCGTTGAATAAATACTATGTCTTACTTCCTTTGGATAATCAAAATACGTTAATAGATGCGTATTTTTATCTAAAATATCAATTACTCTAGGATACTTTCTTTTCCATTTTGAAGTAAATGTTTCAAGGTTTGATAATGCTTCTTCTAATTTGGATGCATTATATACTTCTTTGAAATCATCCAGTATTTCTTTTCTATCTGTCACACGTACTTTGGCCGCTATATTTCTAGATATATGCACTAGACATCTTTGAATTTTAGCTGCTGGAAAAGTCTGTTCAATAACTTCTTCCATACCAGCTAGACCATCTGTACAAAATAACGATACACTTTCTAAGCCTCTTGATTTGAAATCTTCTAGAAGTTCTTTCCAAATTTCAGCAGATTCGTTGGGTGTTATAGAGTATCCTAAAATCTCTTTTGTACCTTCAACAGTAATACCAACTGCTATATGTACTGCTTCTTTTGCGACAGTATCTCTTCGTAAGGCCATGCATGTTGCATCCGTATAAACAACAGCGTATTCTTTAGATAACTGTCTAGATTTGAATTTATCAATGTTTTCTATGCATTTATCTGTAATATTGCTTACTGTTTGTTTAGAATAACTAGCACCGCATAAATGATTGACAATACTAGAAATATCTTGATTGGATAATCCCTTATCAAATAGGTCAATGATTGTTTGATCAGTAGAATGATCATGTCGACGATATTTAGGAAGCAGACTTGAGTAAAATAGACCTAAACGATCTCTAGGCATTTTAATATTGAGTACACCATATTTAGTATTGAATGTACGAATATAGCTTCCATTTCGATAATCTTCATTATTACTTCTGTCATAACGTTCATAATCTAGAAATAAAGTTAATTCGTGTTCAAGAATTTCATTGATAGATTTTTCAAGTTCACTTCTAAAAAGTTCGGCAACAGCTTCCTCAAAAAGAGGAAGATTATTGTCATTAGCAATTAGATTTTTCATTAAAGATGTAGTAAAACAGTTCATGGGCATATCTCCTTAGATTAATGTTTTGGTCGACTTAATTTTACTAGGAAATATGTCCATTTTCTATAATTGAAAAATCATAATTTACACAAAATATTTTACACTATCAATTAAAAAATCAATCATAAAAAATATGTTTAATCATTTGCTGTTTACGTACTAAAATTGTATGTTTACTCCATAATCATTGAAAATACTCACAATTAATTTATATTTAATAGTATAGGAGGCAATAATAGATGCTATGTTATATATAATACTTGAATATTTAGATAAACATCAAAACAAAGAGACAATTAAACAAGAAATCGATATATATAGATATGGATTAGAAGTATTTATTTTGAATTTTTTAAATATAATATCAATTTTATTGTTAGGATATTTGAGTAATACTTTTTTAGAGGCACTAATATTTTTGATCACATTTATAATACTTAGACAATTAACAGGTGGTTTTCATTTTAAAAGTTATATTCTATGCAATTTTTCTTTTATATGTATGTATTTATTGTTTTTGCTATTTTATTATCTAAGAATATGGGAGTTGATTCAAAATATTTATTTTATTATTATTAATAGTTGCTTAATATATATAATGTATATGACACCTATAGAAAATGTAAATAAGCCATTAAGTAAAAACAAATTAAAAATACTTAAGATAAAAAAATTTTACATATCACTAATTTTTTTATGTGTTTATATGATTTTTAAACCTTTAATTATAATGAATGCAATGGCTTATGCGATTATATTGGATGTTCTCCTAATAATTATAGAAAAAGTAAAGGAGGTGCTTAAAGATGAAAAAATTAATTTGTGAGCTATTTTTAAAATTTTTAAAAAGAACAGCAATTAATTCTGCGTTGTGTGCATCAATATTTGGGATGGGCCAACCTAAAGAGCCTAAATCATTAAATGATTTTAAAATAATTATCAAATTATAAAATATTTAATAACTTATTTATATTTTATTATGCTTACTTTAAAAGATTATAGCTTGATTTGTAAAAATAAAGTAGTTTATAAGGAACAAAATAAAATGAAAAATATGGATATTAAACGATGTATTAATAATATAAAGTATATTTTGAGTATGATTCTTAAGTACAAGAAGAAATATTTGATTGTTTTGTTTATAACAACAATTTTTACTAGTATATTACCGTATATATCTCTTTTTAATACACAGAGAATAGTTAATTTAATACAATTAAAAAGCACTGATTTTAATAGTATAACTATAAATATTATTTTGTTCATTGTTATAGGAATTTTATCTATTGGTTTAACTAATTTACAGTCAAATTGGTTAAGTAAATATAAAGAGTATTTGTATTATGAGTTAAATGCTAAAATTTTACAAGAAACTAAAAAATATAATTTATGTGATTTTGAAAATCCAAGAATTTATGATATGTTACAAAGAGCTGAACAGGAAATAGGCGTTAGACCAATTAATATTATTTCAAATTTGCTAACAATTACATCTTCCATAATTTCGTTTTTAACCTCTTTGATTATACTTTTTAGTTGGCACAGTTGGGCGATAGTGGGCTTTTTATTCTTGCCTTTCATTGCTTCGAAGTATTTTGCATCGATAAGTAAAAATGAGTATAAGGTAGTATTTAATCGAACAAATTATGAAAGAAAATCATGGTATATTGCTCACTTACTTACCAAAGATCAATATATAAAAGAAGTTAAATTGTTAAATTTGTTTGATTATTTATTAGATCTATTTAAAAAATTGAGAAAAAAATTTTTTATTGAAAATGTAAAATTAATTAATAAAAAAAGTTTATTTTCAATATTATATCAATTATCAAATTTTTTAATTACTGTAAGTTTAGTTATTGTAGCATTTATAGAAGCTTTCTTTCAAAAAATATTAGTTGGTAATTTAATGACGTATATTAATACTACATCAAAAGTTGAAACAGCAATAAAAAGTATAGTTGGATCTTTATTTACATTTTATCAAGATGGACTTTTTGTTGAAAATATTAAAAACTTTTTTGAATATAGTTCATCAAAAGAAAATATTGTAAAGAAAAAAATACATATTGATAAAATAACGTCTGTAGAATTAACTAACGTTTCTTATAGATACCCAAACAGAAAAGAATATGCCTTGAAAAATATTAATTTGAAATTAGAAAAAGGAGAGATAGTAGCCTTGGTAGGAGAGAATGGCTCAGGGAAGACTACATTAATAAAATTATTAAATAATTTATATACAAATTATGAGGGTACTATTCTAATTAATGGAATTAATATAAAAGAAATAAATAATAGTGATTTAAAAGAAAAAATTTCTACAGTTCTTCAGGATTTTAATCAGTTTCAATTTACAATTAAGGAAAATATTGGATTTGGAGACATTAATAATTTAAATGATATGAACAAAATTAAACAAGCAAGTAAAATGTCTAGTGCTAATAAGTTTATAGAGTTGTTACCAAATGCTTATGAACAACAAGTTGGATATTGGTTTGAAGGTGGAACACAGTTATCTGGAGGTCAATGGCAAAAATTAGCAATTTCAAGAATTTTTATGAAGGGTGGAGATTTCTTTATATTAGATGAACCAACTGCTGCTCTTGATCCAAAGGCAGAATATGAATTTTTTGAAAATTTTAAATCGAATATTAATGATAGAATTGGTTTGTTTATAACTCATAGATTTATAAATGCAAAATTCACAAAAAAAATAATTGTTTTAGATAAAGGAAAAATTATAGAGCAAGGATCTCACGAAGAGTTGATTAAACTAAATGGTATATATAAAAAAATGTATGATTTTCAAGTTAGATAAAAAAAGGATGTATAAATTATGAAAACAAAATATGATTATAATCAAGTGATTAAAGTGGGATACAAATTATCAGGATTATACTTATCGATGTGTTTTATTTTAGCATGTGTATGTTTTGGATTGCTAAATTATTATTTAAGAGTAATTCATTTTAAGATGAGCATTTTCATAGTAATTATAATATATATTTTCTTTTTGTTGGTTATTAATGGAGAGTATAAAGAATTTAATGGTGAAGGAGTTATTTTCCACAATAAATTAAAATTCTGTGACTTATTGAAATTTCATATTAGTAGTTATTATAGAAGAGAATATGAAAAAAAATATCAATATATACCTTATAAAATGATAAATAAATGTTATGTAAAAAAAGAAAAGTTTCTATATAGTGTTGTATTTGAGTATAAAATTTATGATTCTTTAGAAAAAAAACAATTTAAATTAAGTAAGAGAAAACTGATTCCTGTATTGGACAAATTAAAGAGATTGAATATAAAAATAGTTTGTTATTGAATATTTCACTTTGAAAATCGAATAGTGTTACTTATTTGATGTCGTCATCACACCAGTGTGATGACGATTTATGTATACGAAAACCCTCAGATAGTCTGAGGGGTGGATAGAGCTTTAGCGATGAATAAAAATCTCCTTGTACTATAATATAATTGCTGCCTGGAAAACTGTAAATAAAATATAGACAAGGAGAGACAGAAAATAATCACATAAACGATTACAATTCCATACATACTTTATCACATACAACATTGAATTGTAAGTATCATATTGTATTTGCACCAAAATATAGAAGGAACGTATTCTAAGGAGAAAAAAGAGAAGAAATAGGCAAGATACTGAGAGAACTTTGTGAATGGAAGTGAGTCAAGCTGCTCAATGCAGAAGCGTGTCTAGACAATATCCATATGCTGGTGGAAATACCCCCAAAGATAAGCTTATCAAATTTTATGGGGTACCTTTATGTAAAGCTTCACATAAGTACCTTAAGGGGAAAAGCAGCGTAATTATCTACCAGAAATGGGGGAACATCAAATATTAGTACAGAAACAGATCATTTTGGGGCAGAGGATACTATGTGGACACAACAGGAAAGAACACAAAAAAAATAGATGAATACATCAGCAATCAGCTGAAAGTGGATAGAAACGGTGTCAGGCCTTTTAGTTTTACCTTGATTTTTTCTTCATTATAGTATTTTATATATTCTTCCATTGCTCCCTTCAATTCCTGTAGTGTTTTGAATTCTTGCTCATGTCCATAAAACATTTCATTTTTCATTTTTTCAAAAAAATTCTCCTGATTATTATAGTGTAGATGATCAATAATTCCGATTTCGATTAATCATCAATTCCAGTCAAATAGCTCACCTATTCCGATCAGGGTGATCAACCATATAACATGAACTCCTTTTATTGTAATATTTAACTGTAAATATGCATCGAATCTACAAAAATATTACAGTGAAAGGAGTTTTTTTATTTTGAAAGAATATGAAGAAAAGTACAAACAAATATTTAGATATCTGTCTTTAGGCATGTCACAAAATGAAATATCTAAAATACTGCAAAAGTCAATATAAAAATGTAGGTTTTGGCCAATATAAGAATGTAGATTTTCCTACATTCTTATATTGGCTTTTTAGTCTTCATCCACTATGAATTGAAGCTGATCTTTGAGTCTATATGACGGACCATTGATGTTTAATACAGAACTATGATGAAGAAGTCTGTTCAATAAGGCATTAGTAAGAACAGGATCACCAAACACCTCTGGCCATTTAGAGAATGTTAGGTTTGTCGTGATAATCGTACTTGATTTCTCATATCTTTTCGCAATGAGATTAAAGAACAGATTGGCAGTATCTGCATCCATTTTCTCATATCCTAATTCATCAACTATAAAAAGCTTATATCTGCAGATCCACTTGATTCTTTGTTCCAGTCTGTTCTCATATTTGGCCTTTCTGAGCTGTGCTATGAGGTCATGAAACTAAATACAATATACGGAATATCTCTGTTTGGCAGCTTCTGTACCAATACCTACAGCTAGATGCGTCTTGCCTACTCCTGGCGTTCCTCATATGATGATATTCTCACAGTTTTCAATGAATCTCAATGTAGCCAGATCTCCAATCTTCTTTCTATCCAGTGAGGGCTGAAAGCTGAAATCAAAGTCCTGAAGACTTCTCTGAAAAGGAAAGTTAGCTACCTTCACACAGCTGACTATGGCTAAATCCTCCCTGTATTTCATCTCCATCTGCACCATCTCATCTATGGCTTCCAGCGGTGTCTTTACCCCGTCAGACATCATATCCAGGTACTTGTTTATATTCTCCTTCATCTAGGGAAGCTTCAGCTTCCCTAGATTATTCATTAATATATTTATTGAACTCATACTATTAATCCTCCATTTTCATTCTGTATGCTTTTAAATAATCTGTTGTCTCTTTTTCAAATTCTTGGTAGATTGAATCATAACCTTCCTGTGATAGAAAGTTATGGATATCCATAATATCAAATCCCCACAGATTCACTCTAAGAATATTCAGTTCATTCTTATTGGCTGACTTTTTTAATGTAGAGAAGAACTGTTCTTCATCAGTGATATATGGAAGAATCTTTGATACCTCTATATAAAAAGTCTTTCGTTCTTCCTTGTTAAGTTTCTGTATAAATCTCTTTATCCAGAAACTGAGCGATTCCTGTGATACAAGATACGCAATCATATGATCATAAGACTTCAATGCATCATTCCTAGTTAAAACGATTTCTCTTGAATCAAGCAGTTTATCCATAATGGATAGATTGTTTGCGACAACTTTACTAAAATCTTTGTTTCCTACAAGCTGTTTGGATATAGACTGTTCATAGTGCTTCTTTGTGTAATTGTTTGGATTTCTTGATATAGTATGTACTTGTATCAATTTTCCTTTATAATATATCTGAAGCATATCATCGAATGTCTCAACACTTACATATTCGTCGATATACTTCCTATCAACGGAATACTGAGCACCATTGAAATAGACAAGCTGCTGCGATGATACCTTTACTTTGTGAGGGCTTAGGTATCCATCCAGGACAGTTCTGTCAGGAAGAGGTGTGAGGTATTCCTTTTCTTTTATAAAAAGCACACAAGGAGACATTTGAGTGCCCTGACATATATTTGTATTCATCTTTACATTGAGTTTATCCACAATCTCCTGAAGCTCCTCTATGGAGTCAAACTCACCACTGTAGCTTCTAAGCCAGTCCATAACCTTATTGCGAGCCTCATTGGTTCCTTTTGTATAGGCATGTCTGGTCTTGCATGATTCCACCCTGAAATTCATATCCTTGGCGAACTGCACCATCTTATGATTCACTCTCTTGGGTTTTACGTTCGTATCTATGACGGTGGACATGTTATCAAAAAGTATTCTTTTTGGAACTCCGCCATAGAATTTAAATGCGTTAATAAGACATCTGAAGACAACTGGCTGCTCCTTTGAAAGAGTCAGTTCAATATAGCTGAATCTAGAGAATTTCAACACCAGATGGAATATATTGACTACAAAAGTCTCACCACTTCTTGAAGTAAGAATCATATTCTCTTTCCAGTCACATTGTGCCATATCAGCTGGATCAGTCTCATAGCGAGTGCCTCCTCCTGACGCAGCATCTTTGGATGGTGTAAGCTTATGCTTCTTACAGTAAGCCTTGAAGTTTGAATATGAACCTATTTCACTATCGCCATACTGATCTATTAGGAATTCATAGACACCTTTTCTTGATATTCTGGGAATACTTAATTTTTCTATAATCAACTCCTTATACTGGTCAAGCCTGCTTGGCTTTGCCCTGTTTCTAGGCTTTCCCTTGTAGCCTTCGTGATACTTCTTCACTGTTCTGTAATCCATGCCATACTTTCTGGCAAGATCTACATAGTTTGGTTTGCTTTTAGTAAAATCCATTACATTAAGTTCAGTCGCTAGCTGATAAAAATCATTTGAATTCATCGATATTACCTCCGCTCAGATAATATCAATAAAATGAAAAAGGACAAAATAATTATGTAGGTTTTCCAACATTCTTATGTTGTCTTTTACCTACATTTTTATTTTATCCTTTGCAAATACTTTCAACATCTCGCAATACTGTCCGAAAAGTCAAGGCATCTGCTGACAGCATCAGATTATCCTGGGAAGATGCCTCTAAAATGACCAGCGAATAATTTGCCAGGTTAATATTTCCAAAAGATGATGCTGCTGATAATGATGCATTACAGCCAAAGCCTGACTGTGGAATGTTGTACAAAGAACTGCGAAAACCAGGTGTGACAAGAAAACTGCTGTGGGAAGAATACTCTAGTGAGATCAGGGCTGCTGGAAAGATACCTCTCCAGTATTCTCAGTTCTGCAACTATTTTAACCGCTATCTTGAAGTGAACAAAGCAACGATGCACTTTGAACATAAGGTAGCTGAAAAAATAGAGGTAGACTGGTGTGGAACAACTGTTCCAGTAGTCAATGAATTAACTGGAGAAGTAACCAAAGGCTATCTGTTTGTAGGAACACTGCCATACAGTCAGTATTCATATGCCGAACTGATGGGCGACATGAAACAGGAAAACTGGATAAATGCACACGTTCACATGTTTGAATTCTTTGGTGGAACTACACCGATCATCTGTCCAGATAATCTGAAAACAGGGGTTATCAGACATCCTAAAAATGGAGATGTCATACTTAATCAGGCCTACCAGGAAATGGGTGACTATTACAATGTCGCCATCGTTCCTGCTCCCGTAAGAAGCCCAAAATCTAAGCCCAGCGTAGAAGGTATTGTCGGTAAGATTACAACTCATATTATTGCAAAACTGAGAAAGGAAGAATTTCATTCTGTCAGGGAAGCAAATGAAAGAATCATGAAATGTCTCAAGGATTTCAATGATAAAGCCTTTCAAAAACGTGAAGGAAGCAGAACAGAAATATTCATCAATGAAGAAAAATCATTTTTAAGACCGCTGCCAAAGGAGCCATATGAATATGCAACATGGAAAAAAGCAACAGTTCAGTATAATTATCATATTTCTATTGACAGAATGTATTATTTTGTGCCTTATGAATATATCAAACATAAAGTTGATATCAGACTAACCAGAAATATAGTAGAAATCTATTACAGGCATCACAGGATATGCTCTCATAGGCGTCTGTACGGTCATCCTGGACAGTATTCGACAAATACTGATCATATGCCGGCGAATCACCAAAAAGCAGGCGAATGGAATGGAGAACGTTTCAGAAAATGGGCACAGACTGTTGGTGCCAATACATACAAGGTCATAGATGGCCTGCTGAATCACTACAAGGCGGAGCAGCAGGCTTACAAGGGCTGTCGATCAATACTGAAGTTGGCAGACTCATATTCATCACGACAGCTTGAAGAAGCCTGTGAAAAAGCATTGCAGCATCTATCATTGCCCCGCTACAAAAATATTAAATTAATCATTCAGTATAATCAAGATACAAGACAAAATGAAGAAAAAATACAGAATACTGATGAGTTTGCAATCATTAGAGGTTCATCTTATTACGGAGGAAACAGCAATGAATAGAGATACATATGAAAAAATAATAGCTTTGAGACTGCCAGGTATGGCGAAAACATATCTTGAACAGGAAAAAATGGATGATATACGTGATCTGACATTTGATCAGCGACTGGAATTGCTGGTTGATGCTGAAGTGGACAGTCAACGAGCACATAAAATAGCTAGACTGATCAGAAATGAGCATTTTACAGAATCCAAAGCATCGGTTACGCAAATCAAATATTATCCTGACAGACACCCCGATAAGGAACAGATACTTAATCTAGCAACAAATGAATATATAAAGAAACACGAGAACGTTTTAATAATTGGGGCAACTGGAACTGGAAAATCATATATAGGTTGTGCACTTGGTGTTGAGGCATGTAACAGCGGACTGAAAGTCAGGTATATCAGACTTCCAGATCTACTGTCTGAACTGGAGCTTTCAAGAATACAGGGAACATATAAACATAAGATCAGACAATATGAAAGATGTGATCTGCTTATCCAGGATGAATGGCTGCTGATAAATACAAACAATATTGAACAGCGGGATATCCTTGAAGTATTAGAAAAAAGATACAGAACACATTCAACGATATTCTGTTCTCAGTTTGATGTTGCAGGCTGGCACCGTAAACTGGGTGGCGGTGCATTGGCAGATGCGATACTAGATAGAATTATACTCAAATCACATACTATAAAAATATTAGGAGACAGATCAATGAGAAGTCGATAGAGACAAAAATCCTGACCAAAAAGATCAGGATTTTTAGTGTTGGTCAACCGTGCCGGAACAATTGATCAGGATAATCGGAATACATAAAAAATCATTGCCTGGTCAGGTACATCGGAATGCGTGGGCAACCTTATCGGAACAGATGGTCAACATGAATAGAATAATCATCTCCATTACACAGTTATCAAGATAGTTCCCCTTTCTGGTCATCGACTATTTGATTCCCTTTTCTTTCAGTGTTTGACGATAATCGTACATAGAATAAAGAACTATGATCTTGCCTGTCAGCTGATATTTGAATACATTGAAGGATTTTATAATACAACAAGAATTCATTTCCACTGCGATTACATGTTGCCAAAGCAGTATGAAACAAATTATGAATTAGCAAAAATTAACATGCGAACAATGATGAATTCTCACGTTTAGGTTGTCCGAAATCTTGACATAGTACCATAATGTATGAAGAAATTGGACTTACTCTTGTACAAGATTGAAAGACAATATCAATATAAATCAACAATATTTTGTACTCAATTTAAGATAGAATCATAGCATGCTAGAATTGTTGGTGGCGTACGCGCAGATGCAATAATGGATTGAATTGTTCATAATTCAATAATTATGAATGAAGGTGACGTTATCATGTGAGAAGTTGAATTAATGATGAATAAAGAATAAAAGACTAGAGGCATAATTTCATAATGAATTTGGTATTCTATCATAGCCTTCCATAGGTCCATTAGACAGTCTTCTTTTGTTACGATCATTATCAGGTATATAAATAAAAGAATTGATGATTTCCTGTTTATGTTTTTTAATAGCAAGTTTGTAAGACAATCCTCCTAAAGTTAATCACCAAAGTAGTCTCCTAAAGTTGCAGTCTTTAAATTATTTTAATAGTCTTTTAGTCTTGCTATATACTTAAATCGTATATAATCATGTTTAATAATAATTATTATATGAATATTCTAATTTAAAGAGATGGTTTATTATGTGATGAAGGATAGAAAAATATTTATTTTTTTGTTCAAAAAGAAAAGTATAGAGATTTTATTGTAAATTGTAACTATTTTTTTGATAAGATTAGGACTTTTATTAAATAATTACCGTTCACGTACAGATTAATGTTGTTTGTGTTAAAAATGGTGAAAATAGAAAAATAAATATATATACTAACAACAGAGATGATAATTTAATAATAATATTCAATTGAGGAAATAATGTAAATGAAAAATATCTTAATAATAGGGGCACATCCAGATGATATAGAATTGGGTTGCGTAGGAAGTTTAATGAGACTAAAAAAAGAAGGAAAAAAGATTATTTATCTAGTAATGACAAATGGTGGAAATTGGGAGAAAAAAACATACAAAGATAGAATTGGTGAAATTAAACAGGCTTTGCATCATATTAAGGTTGATGAGATAGTTATTGGTGAAATTAGAGATGGATATTTATTACATAATCCTGAGGTTATTGATTTTTTAAGTAATATTATAAAAAAGTATTGTATTGATACAATTTTTTGTCAATATTATAAAGACTCTCATCAAGATCATGTAAATATAGGATTAAATGCTTTATCTGTTTCGTCATTATGTGAAAATTTAATATTTTATGAATCATTAACAAGTACTCAGTTTACAGCAAATTATTATATAGATATTTCTGAATTTGAAGAGGAAAAAAAGAAAGCCCTTAAGATGTATTCAACACAAATAAAAAAATATAAAAGAAGAAATCAAGATTTGATATCATATATAGATGCTAAGGATCGTTTAAATGGTATAAAATCACATGTTAATTTTGCAGAAGGATTTATTATAAATAAAATGTTACATTAATTATTGCAATAAATCATAAAGAAAAATGGGGTGTTTGTGTTTATTATGTACGAAGTAAGCGATAAATTTTATTTAAGAGTACCAATAAAACCAGTAGACTTTAAATTTGATGATAATAATATTATACAATACTGTAAAGAGAGATTTAGTGAGAATATTGCTATTAATTCAAGATCATTATTAGAATCAATGATTACAGGGAATGGGGATAATAAGAAGTGTTCAATTTCTTTGATTAAGTATTTAAATAGAGTATCTACGAGAACAACACCATATGGATTAAATGCATTTGTATCTAAAGGGGAATTTACTAACTGTAAAAATAAAATCAACTCATTTGATAAAATAAATTATAAGAAGAATTTATTGTTAGACTATGAATGGATAGTGGGATTTTTAAAAAAAGTTGAAAAAGAAATTGGTAAATCCCTAAGAGTTACCATGAGCAACACAGTAGAGATAAATGATGATTTAGTTTTAAATAAATGGATAGATTGTTTTCATGATGAAAAAGTATATTTACAGAATCATATTTTGATAAGGAAACAAAAGCCATTTAATATCTTAAAACAAGTAATTGGTAATAAATTTGAAATTATCGATAATTTAATAAATTGTATTCATTCTGAATATAGTGATATTGAAACTGGGATAATACATCAATATATTTTAAAATTATTAGAAAACGGATTTCTAGTTTCAGATTTACGTTTATCTTCTTTGGAAGAAAGAAATATTGAAAATTTGATAAAAGTCTTAAAAAAATATGAGATAGAATTAAAAAAATATATTGATGTTTTGAATTTAATTAAATTGGATTTTGAAACTTATAATACTAGTACAGTAGGAATGGGAACAGAAATGTATCTGAACATCATACAAAAATTGAACCAGATATATACAGCTAATAATACTATTTCAGTAGACTTGATTCATGATCAAACAATATATTTTGATGAAAAAATCAAAAATGATATTTTAGATTTTATAAATTTTCTAAGTTTATTTTGTGAAGAAGATTATTGTTTATATGACTATTATATGAAATTTATTGAGAAATATAATTATAATGCGGTACCTATGTCTATTGTATTTGATGAAATAAAAGGAATAGGGATGCCTAAAAAGCAAGGAATAAAATTAAATTATTTTAATAATTATCTATATAAAATTAATAATAATATATTAGATTTATCTGATGTCATTGTTAATAATCGTAAAAAAAATAATCAATTACTAAAAACACAATTTGAAATAGCACTAAATGTTTTTAAAAATGATAAAGGTTTCTATTATGTGACAACACCACTGTTAGGAAGTGATATGGCATATAAATCATTAGGTCGCTTTTATAAAATGAGGGAAAGTATTAAACCTGAAATTGAAGATGATTATGATAATGTTGAATTATTATATCAACCAAAAAAATCTAGAATTTTGAATGTATTAAATTGTTATAGTGATAGTAAGTACTATTTGGAATATGGAACAAATACAGATATAAAAGATAAAACTTCTTTAAATATCGAAGATATTTATGTTTGTCCAATAAATGGTAAACTTAGGTTTATTAATATAAAAACAGGTAGAATAATTCATTTTACTATTAACAATGTAACTAATTTGAATTTTGCACCCGAATTTTATAAAGGAATAGCTATCATAGAACAAAGTGCAAAAATAAATATATTTTCTTTATTTGAACAAATTAGTGAAACATTTAAAAACTCTATCATATGTCCTAAAATAATGTATAAAAATTTTATTATAAGACCATTTGAAATAAGGCTAAGAAAAGATGATTTTACATGTGATAATGAAATTAAATTCAAAAGTGAAGTGTTATACTTGTTAGACAAATATAATTTACATGCTAGAGTATATTTTGGATCTGAGGATAATTATTTACTATTAGATTTATCTAAATCTATTAATATGGAAATTTTAAGAAAACAGTTAATAATGAAGGGATATGTAAATATTAGGGAAGCATATTTTAACGAAGATAATGTTTTATTACATGATGTTAATGATAATAATGCATATATTAATGAATCGGTTTTTCAAATTAAATACAACTCAGAAACAAAAGATAAGAAATTAAATAAAGAAGTATATGAAGCATATATAGAAAATCGAGATACTGATTGGCTAAGCATCAAATTATACATGAATGAAGCATTTATGGATTTTTTCATAGTTAATCATTTGGACAGTATTGTAAATAAAATTGTTGATAAAAATATAATAAATTGGTTTTATATCAGATACAAAGATCCTAAAAGTCATATTAGATTGCGTATACAATTAAAAGATAAAGAAGACGTTTTAATAAGTAAAATAAAAAAATGTTTAGGAGATTTTGAAAAAAAAGGTATTATTAATTATTATATTATTGATGAATATATACCTGAAATAAATAGATATGGTGGATTAAATTTAATATATAAAATAGAAGAATTGTTTATTGATTCTACTATAGTAAGTAGGAAAATTTTAAATAAAACGTATAAAGATTTACATGCAAGATATAAATTATATTTTATATGGACTTTAAATTTAATTGAAATAGTTAGCCAATATTATGATATAGGAGAATTAATGTCAATATATAAAAAATATTATCGGAGAAATACAGATATTAATAATTTAAGAAAATATATCATCGTTAACTATACAAGTAATCAAAAAGATAAAGATTTTCAATGGATTCAGCAAATAAGTAAAACTTTTAATATGAAAATTCAGAATATCCTTGCTGAACTTGTTAATCAAGACAATTTTAAAGATATTATACTTAGTATATTTCATATGAATTATAATAGAGTTTTTGCAATCAATAGAGTTAAAGAAAATGAATTGATGAGTAATATAGAAAATGTGTTTTATAGTTTAAAAAGTGTGTTGAAGAAAGGAGAGAAAGTGTGAAACAAAAATCAATCAAAACGTATAAAAAAAGTCGAACTTAAAAACAAGTTTGAATAATTTAGAAAAAATAGAATAATTGAATATTATAGTTTAGTTAATTTAGAAACGTCAAAACCTGATTTTTAAGAAACTCAATTGCTGATTCTTCTGTTAAATCTTGTTGCTTTATAGGTGGCTTAGGATTTCTAAATGATTCATAATCTGAAGGATTA
>OCVV011186794.1_pt1 | contig 17968 bp, 3 predicted proteins | sample 1539721 | NCBI WGS metagenome assembly OCVV01 (sample SAMN02144230, study PRJEB22623) | gut metagenome | biome: sheep rumen | host: Ovis aries | place: New Zealand | reverse complement strand
TTTTAAAATTAAGACATCGAAGAAAAAATTAATCTCCGAGATTAAGTCCTTTAAATACATCAAAAGGATATAAATCAAGCTCAAAAATTCTTCCAGTTTTATCAAGCTGAATAAAATAATCTGTTCCACCAATTCCTACAACAAGCCAATAATCAAGAGAAGTACCCTTAATTACAACTTCTTGACCTTCGTGAAGAATAGTGTCTGAAACATCTTTTGAATTCATTGAATTATATAAAACAATTTGTTCAGAAGAATAAACAATCTGTTCTTCTGTATTTTGATAATAAGTAGGTTTTACTTCATAAAGATTGTGATTTTTGTCAAGCTTATATTTCTTTTCAAGGCTCCAATTTTGAGTTGTATCTTTATCAATACAAGGAATAATAAGTTCTCCGTTTCCATCTCCTAAAGATATTTCATTTACAGTATCTTTAGTCTCAATTGAAAAACCTCTCCAAAATCCACTAAATACAAGCTTAATATTATTCCCATCATAGTAATAAATTTCATAATGTTTAGAATCTTCGCTATCTTCATCTGATTTAGATAAAAGAATTTCAGTGTAAGAGTCATTTTTATCTATATCAATAAAGTTTATAACAGGAAGAGTTCCATAATCTTTTAAAGCATAAACAGCATCGTTTATTTTTAAAGCATATCCGCACTTATTGTAATCATTATAATTAGAATAAATTTTTAAAGTTATAGAATCAACTTTTCCATCGCCATTTAAATCTTTTGAAGTTTCAACACTTGCTGCTTCATCTTCAGAAGAAAAAGTAGGAACATCAACAGTAGAATATCTAGAAAAATCTATCCCTTGTCCACTACAAGCAACAGATATAAATTCTGAAAGTTCTATTTTATAATGATTAACATCTGTTGTAAGCTGTGCATAGTTAAACATCTTATCGAATTCAAAATACTTTATATCATCTTCTGTAGTAATCTTAGGATTCAAAGAAAGCTCATTTTTTAAAGTATTATCTTCAACTAAATAATGATTTTTAGTTTCTTTATTATATAAGAACCATTTTTTAGCATAGAAAAGGCAATTATCATAACTTGTAGAAAGTTCTTTATCGCTTCTAACAGGAAGGTCTTCTTTTCTAGCTATCAAAGCTTCTATAAGGTAATATTCATCAGTTAAATGAACATAACTCTTTCTCAAAATCTCCATTGAACCAAGAGAAATTTTAACATCTTCTCCATCAATATTTACAGAAGCATCACCATAATTAATTTCTTCTTTTTTACTTTCAACAACTTCTGTTTCAGGAGCTTCAAAAATTGAAACATTAATATCTTCTGTATTAACTTCTATATTTGAAATAACTGAATCATCTTCTTTTAAATTCTTTGAGATTATAAAAACAAGCAAAGAAGCAAAAGCTAAAATAACTACTAAGAATATAGCTATAATCAAATTCTTTTTATTTTTATTCATAAAAAACTCCTTTATTTTAAAATTCTCTATATATTATACAGCAAAAATAATTAAAAACAAAAAAAGATGAGTAGGAGAAAACCTACCCATCTCTTTTTTATTAGAAGTATGAAGCATCATCCTTAATGGCTTTTTTATCTTTAAGCATTTCATCACTCATATCATATTCATCCATATCATATTCACTGTCTGACTTAGTATCGCCTCTTACTGAATTTATCTTAGCCTGAGCTTCAGCGACATCTTCAGCATCGAATTGACCTTTAGCCATTTCAGCTTCAAGTATTCCTGAATCTTCCATATACTCAACAAGGTATGGATTATTCTTAAGTGTTGTCTTAGTAAATATTGTAGGACAAAGAAGAGGACTTACAGCACTTAATGATGATTGATTGTAATCAAGGTCATCTCTAAAGAATCTATATACACTAAATCCTGCAAGATATCCAGTGCTTCCATCTTTAATATTTACACAACTTCCACCACCTCTATATCCACCTGAGTGAATATATGCTCTTTGACTTCCGTTTACATTTGAATTAGCAAAGCTTAAAACTTCTGTACCTGAACGTCTGATGATTTGATTTCCAAGAATTCTTAGAGTTGAATCATCAAACAATCCACCGTAATTAGTTGTATAATCACCAATCCAAACAATTGTATGTCCACTAGAAACAAGTAAGTCTCCAGTCTTAAGTTGTCCTTGAGCAAGAAGTGCAGCAGCATTTCCGACATACAAATCTCCAAAGTTCGCATTATATGTTGAACAAGTTGAAACAGTTAAGTTATAACCCATAGCAGCATACATTTGAGCTCCAAAGCTTGAACAGTCAAATGCCCATTTGTTACCAGCAGCAAATGTTCCTTCACCATAGGAATTAGCTCCCCAAGGTGTTGCATAAGGACCACCACCAAGGTTTTCAGCGTGAGATGTTCTAGAATAAACAACCCCATTCCAAGCATCTTTTGCTCTACCTTGAGAATAATGAGCTCCAAGATAAGTCATTGCATTAAGTATAAGGGAATCTCCCATCTCTCCAGTAAATTCATTGCTTCCTTTTTGAACTGAAGGCTCTTCTCTAAAGAAGTCTAAGTATGTATAAGAGTAATCAGCAGCTTCAGTGTTGTTGTTTCTGTAGTTAGCAGTCATCTTAATAAGATTATCAACATCGTCAGCATTTACATTTCCAGAAAGAAGTTCAACACCACTATTTTCATATTTAAGATACTCTTCTTCCCAAATTTCTTCACTGTAATCTCTCTTATTGCCTGTAGACATAACACCTGAGAATAAATCTCCGTTTGCAAATTCTTCAGCATAGAAAGAAAGAATCTTTGTACAGTATCTAGGACATCCATAACCAAAGTTTTCACCCATAGGAATCTTAGTTCTATATTCAGCTTCAGAGACTGAAGCAGCTCTAGCAGCCGCAGAACCAGCCATTTGATGAGTTCTCTTATATCCTTGATACTCTAAACCATTTTCATAGTTATATAAGTATTGTAAATCTCCTTCAGGAGTTAAAGGATATTCATCTGAAAACTCTAATCTAGCATCTAATGTAACAGGAAGATTATGAGTCTTAATAGCAGTTAAAGGATGCATATCATAACTAGCATTTTGTAATGTTCCAGCATAATTCATAACAATGTAATCGATTGAAGCCATAGGGTCAAAAGCTTGCGAATAATTAAATGTAATCGAAACCTTTTGACCATTTTTATCAGTAGCACTTGCTTTCAAATCTCCGTTAACTATTGAATGTTGAGCAAGTCCACGTCCAGGTCCTCCACCATATTGTTTGATATCAGGATTACCTCCAGATTCAACCATTATAAGTGCCATAACAAGTGCAGGGTCAAGAGGTTTTTCAGGAGTACTGAAATTACTACAAACCTGAGTTATGTAATCAATCATTGTTGCAGAATATCTTCTACCATCAACAAGTGATGTACCTGAAATTTGTTTATTTGCAGCAGCTCTTGTAGCGTCAGCATTTGCTCCAATATCCCAAGCATCATCCAACATAATACCTTCAAGTCCACTTGCAGAACCACCAGAATTCATTGAATAAGTAACAAGAAGTTTTCTATAATCCTGATTTGTTATATAAGAAAATGCTTCTTGAAGTCTATTAATTCCATATATTTCGTGCAAATCTCCACCTTGAACATCTCTCCAATTAATATTATCTCTATCAGCATCATTTAAAAGTTCAAAAGCAGCTTGGATATCTTCATCAGTAGGTCTATACCACAAACCGTGTTCAGCATTTCTCATTCTGTTTGTTGCATTATCTTCTGTAACGACTATCAAAGCTTTTACAAACTTATCAGAATAGAATGATGCATAAACAGCTTTGAGAAGGTCTCCAAGAGATTTAGTTGATTTATAAAGTCTTACAGAAGCATACTGAATAGCATCTTCCATAACAAGTCTTCCATCAGTAATAGTATCAGCTTTAGCATCTTCAGCAAGACCAGGGTCTGAATGATAAATATCAAAAGCAATTTCATAAGGTTTCATAGTTTCGCTAGAAGCAGGAGGGAATACCCAAGTACTCTTATCCTTATCTTCAGGTGGAATATCATCTTCAACCTTATAGTCTTTTGCTCTAGAAACTAAAGCAGAAAATCCAGAGGAATTTAAATTAACCATATCAGATGAATAACTTGATTTTAATGAAGCATCATCTGCAAGAACAGAATCAACAGCATCAAATACATATTCTCCATTTGGAATATTTTCTTCAATATATTCCTTAATTATTCTATTTGCAGTTTCAACAGCAGCATTTAAAGTCTCAGCTGTCCAAGGAGAAGGATTATAACCACCAGTTCCATCATCATTATTACCTTTAACAGGTGTTACTGGTAAGAAATAAAGTTTAGCGTTTGGAGCAGCTTTAGTAGCAGCTTTTATAAGTCTTCTAATATATACAGTATCAATTCCTGTATCAGGAGTTCCTGTAGACTCTAAATCTTTTGCTGAAAGTGAAATTATTATCTTTTCAGTATCTTCAGGAATACTTCCAAGTTGTCCATATAAATCTTGAGCACTAGAACCAGTAATAATTCCACCAAGACCATTACAAGCAGTTGCTCCAGAATGGTCTGAAATCATATAAGCTCCAGTTACAATATCTTCTGGACCGCTATGAGAAGTAGAAGAATCAAATTCTTCTGGAACATCAGTAGACATATCCTTATCTTTAAAGTTATCTATAGCCATAATACCTACGATAGGAATCAAGTTTCCATCTTTAGTAGTTATCTGCAAATGACTAAAGAAATTAGGGTCGTCCGCTTTTCCTCTACTTGCTCCAATAAGCTCTCTTGTCTTAGAAGAAATTTCTTCTGTTAAATCATTACTATAATCAGCTATTCCTTCATAATCCATAAGAGCTGCAGCATCTTCAGGTAAGTATTTAAGTTTTGTTTCAGAAATTCCTTGAAGAAGTTGAGCAATTACTGAATTAGGAATATTAAATGCTTGACAAATATCATTCCAATAAGGTTTATTAGCTTCTGCTGTAAATAAATTAGTATAAGCAATTGTTTGTACAGGATACAAAGTATATTGTGTAAGAAGGTCAGCATATCCTGCAGTTCCTCTAATTTCAAGGTCTGAATCAGTTATTATATTGTAAGGAACATAAGATTCAAAGTTTTCAAAATAAGAATAAATATAATTTGAAAGTCTATCCATTTCTTCAGTATATCTTTCAATCTTTTCAACTGGACTACTTTCTGTTATAGTCATCTTATTTTTCCAAGAGTCATAAGTTAAACCTTCAAAATATTTAACTTGTTCTTCAGGGATAATCTTCTTTTTAGTTCCACCATAATACCTATATAAAGGATAAAGAGTTGGTTCATCCCTTCTATCAGTAAGTCTAGGAACAAGTACGAAACCAGTTATTGCAAAATCTTCAGTCTCTCTAGGATGTTCAACATGTCCATCGTCAAAAGCATAATGAGCAGAATTCACAATGTTTTTAACAGTTTCTCCATAAGTTTGATTTAAAAATGCTACAAATTTATCAGCTTTGTCAGATGTTCCAGTTGAAGAATTTGTATCTCCATAAAGAACTTCTATAGGATTGATTGCAGCAACCTTATTATCAATATAAACATCATTAAATTTATCTTGGAATACTTCTTCTTCTCTAGAAGTATCTTCATCAGGAGTAAAGGATTTAGATTCTTGGCTTTCCCATAGCTTAAATCCCATAGGTGCATCCTTAGGCTTTATGTTAATTAATGCATCTCTTATTCCTGTATCAGCTATTGAATTTTGAATAAATCTAAAGAAAAATCCAGTTTGAGAATTAGCTGTTCCATCAACTCTATGTAAATGAACCCCATTTTTATAATTTCCAGAACTATCTACGGCAGAATCTGTTGAAATATTAATATTCCCTTCAATTGCTGCTCCGTTGTTCTTTAAATAAGCTCCATAAAGAAGTTCTTTCATAGAATCTTTACCATATCCAATTTCTTTTTCGTTAAGATTTTGGAAATTATCAAAAATCTTAACTTGAGGTCTCCACAAATTTTCTAGTGAAGTCTTATAATCTCCAGCCCCATTATAATTGGAAATAGTTATTTCGTTATCATAAATACCTTTACCTTTAATATCCTCTAATATCTGTTCAGCTCTTACATTAACTAATGAACCATAATAAGTACTAGAAACCATAGAATTGCTAATTTTCCAATCTTTAACAAAAGTAAAATCATCAATATGTTCTATATCCGCTTTAACATTATTATCTTGATTAAAATCAAGATTTAAAGAGCTAACATAACTATAATATCTACCGTCCTTAACTTTGTTTGCAATTTCATCTGAACATTTCAAAGAATAAGTATATATGTTTGCATAACATTTAGCTTTTCCTGAACCATCATCTGGAGTTATCCAATTACCTCCTTCATATACTTCAAAGTCGAAATCAAATCCTCCAAAAATAGATTCTCCTTCTTCTTTATATCCCATAAGTTTAATATATCTATTAAATAAAGAAGGAAGTATTTTATTTGTCATTTCAGTTTTATAAGTTGATAAATCTAAACCTGAATCAACTCCATCGCTAGAAATATGGATTCCGACATAATCCATATCTACTTTAGCACATAGAGAAAATTCTTGAGAAGTAATTCTAAAACCAGTACAAAGTTGTAATAAAGCATCTGCTATACTTGCTGCCAAATTATTTATAGCTTCTTTTGCCATATCTAATAAACTAGGACTAGGAGCTTCATAAGGCCAATCATAATTTGCAAATCCATAGGAATGTGCTTCAGCCATAGCAGATAACCAACCCATTGCATGAGCTTTATAAAAAGTTACTGCACATTCAGCAGCTTGGTCTTCACTTATAGGTACTTGATTTCCATTACCATCATCAACTGTAAATGTTTGACATTGTCCTAATAAATCTTCGTAAGGATGTCCTTCTGAAAATTCTCTATAAACACCCATAGCTCCAGTTCCTTCGTATTTCAAACAAGGAGCAAGATAAGGGACAGATAAAATATCATATATAGCAGAATTTACTTCGTCACTATCATAAGCATTAGCTAAACGATTCCAAGCTTCTTTAATTTGGTTAGCCTCGTCATCACTCATTGGAGTATTTATTACTGTTCCATTGGAATCTGTATGCTCAGTATTAGCATTAGCTATAAAAGATTCTGCACTATATCCACCCATACTAGCTATAGCATCATTAGCCATACCATTTACAATTGCTTCATCCATTTGATATTCAATCTTATTGCTTAATAAATCAAAAGTTTCATTATAAGTATCATCAGAAAAATCACTATGAACACCATCAAAAGTATGTTTAAATGCATCTGGTAAATTAGTATCCATAAATACAAATCCAGAGAAAATCATATTTGTATATGATTCAATTTCTTTTCTTATTTGAGAATCAGATTCCCAATGATTACTATCATCTCCATTATATGATTTCAATTCATCAACCATACTAGCTGGAACTGCATATAAGAAAGCATTATCATAAAATTGGTCATACCAAGAATTGTTAGCAAAGTCAGATTTCAATTGATTTACAAACTTTGCAAGAGCGGTTTTAACTGCATTTATAACATCTAAAACAAAGTTTCCGCTACTTTCCTGACCAGAGACAATATTTTCATTATGAGTTTTAATATAACTTGAAACAGTAGCTCCATCAACAGTAGGTTGGACATTCATCCACATAAACGATACATCTATAATCTGTTCTGTTAAAAGTTTTATATCCCAACTATCAAGGAATACATATCTATCCATAGCATAAGCACTTAAAATTCCTTTAGTTGAGTCTGGGTCTAAAGAATCTCCTGTAGGAAGAAGAGTATCTTTATAGGTATACATAAATCTTCCAGTAAATGTAGCAACTTCATCTATTACAAATACTTTTTCGACATCAGAATCAGTAATAAAATCAAATCTATTTATACCACTTCTAAAGTTTTTAGAACTATAAGTATCTAAAATGTATTCATAATATTGTTTTTCACTTAAATCATAACCATTAGCATCAGTGTATTTAATTTCATTACCATGTTTATCAAATCTCTGAGCATTAATACCAAACCACCATGAAGGTTGAGTAGTTTCTATTCTGCCATCACCTGTATAGTATCCAGTTATCTGAGTTGCAGAATCCCCAGAACCTTGAGACATAGAAACTGTTGACATTGCATTCCCAAAAGTATAGTTATCAGTTTTATTATTTGTTTTAGAATATGTTTGCCAAGGACTTCTTCCATAATAACCAGTAACAGCATTTCCATCATCTTTTCCAGCATTATATTCATATTGGCTTTCATAAGGATTTATAGTATTTGGCCAATCACCACTTCCATAAGGATTTGCAAGATTAGCTTGAGTAAATTCTTTTTCAGGTCCAACAGAATATCCAGTTGTTACAGTTGACAAACCTCTTAAAATAGCATCAATATTGCTTGAAGGTAAGCTAACATCTGCAGTTTTAAGATATGAAACTTCTTTCTTTTTAATTCCATCTGGAACTAAAACATTTTTTCTAAGAATTAATGTTCTAATTCTTTCAAGAAGACTCATCTCATAAACTTTTTCAAGAGGCCAATCAGAGCCATTAGTATTATCAAGAGAAAGTGTTTTAACCCAGTTTCTGTAATATCTCTTAGGAATTAAAAGCTGAATAATTCTGTTTGGCTCATCAGTAATTCCCTCTTTTTCATAAGGAAGTTTAATTTCAGGCATATAATAATAGAATTTTGAGTCATCATTTGTAATTCTATAAATTTGATTTGCTTCAAAGTCATAGTCATCAGCACCAATTGGATTGCCTTCTTTGTTTAATAATCTAAAGGTTGCTGTTCCCCCAACTAATGCATCATTCATAACATCAACATTAAAACCTATATTATCAACAGCAGTATCTTTATCTAAATTGTAAAAATCATCTGTTAATAAATTAAAAGTTTTATCTGCAATTTTTAGTTCACCATGTTTTTCTTCATCCCAAAGAACTTGGTCATATTCATTTGTTACTTCAAAAATTTTGGCATCTATAGAATCAACCAAATCTGTAAATAAATGTTTCTTATTGTTTTGTTCAAAAAGTTCAACTATGTAATCAGAAGCATCTTCTCTCATTTCTTTTGGATAATATCCGTTTCCAATGATGGAAACAGCTTTCGCATAATCTGCATTATCTCCAGATATAGCTTTACCAGCCATTTCACCTTTTAAAGAAACAGATGATGATGTTTTATTAAACCAGTCATCATGACCTTCAGAGAAGGAATATGTAGAATATACATCTGCATATGCAGAATATAAACCTTCACCTATTTCTTTTCTTAAATAAACTTCATCATACCAAGCTCCTGAATAAAATTCAACCGTAATACTATCTACGTAATTAAGTATTGATGCAAGTCCGTAATCTCTTACAGACCTAACTTCCAATGGAAGTTCATTCTTTCTATCAACACCATTAGAATTATATACACCAGAATGATTAGCCTGAGGAGATGATGTAATATAGTATTCATATTGATAATGATTGTGTTCCTCAGCATTATAAGGGAAAGTAAGAGTATGTTCACCCCAATTTTCTCCTATAGCAGTATATTCAGTATCATTCCACCAAGCAGAAACTTTTTCCTTAAATTCAGTCCAAGCACCTTTAATAGCTTCAGCTTCATTTGTAAAAGTAAATGAAGTTTCAGTATCTTCATCTGGTAAAGAACCAGGACTTGTAAGATAAGAATAAGTAATTGCTTCTTCATATAAAGAATCATTTAAATAGAAAGTACTAATCAAAGAACCTTCTCCAGCTCTATTCTTTCCAGTAATATCCATACCTATAACATATTGAGTTTCTGATGCAGTAGTAGGATTATAGCTAGGAATATAAGAATACATAGAACTTCCAGAACTATCGTCTCCAGATTCTCCTTCTTCAGCACTCTTTCTAATAGTTCCAAGATTTAAATATGCTGTATGCATTTTTCCTGTTATCTTCTCAAGGATATCTGCAAGGTCTTCTTGATTAACTTCTTTTCCCATAATTTGTAAATAACCATGTTTGATATTCTTACCTATTGCAGAAATAGTATTTACAAAAGATAAAGGATTAAACAAATTATCTAAAGCGAATCCATTTACTTCATCCCAAAATACTTCATGTCTTGATTTTCCAGTTACATAAGGAGAAATAAGTCCACCTTTAGTTTCTATTCCATTAATTAATTGATTTTCTAAACTACTAACATCTATTTCTTTTGTATACCAAGGACGGTCAGTATTATATTCATCAGTTATATTGTCAAGTATTGCCGATTCAAGGAATGATTTATTATGCTTTAATTCTTCATAAAGATAAAAATATTTTTGAAAATATTCATATCCATCCATTTTGTCATTATCTGTTTTAAAATAATTATTAACAGAATAATTCCAAACCCATACATCATTTTCTTGTTGGTCTCTAACAAGTTCTCTCTCATATCCATATAGAGACAAAGATAAAACTTCTTCAGGGTATTCCATTATAATGTTAAACATCGCTTCAGTATTTTCCCCATAATATTCGTCACCAACAGATTCTTTCTCTTCATAATCTTCACCATAATTTTCCAAACTATGTTCTTCTGGAGTGAAAGCATCTATAACTGAACTTGCAATACTTTTCTTAACTCCATTTATTCTGTTGTTTAAAGAATCTATAATATTTCTATCTGCATATAAAGTTAAATCATCTTGATGAGATAATATATAATCTCCCCAACCATCAACATATTCTTGTCTATTTCTATAAGCTTCTGTAACTGTTTTAATCTTATAATACTTGTAATTTATAAGATTTTGAGAACTTACAGCAATCTCATCATCTTCTCCTGTAAGCTGAACAGTTTGAACGTGTCTTTTTGGATATTTATTAAATGCTTTTCTAATTCTTATTTCATCTTTTTCTCTAGGTTGAAAAGTCTTGGTTCCATCTTCTTCTGTAACATAAGCAGGCTTATCTGTAGGAAGTCTATAACCATCAGGAATGGTAATTACAAGCCATTCTCCATCTTCCGTAACCTTTTTAAAGTTAGAAGAAAAAGTAGTATAAGGATTAGTATTTACAGATGTACTAAATGTGTCAGAAATAACTCCAGTATAAACATCTCCAGTAAATACATAATCATCACCATCTCCTGCAAGTCCATAACTGTTTACAGTTACCTTATCTTCCACATAAAGAGCATCATAGTCATCTGTTGTTTGATTTGTTAACCAAGCCCATAAATCACTTATAGCATCTTTTATACTTCCAAGCCAACTATCTAATACAGTTTCATCTACGTGAGTAGAATCTAATGCAATTGACCAGTCACTAGCTTTTCCACCAGTCATTTCATAGAAAAGTCTAACTTTTTCAATATCTCCAGTTTCATCATTTACAATTGTTAAGTATTCACTGTTATATTCATTATCAATAATCCCTTCATCAGTTATATCAAATACTTGACCAGTGCCATCATTGTAAACTTGATAATAATCTTTTTTATAAACTGCGTAATCCCAAACAAATGGTGAAGGCCAAGAAATAATAAGCCCTTCTTCATCATCACTTACAGTCCCAGAAACAGAAGAACCATAGTAATTTGAAGCATAATAGGATTCATTTATATTTCTTAAAACTTTTTCTTTATCAAGACCAACATCGTCTGGAGTTACTCTCTTAGTTGTATAAGTGTAATCTTTCCAAACATATCCCACTTTACCATCTTCAACAGTCTTAAATAAATCAATTCTGTTAAAGTCAACTGTATAAGCAAGAGGCTTTGTAAACATTTCAGGATAGTGTAACTGATTGTTCTTATAGTTACCCATATCTTGAACATATGTATTTGCCTGTCTTAAGAATTGTTCAGAAAGAATAAAGTTGGTTTCTTTATCAAACAAATCTCTAAAATATCCTTGAACAGCATCTCTATTACCATTTGAAGTATCTAAAGTATTTGCCTGAATAACATTTGTCATTGTATTAAAGTTTGCATCGTGAGCAGTTTCTCTGTCATCCATAGTATAGAAACCAGTAAAACCAGCTTGTGCATCTTTAGCAGCTTCTTTATAGCTCTTACCATATTTTGTTTGAGCTTCTTCCAAATTAGGAACTGCAAAACCTAAGAAATCACTAATTTCTGAATTCGCAAATCTTTGATAATAAGAAGTTTCTGCAGTTCTAGAGTAAACATTTTCAAGCATTGTTTCTTTGTTTTTAACTTGTTGGAAAAGTTCAGTATCATAATAATCAGCCTTATTAAATCCATAACTAAAAGAAAATAGATTTGTAAGGCTTGGCCAAAGGTTAACAAAGAAAACAATTGCGGCAATTACAACAATAGCAATCACACCATAAGGCCACATAACAGCGGCTAAAGCCTGAATTAGCTTTGCAAAAGCTTTTATAATTACTTTTGCCAGTTTCATCAAAAGCTTAGCAATTTTCTTTTTTATTTCACCTTTGATTTTCTCTTGAATCTGTTTAGCTACATTATCTGCAAAATGTTCAGCTTCTTGAACGATTTGCTTTGCATTTGTTCCAACTTTGGCAGAATTGGTATAAAGAATGTAAAGAAACTTAATTAATCCCCAAAAGCTAGGATTTTCTTTTAATTCATTTGTAGCTTTTTTGATATTACTTATCGCATCTTTCTGCTCTTGAACTTTTTGGTTCATACTAGAGAAAACTCTCTTAGAAGCAGATTTTAATAGCGAAATAATAGGATTTGCCATATAGTTTTTATGCGAAAGAAAAAATCTTTCTTATCTCCTTTCAAAGACTAATAGTAATAAAATATCTATCTATTTATTATATTCTTATTTAAACTTTCAATAATTTAAATAAAGACATTTTTACTAAGTTTATTTTAGAATATACATATAAAAACCCATTTTTATAAAAAAATAAAGAAGAAGAGCTAAGCTCTTCTTCTCTATTTTAATTTTTATTATCTTTCAATGCCACCAACTTCTGTTTGAACAGGTTTCTTTTGTGTCGAATTATCAATTCCTTTATTTTCTTTAGCCTTTAATTGTTCTTGAAGCTGTCTTATAAGTTCATCTTTTGCATCAAGTTTCTTTTGAAGGTCACTAACATTTTTATTAGCTTCCTTAGTTTCAGCCTCTTGAATTTTTAAAGCATCTCTTAATTCTTTAACTTCAACATCTTTTTTTGCTTTTCTTGCCTCTTCAAGCTTTTTAGCACTGTCTATATCTTCCTTTGAAACAATTTCTTTTATAGCATCTTTGTATTCATCTCTTAAATCATCTAAATTAACAAGTTTTGCCATATCAGAGTTATTAATACTATCTTTTAATGACTCAAGAATTTCATCAATTGAATGGTCTGAAGTTTTTCTATCAAAATAGTCATTAACAGCGTAAACATCTAACTCATTATTTATAATAGCTCTTATTAAATCAACTTGTTTTTCATATGTACTATTACTGCTTATTTGATTTATTGTTAAAGGCATTTCATCAACTTTAAATTCATAAGGATTAGCATTTTTTGTAATATCAATTACAGGTTTTAATAATTTATTTTTCTTGTAACCAATTACATTTTCTAAATTATCAACAACGTAATCAACATTATAAATATTAGAAGAATCAATTCCAATGTTATGAACATCAGACAAATCTAAATCTTTAAAATCATCTAAAAGTAAAATAGATGAACTGTCTCCATAACTTTTTAGAACTTGTTTTAAAGCATTTGCACTTTCGTCACTTAATTTAATAGAAACTTCTCCATTTATTTTATCAAAAATTTCTTTTTCACTTAAATCTTTATTATCTATTAAATTAGAAATTTCAGAACAAATCTTTTTAGCTTCTAACCCTTTAAAATCTTCTTTCTTTAAAAATGCTTCTCTCTTTTCAAAGTTTTCTTGATTAATATAATCAATTAATTGTCCAAGTTGCTTAGATGTTAAATTGTAAGAAGTATTTTCTCCAATTTCAATCTTATAAGAAATTCCATTTTCTTGTAAAGATTTAAATAATTCTTCTGAAGCTTTTGTTTCTAATGGAACAAGATGAAAATCTTTGTCAATACACATATTAACAGCTCCATTTACATTTGAAATATTATATACCTTGTTTTCTTCTAAAGAACTATCTAAAAGTCTTTCTGATTCATCATAGAAAGCATTTACATTTTTAGCTATTTTTAATATATTTTCTTTATTTCCAACTTCTTTAAAAGTAGACTTTAATGCAGAATATAAAACAGTATTACTAGATTCACCAATCATAAAGTCTTTAGCTTTTTCTTTATCATTAAGATAAGCATCAACGAAAGAATTAAAATCATCTTTTGAAAGTTCTTTTAAAGCAGAAGTTAATGTTAAAAATCTCTTATTAGATAAATCCTTGTCTTCAAATATTTCATTTGTAGTATTTTTTAACTGTTTAATTGTAGGAGCAATTTTATCATATACATCTTTTGTATATTCTTCATTTTCCTTAAGGTCATTTTCATTTTGCATAGAGAATTCAAGGTCTTTTTCTAATTTTTCTACAATTTGAGAATATCTATCATTAACAAACGTAGTATAATCTCCTATAGTCATTAAAATTTTTTCATTTTCTCTTCTATTCTTATCCAAATCTTCTATGCTTTCTATTAATTCTTCAGTAGATATATCTTTGTTATCAGAATTTGAAAGATGGAAAAACTTTCCAATTTTGTTTACGAAACCAGAATTTTTTTCATTTTTATTTTCACTTTCATACTCTTTTTCAACTCTTTCAACTAAATCTTTCTCAAATAAAGCAATTTCGTTTTTAATATCAGTTAATCTTTCATTATGTTCATTTTTAATACCTTCAAGTTCTCTATATTCTTTAGTGTTTTGTTTTTCTTCATCTTCTAAATTTCTTAAATTATTATTAATTTTTTCAATTAAATCTTCTTCTTTATCCCTAACTTTGAAATAAGATTTAAGAACATCTTCTTCTTTTACCTTCTCATATTCAGAAATATTTTCAATATTAGAGAAAATATCCTTCTTATTTTTTAATTCTTCAAATTCAAGTTGTTTATCAATATAATCTTTATTGTATTCAGAAATAGATTTTCTTAACTCTTGAAGTTTATCATCTATAGATTTAGTATCTGCATTAGAATCTTTTTCTAATTTTTCTGCTCTCTTTTCTTCAAGTTCATCTTTTTCTTTTTCTTTTTGAGATATTTTATCGTCAAGCTCCTTTAATTCTTTATCTAATTTATCAATTTGTTTGTCAAATGTTTTTGAAAATTCTTCAATACTATTTTCTTGTAATCTTTCTAAGTCTTGAAGAGCCTTATCTAATGAATTAAAGGTTTTTTCAGGTTTAATATAAAGAGCTTTAGTATTTTTATCTCTAGCAACTTCATATCCTAAGAATTTTTCATCAATAACAACAATCTTTTCAGCTAAAGCTTCTTTAAGGTCTTCATTATTTCTTATTTTCTCAATTACTTCTTGATTTAAAGGATATTCTAAATTCAAAGGAATATCTTTCCCACTATCAACACAATCATAGATTGACTTTAAAGATTGTCTAACTTTTAAAACTTTCAAAACATCGATATTTTTACCATCTTCAGTAAAGAAAATTTTATTCATTAAATCTTTTCTGTCTTCATATTTATTTTCTGGGTCAAAAAGTTGTTTTCCTAAACTTTTGCCATCCAAAAATCTAGAAGTATAATTATCATCAACAATATTATAAATTAATTCTTCTAATTGCTTTTTAGAATCTTTATCTCTAACTCTGTGATTAACATCATCACTAATAGATTTCATAATTCCTCTAGCAGCAATAATATGTTCATTATGAGTAACTACGTCATTATTATTAGCTTTTACTGTATATTCAGAATTATTCAATAATTCAACAAAAGGTTCAATAACCATATCTAAAGATTCTTTGTTTTGCAATGAATCATTTTTATTTATTAAAGTTTTTAAAGCTTCAGAATCGTATTTACCATTTACAAAAATCTTTTTAAGTTCTTCATCGTTTTTTATTAAAACGTCTTTGCCATCAACATTTCCTTTACTAAAGAATATATTATTTAAGGTTTGGTAACTCTCTTCAATAGTTTTTCTTTGTTTTTCATCTAAATCTGAAAGAGTAGACATAAATTTTCCAATATTTTTATTAGAATTTTCTGAAAACTCCAACAAATCTTTTGTTGTTTCTTCTGATAAACTTTGTTGAGAAACTTCCATAATCTTCTTTAAAAATTCATCAAAATTCATATATTGATAATTTTCGCCAAGCAAAGCTCTTCTTTGAGATTCTTGAATATTATTTAAATAAGTATCTTTAATACCGCAAGTAACTTCAAGTTTATATTGAATTTCTTTTAAACTCCTAATGTTTTCCATTAAAGAAGGAATATCTCTCGACCTTAAATTTTGAGATTCTTTTTTTATGTAATTTGCTTGGTCTATAACAGCCTTTTTGCGAACATCTAAAAGAATCATATCTGTTGTTTCTTCTTTTTTAAGATAATGACTAATTTCTTTCTTTAAATCATCGTTTTGACGAAGAATTGTTGTTGAAGAAATATCATCTCTTTGATTATATTTAAGTTCTTCAAAATTTTTAAAATTGCTATGTAAAAAAGTTTCAAAGTTTAAATATTTATCGCCTTTTTTTCTATGCCAATCAGTCATACTTGCATCATTTAAACCGTTTTTAGAGAAATAATCATAAAGAATTTCAATCTTTTTTAAATTCTTTTTATAATTTTCTTCTACCGAAGAAACAATTCTATTATATTCTTCGATTTCTTCTCCTTTTGCTCCTTCAAATTTTTTCTGTTCTAATTTCTTTATTTTTTCCATATCTTCTTTAGAAATTAAACCAATAGATAAATCTTCTTGGAGTTCTTTAAGTTCTTTTTTTAAATCCTTATAAGAACGAGAATCTATATTAGCTTTAAGTTTTGGACCTAAACCAGGATATTGTTCATAAGACAATCTCCATCCAAATTCTTCTAAAACAGATTCATAGTCTTTTTGATAACCATCAATAAAATCTAAAAATGATTTTTGTTTATCACCCCTAATATTTTTTTCAGATAAAACTTTCAAATCATTTCTAGTTCCAAAATTTATTAAAGACGTTTCACATCTAGATAAAAAAGTCTTATCATTCGTACATATATTATAACGCCTTAAAATCGAATCTCTTTCAGAACTCTTAGAATAAGAATCTATTTCTTCTTTATTTCTTAAATAAGAATCATTATAAGAATTTAAAATATCTGATAAATAAAAAGAAACACTTTCTTGCAAACCGTTTTCTTCAATATAATTAACCAAATTCCTATAATTATCTTCCTTTTCTTTTTTAAAATTATCAGGAATCATCTCTGATAATTTTTCCCAAAAGAAATCATCAAGTAATTTCTGCAAATCTTGATAATTATTATTCAAATTATCCATCATTGTACGTTCTTTTAATTTTATCTGATTAGAATTAGAAGCAATAATATTTGTATAAGGAGATTGAAAAGAAACAATATTTTTCCCATCATCATCGAAGCCTATTACAAAACTTGGATGTTTTTCTCCATTATTTGTTACAAACGAAAGATTTTTCTTATCACTTGCATTTATAGTAAAATCTTTACTCCATTTAAAACCTTCTGTTTCACTAAAATCAATATCTCTCAAAACTAATGCAAAATCTTTTTTATTTTTTGAATGTAAATTTAAATCAACTTTTAATTCCTTTTCTTTTTCAAATCTTTCAGACCCATAAAGATTTGTTTTTACTAAATCATTTTTATAAGACATATCTTTATCTCCTATATAAATCTTTTTTTATATATTACTATATTTTTGTAAAAAAAATAAGAGAAGTTAAATATTTAACTTCCCTTATTTTCATATTTTTAAGCATTAGCTTTCATAGAACCAATCTGATTATTATCTTTATCATAA
>OCVV012824304.1_pt1 | contig 17970 bp, 13 predicted proteins | sample 1539721 | NCBI WGS metagenome assembly OCVV01 (sample SAMN02144230, study PRJEB22623) | gut metagenome | biome: sheep rumen | host: Ovis aries | place: New Zealand | reverse complement strand
CGCAGTGCGCCAAATTTGCGTAGCAAATTTGTGTGCAAAATTGCCGAAGGCTTTATTTTATAGGGAAGTGCGAAGCACTTCCCTATAAAAGTACTAAAGCATTTAATGACCAGTTCATTAAATGCTTTTTTTATGGCTTTTTTTCTTTGCAAGCCCGAAAGCATTGAAAAATAAACAATTTTATGATATAATGTGATAGATTTTTTTCGTAATCGTCAATTGGGGATAACCCATAATATGACTTACTCTGAAGGAGGCAGAGTAATACACTGTGTGTAATATTTAAATTTAAACATTTATACATTTTGTAAGCACATTGAAAAGAGAATATTTTTTAAGGAGGAACTATGCGGAAACTTTCTAAACTTCTTTCATTTGTTGCAATTATCTTTATTTTAACCTCAAGCATCGGACTGCTTTCCGGCTGCTCTGATACTAAGTCGAGAATACCAAATCCTACCAGTGAATTCTATGTAAATGACTTTGCCGGTATTTTCTCAACTTCGCAAAAGGATACTATGCTGGACAGAGCTGAAGCCTTTGCCGATAGCACTGATGGAATTCAGGTCGTAGTGACAACAGTCAAGACTCTTGATGGAATGTCTGTTGAAGACTACGCTAAAGACATGTACAATCTCTATGGGATTGGAAAAGATGACAAAGGAGCTCTTATTCTTCTTTCAACTAAAGAAAGAGAGATCCGAATCGAAGTTGGTTATGGCCTTGAACACATTATCAATGATGCCAAAGCAGGTAATCTCATCGATTCTATTATTGATGATTTGAGGAACAATAGATTTGCAGTTGGAATGGTGAAGCTTCAAGCCAATACTATCGATGAAATCAATTCCAACTACGTTCCAGTTACAAGAATGGTTGAGCAAGAATCTGTTTCCCCAGTTACGGAATCAAAAGAAACAACAAATACTGTTGATCAGTCAAAGCAGGTTAGAAACGAAACTGCTGAGAGGACTGCAGAAACACCTCAAAACAAACAGGTAACTGCTAACGAAGAAAAAGACAGTAATAAAGAATTAATATTGTCCATTCTTTCTCTCTTACTTGTTATTATTCCAGTCCTGATTTGTTTTATACTGAAAAATAGGAACTTAAAGCGTCAGTATGAGAGCACAAATAAGAGTTATCTGAAAGCAGTAAATGATCGAAATACTATTAATGCTACAAATTCAGAGCTTAACTCTCAAATTTCTGACCTTAAAAATGCAAATAGTCAGCAGGCAAGTCAAATCACTGCTCTTTCTAGTGAAAAAGATCATTTGGAATCTAAAGTGACAATTTTAGAAGATCGAATTGTATCACTTGAAGCTGAACTTGAAAAATTTAAAGCTAAGAGCAGCCGATTATCCACATCAAATGATCAATTTATGAAAAAGCTGATGCTTCTTGATAAAGTCTATCCTAATATGGATGAAGATATTAAAAAGTATTATGCTCGAGAGTTTGATACTAAGTATTCTGCTCTTCAGACTGCAAAGGCATCCTCTCACTCTATTGAAAAGTTTAAAGACTGTATGAATGCCTATAAGAAACTCAGTGACGATGTAAAAGCATTTGTTACGGTCGATATGTCTACAATCAGAGTTCTTCATGAGGAAAGCTGTACCTTAAAGAATAAAGAAGATGCTGAAGCTTTTAACCAACAGGTTAGAAACTCAATCAATTCTGTATCAAAAGGAACAGAAAAAATGCTTTCCGATTTAAGAATGCTTAAAGCTTCATACGACAATCTCTCTTCTCATGTCAGAAGATTCGTTGATTCTTCATTGGTTGATCGGCTTGATACTCTTATTTCTGAAGGAGAAGAAGAAAAACGTAAACGTGAAGAAGCTGAACGTATACAGCATCAACATGAAGCAGATACCTTCGTTCAGTTGGTAAAAGCTAAAATTGGATCGGTTACTACTGGTACTGAGGAGATGCTTGAAGGATTGAGAATTCTTAAAAGAGAATACGATTGTCTTTCTGCTCCCGTTAGATCTTTTGTTGATTCTTCAGTAATAAATCGTCTTGAAAGACTTATTTCTGATGGTGAAGAAGAAAAATGCAAACGTGAACAGCGTGAAAAAGAAGAACGTGAAAACCAGAAAGCTGCTGACGACTTTAAATTGCTTGTGAATAGAAAAATTGGATCTGCATATTCTGGATCAGAGCATATGCTTAGCGATTTGGAAGATCTTAAATCCAAATACAATCGTCTTTCATCTCCCGTCAAGGCCCTTATCGACTCTTCAATAATACGTCACATTGATAATCTCATTTCTGAAGCCGAAGACGATAAACGCAGACGCATAAGACGTGAGGAAGATGAACAAAGACGTCGTAGAGAACGAGAGGACGAAGAAAGACGTAGACGTAGTCTTTCTAGCGGAAGTACTTTTGGAAGTTATCATTCAAGCAGTAGCTCTAGAAGTAGTTCTAGCAGTCATTCTAGTCACCACTCAAGTAGTGGTTTTGGTGGACGTTCTGGTGGCGGTGGAGCTTCTAGAAAATTCTAACTATTCTTTCTTGTAATTTCTACAGTTTTATACTCCACCTTCGAAAGGTAAGTACAAACTATTTTTTGTACTTATCTTTCAAGGTGGCAAAATGGTATTTGTAATTGGTTTTGTTTATAACTATTAAGGAGATTTTTTATGAGAAAAGATTCCGTTATTAAATCTTTCATCACAGTAGTAATTGTGATAATCGTTATTATCGCTTTTTTCTTCAATATTCTTAGTATGACTACTTACAACAGGTTCATTGAAAGGCGTAACGAGGTTTACGAGCAGCAGGCTCAGATAGAGAATGTTCTCCAGGCTCGGCAGGAAAAAATCCCTGATCTTGTCAAAGTGGTAAAGAACTATGATTTGCATGAGGAAAAAATCCTGATTGAGGTAACAGAAGCACGATCTGGACTTGAAAAAGCTCTTCAGAGTGGTGACATGAGCGCTATTTCTCAGGCTGATAGCCGGGTTGATACTGCTCTGTATAACTTACAGGCAGTGGTTGAAAACTATCCAGAACTCAAATCATCTGAGAATTATACAAAGCTTATTGATGAAATTTCTGGCTCTGTAAATAGAATTGCTCAAGAGCGACGTGAATACAACAAACGTGTGATGGAATATAACACTCTTGTAGAAAAAATTCCGACAAATTTCATTGCTCTGATTTACGGCTTCAAAACTATGCCATATTATACAGCTTCCGATGAAGCCCATCGTACCAATGTGGTAGATTTCGAAGATAATTGAATCCAGATAGGAGGCATTATGAAATTATTAACCTTCATTATTGCTGCATTTTTTGTTTTTCTTATGCTCTTATCTGTTCATCTTTACAACGAGCTCAAGGAATTTCAGTCAAAATATTATTCAACTCAAAGTGAGTTGAACAGAATGGAAGCATCATATAAAGATGCTTCCATCCGGATTCGCGAGCTTCAGGAAGATAATACAGCTCTTCAAAAAGATTTTACAGACAAGATTGCAATGCTTACTTCAAGATGGAGTAACACCACCTTGAAACTTCAGAAGCTTGCAAAACGAATGAATGTAGCTATCGATCTCTATCCAGAATTAGATTATATGATTGATGTTCACATTGCAGACAATTTTGACGATCAATATAGCGATTTATTGCAAGAAGAAGCTACTGTTGAAAATGTTGAAAAATTCAAAAGGTGTTTAACAGCATTTGAAGAATTAAATGAACAACAGAGATCACTTATATCTATCGATATTGATAGTATTTCTTCACTGTACAATGAGTCTCTTAATTTGATGCATAGGGAAGTTGCAACAGGCTTTAATAGCAAATGCTCAAAAATAATAGAGCAAGCTAATTCTGGAACAAAATTTACACTTTCTTCCCTACTTCCTTTAAAAGAAGAATTCTATCGTCTGCCAGAAAGTGTTAAGCAACATATTGACCAAGCATTGTTGGAACGTATTGATAAGCTTATTAAGAGTAGCCAAAAAGCGTAAAAGCTCTAGAAGTGTATACCTTAAAATGAAGTTCTAAGTTCTAATTATAACTTTACTTCTATATTCTCAAAAAGAAGCGTTGGGTTTCCCAACGCTTCTTTATTTATCTTCCACACATTAAGTTTCCATTTTCAAAATCAATAAAACCTGTTTCCACTATTACTTTGTTCTTATTATTATATATTAATATATTTACACCAGAATGCCTTTTTGATACATCCATCTCATCAAAATATATCTCTGGTAATTCACCAGCCACTAGTTTTAGTTTGTGAACATTTTCAAGAGTCATTTCTTTTTCTATTTTTGAACCGCTTCCCTCTTCGTATAAAACTTTTCCAGACTCTATTACTGCACAATAATTTTTAGATGATTCTAATAATGGAAGATTTATACCTAAATTTCTTATTTGTCTCTTCGAATCTTCTGATAGTACCCCATTAAATCCACTATTTTTTGTGATACATAATGTTAAGTCCTTACTGCTTAACGCTTCAAGGTAATCTCCTACAACAAAAATATTAGGTATTTTTTTGTTTAAGACATCTAGTCTATACTCCTCATATTTTTCCTTTAAAAAATTATATGCATCATCATTTCTTTTATCAGATATTTCTGCACCATAATTATCATTAATATATTTTCCAAGATAACTCATAATCTTTTCTGTTCCATATATATTAAGATGATTTAATGTTTGAGAGTCTGATGAATATACAAAGTCAATCTCATCAGAATATTTTTTTAAATTAAAGTCAATATATGGCACATCATTTTTGTCTGCTATATCTTTAATCGTGTTGTATCTTTCCATGTCCCAATCTTTATCTGGATTTTTATAAAAAATTAGCTTTATATTCTTTTTCTTACAAATGTCTATAATCTTTTGAATATATTTTTCATTGTTTTTATAATATGGAGCCCTACTCTTTACAGTTTCATCCAAATTCTTATATGTTAAGTCTCCCGAAATTTCTCCTGTAAGAGAATATCCCATGTAATTTGGATAACTTGGTCTATTAACATATTCATTTCCATGTATGATTTCATTCCACCTTGAATGAAATCTCGTTACAGGAAATAGTAAACTAAAGAAATTTTCAAATGAGCCTCTTTGCCATGAATCATTCCAAATAAGGTTTATCTTATTCATTGACAATTTCATATTGTCAATACCTTTTCGATTTTGTGGTTCTGGAGTAGCTTCAAAAGACATCTTTGTTTCAAATAAAACAACTTTTTCATTTTGATACTTTAAACTTTCCTTAATGAATGCATAAGAATTCATTAAAGATTGTTGTTCTGTTCCAATTCCATATGCTGAATATCCATAATTCTTATATAATTCTAGTCCTGAAAAGCCTTTTATCAATTGGCTTGAGCCAACTGCCAAGACATCAATTGAATTCTTTGGTAATGCATAAAAATCTTGAACTACTGCTGTATTTATCCATTCATCATTCCATTCTGGCTTTAGAAAATCTCCCAATTTTAACACAACTACAAATAATAGTAATAAAAATACTATTATTTTCAAAATATTTTTAATAAATTTCATCTCTTAGTTTTCTCCTTGTATGTAGCATTTTAGAATCTTTGATATATAAAAGCTTGTGAATCATAACCCACACCGTAATATCCAAATACTAATATTGAAGCCACAAGCACAATCCATACTGCATATCTAAAAACTATGTTTCTCTTGTGAATAAATTCTCTAACATTAATTTTTTGTTTTAGAAGTGAGATTGTGAAAAGTAATAGTATTGATATTACTGCTACCACAACTTCTTCTTTTTCTAGACCAATTTCAAATATTTTAACTTTTAAATCCAAACTTGGAATACTTGCAAGCATCTTCATAGCTTGAGTAACTGTAGATGCTCTAAAGAACACAAATCCTATACATACCAATATGAATGTTCTCACAATTTGAACAAATTTTAATACAATAGAATCATCTTTTAATCTAAAGAAATTAGCTATTTTCTTAAATACTGGAGAACATATCTCTCCAAACACAATATAAAACCAATGCAGTAATCCTGAACCAATAAGATACGTATAGTTACCACCATGCCATAAACCTATAGTCGTCCATAGAATTAGCATACCAAAATAAGTTGGTATTTTTTTACTCCATTTCTTTCCAACTTTTGGCTTTAATTTTTTTTGCATATTTTGAATAAAGTCAGATTTTAATATTGGATAAAAATAATAGTCTTTAAACCAATTTCCCAGTGAAATATGCCATCTTCTCCAATATTCACTAATACTTTTAGAGAAGAATGGTGTATCAAAGTTTTCTGGTAAAACAATACCAAACATCTCTGAAGTTCCGAGTACTATATCCATGCACCCAGAAAAATCAGTATATAGCTGAATTGCGAATGCAAATGTAGCAACAACTATATATAATCCGCTATATTCCGAGTAATTGTCAAATACAGTATTAACTATAATCGCCATTCTTTCAGATATAACTAGTTTCTTAAATAATCCCCAAAGAATTCTTTGAAATCCAAAATATATATTGTGAAAATCTAACTTATGCTTCTCAAATAAACTTTCTTTCATTTCAGAATATCTGGTAATAGGACCAGATGTAATTTGTGGAAAATACAATATAAAAAGAGTATGTTTTAAAATATTTCTTTGTGATTTTGCTACTCCCCTTGCAACATCTAGAACATATCCAATTGAAATCAATGAATAAAATGAAATTCCAAGAGGTGCTAACATTAATATATTCTTCACAGACTCTTCATTTAGATGAATCCCTATATTACTTAAAAGCATACCAATAAAACTTAAATACTTTAATGCAATTAGTTCTAATAATATAAGCAATATAGTAACTACTTTTATTCTATTCTTTTTCTTTTCATTAGGTTGTTTTTCTATAAAAATTGCACCAAAGTATGTGACAACAATACCATATATAATCAATAAAATGACTAATGGATTATTTATACTAAATCCAATAAAAATAATACTTGCCATAAGTAATAGAAGCCATTGAATTTTTCCAGGGACAATATAATATAAGATCAATAACCCAATTAGAAAAGCTATATATATCACTGATGTTAAAACCATTTTATCTCCTTCTATATCTTTTATTCTAAAGCTAAATAAATGTTTTCATTTTTTAATTCTACTTCTTTTTCTTCACCGGTTGCCATATTTCTTATTTTAGCTATTCCAGTGCTCACTTCATTTTCACCTATTACTATCAAATTTTGAGCCTTTACTTTATCTGCATATTTCATTTGTGCTTTAAAACTACGTTCCATAATATCAGTTTCAACGCAAACGCCTCTCGTTCTCAAGTAATATGCAATCTCTTGAGCTTTACCAATCTCGTTGCCACTTGCAGATAATATATATAGCTTTGGAGTCTTATCCTGAACATCCTTGTTATTTTCATCAAACATTTCAAGTAAACGTTCCATTCCCATTCCAAAACCAACTGCAGGTGTAGATACTCCACCTAATTCTTCAACTAAGCCATCATATCTTCCACCACCTAATACTGTAAGTCCAGTTTTCTCATCTATGAATTCAAAAACTGTTTTTGTATAATAATCTAGACCTCTTACAATTGAAGCATCTATTTCATATTTGATACCAGCTCTATCAAGTGTAGACTTAACTTTTTCAAAATGTTCTTTGCACTCATCACATAGATAGTCTATCATCATAGGTGCACCAACATTTAATTTCTTACACTTTTCTTCTTTGCAATCCAATATTCTCATTGGGTTCTTCTCAAATCTTGTTTTACAGGTATCACAATAGTTTTCAAGATTTTTTCCAATAAACTCCCTTAATATTTTTTGATATTCAGCCCTACATGTTGGACAACCAATACTATTAATATTAAGCTTGATATTTGGAATGTTTAACACATCAAAAAATGCCTTTGCAAGAAATATTACTTCGCAATCTGCCAAATAACTTTTTGAACCAATAAGCTCTACTCCTGTCTGGTGGAATTCTCTAAGTCTTCCCTTTTGAACATTTTCATATCTATACATTCCCATGTTATACCAAAATCTCTGAGGGCTAGGCTCACTGCCCATTCCATTTTCTATATATGCACGAATAGCACCTGCAGTTCCCTCTGGTCTAAGTGTAATACTTCTTCCGCCTTTATCGTCAAAAGTATACATTTCCTTTTGTACAACATCTGTCGTTTCTCCAACACCACGCAAAAATAATTCTGTGTGTTCGAATACTGGCACTCTTATTTCTTTATAATTATAAGTATCTAATACTCTTTTTAGTCTTTCTTCGATTATTTGCCATTTGAATGACTCTGAAGGCAAAATATCTCTCGTTCCTTTTGGTTTCTGTATCATATAAATCACTTCCTTCTTTTTATAGCTAACTTTCTAAAAATCCTTAGCTTTTAACTCTAAATATATATTTCTTTCATCTTGAATCATCGTAATTTTTCCATGTCCAGGGTAAACAATAGTATCATCTGGAAGTGGCATTAATCTATCTGTAATTGAATTAATAATCTCCACAAAACTACCTGTTGGAAGGTCTGTCCTTCCCCATGCTCCAGAGAATAGAGTATCTCCAGTAAATATAAACCCTTCTTTTTTACAATATAGACATAGTCCACCTTTTGTATGACCTGGAGTACTAATAACTTGAAATTCAATATTTCCTATATGGATTAAGTCTTTATCATCTACTCTTGAATCTGCCTCTAGTTCTGGCTTTTCCATATTTATATAGTATGCAAGATTTATATCTTCATTAAATAATCCTTCACTATCTGATCTACTTATAAGTATCTTTCCACCCTTAAGTCTTTTTAGTCCTTCAACACCACCTATATGGTCTGCGTGGCAATGAGTTATAAAAATGTATTTAAGGTTTGCACCTAAAATATCTAATACCTCTGCAATTTTTTCAGGTTCTCCTCCAGGGTCTATTACCATTGCCTCTTTTGATTTTTCATCAAATACAATATAACAATTTGTCAAAAGCCCAACTTGAGGCGTTTTAACCTGTATTCTTTTAAGTTTCATTTGAATCGTCCTTTAATAAATATATTTAGGTTTTAAATGGATTAACCTATAAACCATTAGTTTCTTCGTCTATCAACATCGTAAACACTTTCAATATTTCTAAATGAATTTATAATTTTATTTAATTCATCTTTATTCTCTACTTCAATTGAAACATCTATAATAGCAATATTTTCTTTAGTGGTTTTTGTGTTTACACCTACTAAACGTACCTTATGATTCTCAATTTGCTTTATAATGTCTTTTAGTAATCCGTTTCTATCGTTAGCTTTTATTTCTATTTCAACTTTATATGCACCATTAACTTCATCAAACCAATATACCTCAATCATTCTTCCTTCATCTTGGTATAAATCCTTGATATTAGTACAATCTGTACGATGTACAGAAACACCTCTTCCTTTTGTAATATACCCAATGATTTCGTCTCCAGGTAGTGGATTACAACATTTAGAAAGCTTTACTAAACAATTATCAATCCCCTTAACCACAACACCTGTTTTTGAATTAACTGGTCTTATTGGCTTAGCATTTGATAATTCTTCTATTCTCTCTTCAAAATGTGCATCTTCATGTTCTTCGTTATATTTATCTAATAGTCTAGCGCATATTTTATTTACAGATATACTTCCAAAGCCAATCCCTGCATACATATCATCAAGTGTTTGAAAATGATATCTTTCAACAACTTGATCTAACCATTCCGGTTTAGCTATATCTTGAGTTTTAATACCCAATTTTTTAATTTCTCTATCTAATAAGTCTTTCCCTTTTTCAATATTTTCAGTTCTTTCAGCTTTTTTAAACCACTGATTAATTCTAGATTTTGCTGATGAACTCTTTACGAACTTTAGCCAATCTCTACTTGGACCTTTTGACTGATCTGATGTTATAATTTCAACAACATCGCCATTTCTAAGTGGTGTAATTATAGGCATAATCTTTGTATTAATCTTTGCACCAATCATTCTATGGCCTACCTGTTCATGAATACTATATGCAAAGTCAATAGGCGTTGCTCCTCTAGGTAAAACCTTTATCATACCCTTTGGTGTAAAAATATAAACTTCATCTTCAAATAATTCTTGTTTTAATGTATTTAAGAATTCATCAGGATTCTCCGTATTTTTTTGCCACTCTAGAGTTTCACGAAGCCATGAAAGCTTGTCATCATTAACAATAACTGCTTCTTTTTTACCTTTATTGCTTTGTTCTTTATATGCCCAGTGAGCAGCGATACCAAATTCAGCAGTTCTATGCATTTCCCAAGTACGTACTTGTACTTCAACCGGAGTTCCCTTTGGACCAAGAACCGTTGTATGAATTGATTGATACATGTTTTTCTTTGGAAGTGCAATATAATCCTTAAATCTACCTGGCATTGGAGTATACATTTCGTGGACTATACCTAATACTGCATAGCAATCTTTTATATCATTTACAAGAATTCTAAGAGCAAATAAATCATAGATTTGATCCAAAGTTTTATTGTCTCTTTTCATTTTTCTGTAAATACTATAAATATGTTTAGCTCTTCCAGTGACCTCTGCCTCTATTCCCTGATTTTTTATTTCATTATCCAAATCCTTTTTTATGGCATCAAGGAATTGCATTCTTTCATCTCTTTTTCTATCAAGACCTGCAACAATCTCATGGTATTCTTCTGGATACATGTATTTAAAGCTTAAATCTTCAAGTTCCCATTTTAATGAGTATATACCAAGTCTATTAGCAAGAGGTGCATATAAATCAGCCGTTTCTTTCGAATTAGCTATTTGTCTATCTCTAGTTAAGTATTTTAAAGTTCTCATATTATGAAGTCTATCAGCAAGTTTTATTAAAATAACTCTAATATCTTTACCCATTGCTAAAAACATTTTTCTATAATTTTCAACTTGTTGCTCTTCTTGTGATGAATAACGCAATGTACCAAGCTTTGTAACACCAGCTACCATTTCAGCAATTGATTCACCAAAGTCTCTAACTAAATCCTCATGCGTCACATCAGTATCTTCAACTACATCATGAAGGAGTGCTGCACAAATAGTCTCATCATCCAATTCAAGATCCGTAAGAATATATGCAACATTAAGAGGATGAATCATATATGGTTCACCCGATTTCCTAAGTTGCCCTCCATGGTGCTTATTAGCATAATCATACGCTCTTTGTATAAGACTTAAATTGGCATTTTTATAATTTTCTTTTTGCTTTTCTAAAAGCTTTTCAATCGTTACATTGCTATCAGTCATCTTATCCTCCAATTGTTTTTCAAACTGAATTAATATGATTTTCTCAAATCCTTCATATTTATTTGAACACTTTCAATATTGTTAAAACTGTTGATTTCTAAAGTTCCTATAACATCTATTCTATCCCCAAGTTGATATTCACTAACATATTCGCCCATTCCAAAGCCGATGGCATTTATAATTGTGTTTGCATCCTTCAATGTAAGTTTTAAATGTTTGCCTTCTGATAGTGATCTAATAGAGTCAATTCTTAAATTCTTATATTCAAACACTGGCATTTTATTTGCTTCGCCATATGGTTCAAGCAATCCAAGACTTTTAACATTATCAATTTTAACATCCTTAATACTTATTATTCTATCAATTTTTATAACAGGTATAATTTCATCAATGTGCTTTTCTTTTGCTCTATTTTCTATTTTGTTTTTAAACTTTTCAAAATTATTTTTCTTTAAACTAAGGCCTATTGCCATTTCATGTCCACCATACTTTTCTAGATACTCACTAGAATCACATAGTGCTTCATGTAAATCAAATCCCGGTATACTTCTTCCAGAACCCTTACCGTCTTCACCTTCAAAGCAAACCAATATACATGGTTTAAAAAACATCTCTGTTATTTTTGAAGCCACAATGCCTATTACTCCATGATGCCAACCTTCTTTTCCAACAACTATGATATTATTTTCATCTAAGTTCTTTTTCTCTATCTCTTTCAAAGCTTCTTCAAAAATTTTCTTTTCTATTTCTTGCCTTGTTTTATTATACTGATTAAGCTTTTCTGTAATATTATTCGCATCAACTATATTATCAGTCATAAATAAATCTAATGCATCCTTTTGAGCGCCCATTCTTCCACAGGCATTTATTCTAGGTGCAATTCCAAATGAAATAGTATTTGAATTGACATCTTTGTATTTAGCAGCATTCAATAAAGCTCTAATACTTGGTTTTTTAGTAACTTCTAACAACTTAAGCCCTAGTTTTGCAATTACCCTATTTTCATCAACTAATGGTACAATATCGGAAATTGTACCGATGCATACTATATCCAAATATTTTAGATATTCTTTTTCTTCCAATTTTTTTCTTATTCCAATAGCTTGAATAAGTTTAAATGAAACGCCAACTCCAGCTAAACTATTAAACGGATATGTGCTATCTTTTCTTTTACAGTCAATTACTGCTAAAGCATTTGGTAATTCTTCAAGTGGTTCGTGATGGTCAGTAATAATAACTTCCATCCCAAGTTCATATGCATAATCAACTTCTTCATTTCCTGAAATTCCACAATCCACTGTAATTATTAAGCTATAGCCATCATCTGCTATTTGCTTAATGGCATTTTTGTTTAATCCATAACCTTCGTCTAGCCTATTTGGAATATATGAATCTATCTCCCAACCTTGCTCTTTAAAAAATCGTTTCAATACAGTAATACTAGTAATTCCATCAACATCATAATCACCATAAACAATTGCCTTTTCATTTTTTTCCATAGCTTCCATAATCCTCGCTACGGCTTTTTCCATATCAGGCATTTTATACGGGTCATGAAAATCATTTCTAGTAGGGTCAAGAAAAAGACTCAATTCTTTTTCATCGGTAATACCTTTGTTGTAAAGAACTGTTGCTAAAAGTTCTGATATATTGTATTTATCCGACATTTCTTTGATTGCATCATCATCATAATTATAATATTCCCATTTTTTATTCATCCTTCTTCTCCAAAATAATTTTTTCCGACACTATTATATATCAAAAAGTCAATAAATGGTATACTTTTTCGCAATAAACAGTATGAAAAATATTATACTTTGTAAAAAAACAGAGCAAGGACATATCTTCCTTGCTCTTTTCATTTTAATTATAATACATCTTTTATTGCTTCTCCAATTATCTTATTAACATCCGCTATTAAAACATTAAACCTAACTTCTTTATCAAAATAATCTTTTACATTTGGATTTTGCACAAGAATTTGGTATAGGTTTTGTAGCTTTTGCATCTTTTCTTCACTTTGTTTTTCACCTTGCATGGCAAGAAGTTGCTCTTCATATCTTATTTTTTCAAATTCATCAACTTGTGCCTTTAAATTTGGTTCTAAATTTATTAATTCTTTAACTTTTTTAAATTCGTTGTATTCTTTTGACTCCCTAATAGCTCTTGCCAAGCTATTTACTTCATCATAAACATTCATATATTTCTATCCTTTCAAATTTTTTCACATTATATACTATAAAAAGCAAAAAAAGAAGCCCCAAAATTTAATTTGGTGCTTCAGCCTTTTATCTATAAATCATGTAATCTATCTCTGGGAAGATATCATCTTTGCTAAATACATCTAGCAAATAATCTGGATCAATCTTATCATTTTTTATTTGATAATATAGTTTTGTAAATCTTCCTATATGATCTTTTATTGCTTTATGAGCATATTCTACCATGGTTCCATTTGTAATAATAAATAGCCAATCACTGCTTTGCGCTAATAATAGTTCTCTTGCACATTGATTAAGGGCTTGTCTTCTAATCGTATCACCTTCATTTGGATATAGCCACGCAAGTTCACACATTCTATCACCAGCTTTGTGCAAATGTCTATGTGCATAGTCATTTGTATGATTTAACCACACTTCACTATAGCCATTTGCTCCCCAACTTGATCTACAAGGAGTAGATACTTGCATCATTGGATATCTATCGATATATTCACTTGGTGTAATAAGTTCAAAATTACACTCATCATAATATATTTTTTTAAATAAAGTATAAAGCCAATATGGACCTTCATACCACCAATGGCCATATAGTTCTGCATCATATGGACAGGTAATAATTGGTGGCGTTTGCATATAACTTGATAAATAATCAATTTGAGCATTTCTACAGTCAAAGAAATGTCCAGCTTGTTTTTCAGCAGAATCTTTAGCCCATTGGACATCATAATAATCTTTTGGACAATCTTTACCTGTAATTCTATAATATTTAATACCAGTATTAACTCTTGCTCCATTATGAGCAATATATGGTTTTATATATTCATAATCGCAATCATATCCTATATCTCTATAGAATTCTCTATAATTAAAATCGCCTGGATATCCATTAATTGAACTCCAAACTTGTCTTGATGACTCTAAATCTCTTGCAAATGCAACTAATCCTCCATGAGATACTATTGGAGCATATGTGCCATACATTGGCGTAGGATCAGCATATAGCACTCCATGTGTTTCAACTATAGCATACTCAATACCAAACTCTTTAAGATATTTGTCTGCTTCTGGAATATAGCCACATTCTGGAAGCCATATACCTCTTGGTTGTCTTCCAAAATATTTCTTATATGTTTGAACACCAACTGCAATTTGTGCTCTAACTGTCTTTTCATTAACATATAATATTGGAAAATATCCATGAGTAGCACCACAGGTAATTATTTCCAAAAATCCAGCATCTTGGAAATGTTTAAAACCTGTAATTATGTTGCATTTATAATCATCTCTAAATACTTTTAAATCATTAGAATATCTATCTAAATAGTATTTTGAAAGATTATTTAATCTTTGATCATAAACTGTTCTTTTAACTTCTTTTTCACAAAGTTCTATATGTTTTTTTAGGTATTTTATGTATCTCTCTTGTAGTAAATCATTATCTAACATGTTTAAAAGCGGAGGTGTCATTGTCATAGTAATTCTAAAATTAACACCCTCATCTTCTAATTTTTTAAAGTTTAATAATAACGGAATATATGTTTCCGAAATAGCTTCAAATAGCCATTCTTCTTCTAGATAATCTTCACTTTCTGGGTGGTGTATATATGGTAAATGAGCATGTAAAACAAAGTTTACATAGCCTTTTATTTTATTCATTATTCGATTTCCTTTCTGAAAAATAGAAGGTTATTAAAACGCTCTATTTGAATGAAGAACTACTAAGTCCTCCCCTTGAAGATGGATTAGCCATATCAAATCTTCCATCAACAAGTTCGTCTTTATAGTGCTCATCATAAAAAGCTTTGATATCATAATTGTGTCCAAACATAGTCTTAAGCTCTCTAACATTAACAAGCATTTCTTGTCCTGTTTTAACATTTCTAAATGAAACAAAATCAGGCAATGTCTCAAGAAGCACGTGGTCATTTGGAGCTTCCATCATATTAGATTCAGCATATGGTAAGTAATCATTTCTTAAAATGATGTTATTAGCATTTACCTTATCGTAGTCAACCATTGGATTATTTGATCTAAATTTTCTACCAAGTTGAATAATATACTTTGTCTTTGGATCATCAATATTTATATACCAACTATTTGCAAAGTCGTTAACTTCAATTTCTCTAACATATTGTTTGTCTTGATTGTATAACAAAAGTACAGGATATGTTTTATTGTAAAAGTCAGCACCAAATGTGTCTTCATATTTCTTTCTGTCATTGTCTGATATATCCCAATACACAAACAATTTTTGAGGTGTCTGTGCTAAAACCCTTACAACCGTTTCGTTGTATCTATATGGTAAATCATAATACTCGAGTATATACTTAGGTTTTTCTATTTCAGATTCATTTTCTACTTCAGTTTCTTCTTCCTCAGCCGCTTCTTTTTGCAATTCAGAAATCTTAGTTAAAAAAGTTTTTATTTTTTCGATAACAACATTCTGGATAGAAACTTTTTCAATCTTTTCTTCTTCTAATTCTTCTTCGTCTTTTTTATTTGTTGCTTTTTTGATTATTTCTTCGACATCAATTTTAGAATCAGCTGTCTCATCTTTTATGACTTTTTCTTTTTCTGCAGTGTCTTGAACATTTTCATCAACATCATTGATGATTTCTTCATTTTCAAAATCCTCTGTCTTTAGCATTTTTCTAATTTCCTCCTTAGTAGACCGGAGTTATACACATTACCCCTCAATAATAATTAATATTATATCTATAAAAAAATATATCCGCAATAGTAATTTAATTTTTTTACATTTTTTTTTGCTCAAATATATATGTCTTTTATATAACATTTTTGTAACAAAAAAGATATATATTTTAGCATCTTTTTTTATAGAAAAATGTTTACTTTTGTTTCTTTTTTATATAAAATGGATTAAGAAAAATGCAATTTACATTTTGAATTTTGACTGATTTTAATATATTTCTATCAATTTTCAGTCTTGTCAATAGTACTTGACAAAAATTGTATTTAAATATTAAAAATCTATTTTTTACTAAAGTTGTGTGATGTGCATTTCCGTAGCACTACACTACGATTAAACAAAAGAATGAAAGGAGTACGAATATTAATGAAAATTTTAATGCTTTCATGGGAATATCCACCTAGAGTTGTAGGAGGTATATCAAGGGTTGTACATGATTTATCTCACAGATTACATCAAGAAGGACATGATGTAACTGTTGTAACTTACAGGGATGGTAATGTTCCGTATTTTGATGATGACAAAGGCGTTAAAGTTTATAGAGTAGACAACTATATGATTACATGTAATAGTTTTATAGACTGGATACTTCAACTTAACTTTAATATGGTTGCAAAGACTGGTGAAATTATTGCTGAACAAGGAAAGTTTGATGTAATTCATGCTCATGATTGGTTAGTTGCTTCTGCTGCAAAGACTATTAAACAGTCTTACAATATTCCTTTAGTTTCAACAATTCACGCTACTGAGGCTGGAAGAAACAGTGGTATTCGTACTGATGAACAAAGATATATAAATGATACTGAATGGATGCTTACATATGAATCTTCTGAAGTTATCGTAAATAGCAATTATATGAAAGGTGAACTTCAAAGATTATTTGGACTTCCATATGAAAAAATAAATGTAATTCCAAACGGAGTTAATTTAGATTTATTCTCTGGTATTGAAAGAGATTATGATTTTAGAAGAAAATTTGCAATGGACAATGAAAAAATTATTTTATTCGTTGGACGTTTAGTATATGAAAAAGGTATTCAAACACTTATATCTGCAATGCCTAAAGTATTAGCTCACTATCATGATGCAAAATTAATTATTGCTGGTTCTGGTGGAATGATTGATCAACTAAGAAATCAAGTTAATTACCTAGGTCTTGGAAATAAAGTATACTTCACTGGTTATTTAGCAGGAAAAGATGTACAAAGAATGTACAAGTGTGCTGACGTTTCAGTATTTCCAAGCACATATGAACCATTCGGTATAGTTGCACTTGAAGCAATGCTTTCAGGAAATCCAGTTGTTACTTCAGATATCGGTGGATTAAATGAAATCGTTGAACATGGCGTTAACGGAATGAAGAGTTACGCTGGTAATGCAAATTCACTTGCAGATTCAATACTTACTCTTCTATTCGATCAAAAGTTATGTGATAAAGTTACAAAAAATGCAATTCTTAAAGTTAAAACTGAATATAATTGGACAAAGATTACTCAAGATACTCACTTTGCATATGAAAAAGCAATCGCTGAGACAATGGCATCTAGACTTGCTAGACAAAATGCTCAAGAGGCTGCTAAGAAAGAACTTAAAAAGACAAACGAAATTACAAATCTTCTTTCTTTCAAAAAGAGCCGCCAAGCATTTGCATAAAATTGATAATAGAACAAAAGGGGACATTACGCAATACTGAATAATAATATTTTTCGTCAAATGTCCCCGTCTTTGTTCGCAGTGCGCCAAATTTGC
>OCVV011337191.1_pt1 | contig 17973 bp, 15 predicted proteins | sample 1539721 | NCBI WGS metagenome assembly OCVV01 (sample SAMN02144230, study PRJEB22623) | gut metagenome | biome: sheep rumen | host: Ovis aries | place: New Zealand | reverse complement strand
CTCCGCCGCCGCCACGAGAAATAACAATTTCACCTGAATCTTCAAGTTTTCTGATAATATTAACGATCTTCTGCTGAGCCTCTTCAACATCCTTCATACGTACAGGTCCCATGAATTCCATATCTTCCTTGATCATCTGAGCAAGACGCTTAGATAAGTTGTTGAAGATAGAATTCTGAACTTCTTCGTTGGCACCCTTAAGTGCAAGTCCAAGGTCAGCATTGTCAACATCACGAAGTACACGCTGAATAGATCTGTCATCAAGCAGCAGTATGTCTTCGAATACGAACATCTTCTTTCTGATTTCGTCTGCAAGTTCTGGATCCTCTATTTCCAGGATTTCCATTATGTGCTTTTCTGTACCACGGTCAGTAGAGTTGAGGATTTCAACAACCTGATCAACACCACCGATAGAGGCGTATTCCTGATTAACAAGGTTAGCAAGCTTAGACTCAAGTACTCTTTCAACTTCCTTAATGACATCAGGGCTTGTTCTATCCATAGTAGCGATACGCTTGGCAACATCTGCCTGAGATTCAGGAGGAAGCGCCGATATGATGGTTGCAGCCTGTGTTGATGATAGATAAGAAAGTATAAGTGCTATAGTCTGTGGATGTTCATCCTGTATAAATGAAAGAAGCTGTGTAGCATCTGTCTTTCTAACAAATTCGAAAGGCTTAACCTGCAGGGATGCAGTAAGTTTACCGATAACCTCATACGCCTTGTCGGCACCAAGGGCATTTTCCAGAAGTTCTTTTGCGTAGCCGATACCACCTTCTGCAATATACTGCTGTGCAAGACATATCTCATAAAAGTCATTGATAACTGCCTCCTTAATTTGAGGCGAGATACTTCTTGTATTAGCAATCTCAAGAGTAAGATCTTCAATCTCTTCCTCTTTAAGATGCTTAAATACAGCTGATGACTTCTCCGGTCCAAGACTTATAAGAAGTATAGCCGCTTTTTGTAATCCTGATAAATTAGCTATCTCAGCACTTGCCATCTTTTATTCCCTCTCTAAAAACTACTGCCAATCTTCCTGAAGCCAGTTTCTAAGAAGGTTAGCAACTGCTTCCGGATTGTCCTCAACGAATTTTTCAACTGTCTTTCTAGCATCAGACTTATCTTCAAGGCCGATTTCCTCAATCTCTTCGACAGGAGTCGACTTAAGAATCTCTTCGATAGAAATTTCAGGTTCCTGTTCTTCAACCTTGGTAGACTTCATACTTCTTATAATTACAAATGCAAGAAGTCCAAGGATAAGAATAAGAAGAAGTATAAGAATAACATCAGACTTCTTAAGCGAGAAGCCCTCGTCATCTACAAAGAATGGTTCTTCGTAAGCTATGATTGTAATATAAGCCCTGTCTATACCTGTGGCAGTTGATACTGCTGAATATAAATCATTATCTACCTCAATCTTTGTTCTTGTATTGTTATTAGCCTTGTATTCATCCCATGAGATACCATCAAGAAGGCCCTTGTTCTTAGCATCCTTCTCTGTGATAACATCATACTTAATACAGGTAACTGTTATAGAAGATTCATCATACTTAACAAGTCCTGCTGGAATCTTCTGCATCTTTGTGCTTTCATTTGGAAGGTATTCATAGTTTTCTTCGTGAACTGTTGAAGTAGAATACTGGTTATCTTCGTACTGATATGTTGTTTCTGTATTGGAATCAGTACCCGGTGTACCCTGGATACCGCCGGAAGCATTTTCATCATAGATTTTCTTATTAGCTTCAACACCTTCGTTGGCATCTTCTGCATTCCAGTACTTATGCTCAGAAAGCTCTGTGTAAGAGTTATCAAGAACAATCTTAGCTGCAACTTCTACAGATGAGAATTCATTAGTTGCACCAATTACCTTCTTAACATTATTTGAGATAGTGTTAGTAACCTGCTCTGTTAAAGCAAACTGTGAGGAAGCAGAACCGAAATCAGATGATTCGTCTGTTCCGTAGAAAAGCATATTACCGTTACTATCAATAATTGTGATATTCTCTGTGGAATCGTTGCCAAGAGCTGTAGCGACGAATTTTGCCATAGCAGCAGCATTGTCCTGAGTGCATTCGCCCTTAAGCTCAAGAAGGATACTAGCTGACTTCTGCTTATTCTGAGAAATCATAGTACCATCATCTTCTGGGATATTAAGCTGTACTGTTGCTTTTTTGACAAATGAATAAGACTCGATAGAATCCTTCATAAGATTCTCGAGGTAGACAACATATTTCTTCTGCTTATCAGATTCTGTAGTAGAGAAGCCGCCATTTGTAACATTATCTATACCATATGAATCAGCATAAATCTTGTTAGAGCCAAGAAGAAGGTTAACCTCTGTATAGTCTTCCTTCTTAATCTTAATTACAAGACCACCCTTTTCAGTTACGTAGTCTGTATCATTGGACTTAAGAAGTTCGATAACAGTATTGGCCTCTTCTGCTGTTTCGGCAGTATATATAGTCATATACTGTGGCTTAGAAATGACCATAATAAGAATAACTATAGCCACCAGCACACTGACTGTAAGTGCTACAATTGCGATTTTCTGACGGGATGTGAATTTCTCCCACCAGTTCATAAATTTTGCAGGAAGGCTCTTAAACCATCCTATAAGCTTGTCAACCATGATTCTCCCCTAAAAAAATCTGTGTAACTTATAAAAATATTTGTCCAGCCTGGGCTGGGTGTTTTCCGCGATTGCTGTTTTTGTTTGGCAATTGCAGGATTTGATGCACTTAGTTTGTGTACTAAGTTTGAGTTCTTAGTTAGAACTGCATATTTATGATTTCCTTGTATGCCTCTAAGAACTTGTCTCTTATAGCTACTGTGTACTGCAGTGCTGTTGAAGCCTTCTGCAGGGCTATAGATAAGTCGTGAGCATTGTCTGTCTCACCAAGAGCAAGTCTTATCTCTTCATTTTCAGCCTGTGATAAGTAACCATTAGTCTTATTAAGGCTGTTAAGAGCTGATTGAAATACTGAGCTAAACATGTCCTCACTGTCTGAGCCATTCGGAACCTCATCAAGGTTCATAGGCTTTATGTATGGTGAGCTAAGCTCGTATGCATTACTTATATTCATTCTGTTTCCTCTTATACGTTACGCTAAGTTGTTGTCCGAGATTCTATCTTAGCTGTTATGTTCCTGACGGATTGCGCCTCCGTCTATGCCAGTCCGCCTTAGGTTTTGGGCTTTTTCCTATGATTAAGACTCGATTAGGTTAAGTCCCTTCATAGCAATTGATTTACTAGCACTAAGTGCTGTGTTGTTTGCTTCGTACGATCTTGATGCATCAATAAGGTTTGTCATCTCTGTGATGATGTTTACGTTTGGATAAGTAACATATCCGTTCTCGTCTGCATCTGGATGGGATGGATCATAAACCATCTTCATCTCTGTTTCAGTATCTTCTGTGATTTTATTGATTTTAACACCATAGCCGATAGCATTTTCTCTTGCTTTGAAGGTCTTGGCAGTCTTGCCATCTCCAACTATCTCATCAAGCACATGGCCAAAATCTCTGGAATTGTCAGTGTCCTGAGTTCTGTATGTAACTATCTTACGTCTATATGGTGTACCGTCTGCTGTTCTTGTGGTATTGGCATTGGCAACGTTCTCAGAGATAATATCCATACGATATCTCTCAGCTGAAAGACCTGTTGCGCTTATGTCCATAGCGGTAAACATACCCATAGCTTATCCCTCCTACTTCATAACCAGCCTAAGGTTATCAAACTGGTTCTTAACTGAGTCAAGAAGTGCATTGTACTTAATCTGGTTTTCTGCTAAGTACACGTTCTCAGTATCAATATCAACATTGTTACCATCCAGTCTGTATGAATGGTTGTAATTGTCAGTATAAACACTCGATACAAGATCTTTAGTGTTGATGCCATAGACTTTCTCGTCCATGGATTCGTACTTGAATCTGCCTAGCGAGCGCATAAGCTGGGATTCAAAGTCAACGTCCTTTCTCTTATAGCCTGGTGTGTTAACATTGGCTATGTTGTTCGAGATAGCCTGATGTCTAAGCCATGAAGCATCAGCAGCCTTATCAAGAACGTTGATGTAAGAAAACATTGTAGTATTCTCCATAAGCCCTCCTAAAAGACCTATGACATAGGTATACATAATATCCTCACTATGCCATAATTAATTATATTAGAATCTCGGAAAAAGACAAGGGATTTTATACAATATGTTGTAACAAAAATATACTCTTCACTAAATGTTGTCATTTTATATACGATTGGCTATTAGGGGATTTATGGTAACCAAGCGTATTTTATGATTGATTTAGCACTGGTATATTCAGAGGCTTAGGGATACCCCGTTACAAAACACAAAAAGGACCCTAGGGAGAGTCCTTTCCATACATACAAAATCCTTTAATCTATTATCGACTTACATATCTGAATACTTTAGTATAAATTAAAAATTGCTTTCTTATATTTTATCATTGTAATAAAAAAGGTTCAATGCAGATGCACGAACCTTAGTATTTCTATTAATCCTCTTCAACTACCTGATAGATTACGTCGTTTACGATTTTGATGTATGTTCCCTTCATACCTGCCGAGTGGCTTTCTATGATACCGGCACTTTCAAGTTTTCGTATAGCATTGACAATAACAGAACGTGTAATTCCCACCTTATCCGCTATCTTACTTGTAACAAGTATTCCTTCGTCACCATCAAGAGCCTCTAAAACATATCCAAGGGCCTTAAGTTCTGTAGCTGATAAAGTATCAACAGCTGAGTGAGCCATATGCTCCTGTCTGTCCTTGGCATCATGCTCCTCTTTTACAGCACGAACCATCTCAAGGCCAACAACAGTAGCTCCGTACTCAAGAAGAATAATATCATCGATATCATATTCTCCTTTAGCCTTGTATATAAACAGGCTGGCAAAACGCTTTCCTGCAATATCTACTGGTGCTATTACACCGTGGTAAGTATTAGAATTCTCAAAATCAAAGCCAATATTGGCAAGATTAACATTCTCCCTTGTTGAAAGTACTGATAAAAATCTTTCGTTAAGGGACTTATCAATAAACTTTCCAACTTCGCAGCCTCCAAGTAGAGATGCTACGCAGTGGTTGCCGCATACGGCCTTAGCTGCTTTATCGTCCGATGCTACCTTGCTATTCTTAGCAGCAGAAGCTTTGTCCTCCGCTCCACCTTTGCCGTTCTTGCCAGCTTCACATGAAGCCCCAAGAAGCTTTCCCTTACGGCTTATAACAAACACTTCAGAATCAAGCACATCCTTCATAACCGAGCAAATGTCATTAAACACAACCTTAGACTCGCTGTTATTGTGAAGAAGACTGCCTATCTTCCTTGTTTTATCTAAAAGTAATACGCTACTCATTTAATCCCCTTTAATTCCCTAGATAAGTATCCTTGGCAAAATTCGCCCTTTTTATTCCTTATCTTCCTTTTTAACTACAGTTACATATCCGCACTGCTCGTCTATACAGCAAAGCTTGTTACCCTTTTTAACAAGAATATTGCCGCAATTAGGGCATTTTTCATTAACAGGCATAGCCCATGACATAAAATCACATTCTGGGTATGATTCACAGCCATAGTAGCGTCTACCCTTCTTAGTCTTTCTAATTACAAGTTCCTTGTTACACTTAGGACAAGGAACGCCTATCTTTTCAAGGTATGGCTTAGTGTTACTACACTCTGGGAAGCCAGGACATGCAAGGAACTTGCCATATGGTCCGTATTTTATAACCATCTTTCGCCCGCATTTGTCACATTCAACGTCTGACTCCTCGTCCTTAATCTCTACCTGTTCAAGGTCTTTCTCAGCCTGATTAACGGCCTCATCAAGGTCTGGATAGAAGTTTGCTATAACCGTCTTCCAATCGATGTTACCCTCTTCCACCCCATCAAGAAGTTTCTCCATAGTAGCAGTAAAGTTAATATCAACGATTGATGGGAATGCGTCCTTCATCATCTTGTTAACAACTTCACCAAGTTCAGAAACGAAGAGATTCTTCTGTTCCTTAACAATATATCTTCTGGCAATAATAGTTGTAATTGTTGGTGCGTATGTTGATGGACGTCCTATACCAAGTTCCTCCATAGCACGTACTAAGCTCGCTTCTGTATAATGAGCTGGTGGCTGAGTAAAATGCTGCTTGGCCTCAAGTCCATTAAAATCAAGCTTACTATCCTTATCAAGATTCTTGAACATAAATGAGTTCTCAGCCTTCTCAGAGTCTGAGTCTGTATATACGCTCATAAATCCATCGAATTTAATATTAGATGCAGCCGATGTGAAGATGTAAGAAGCAGCTTCCATCTTTACAGACATAGTTTCATAAACTGCACTCTTCATGCGGCTTGCAACGAATCTCTTCCATATTAATTGGTATAATCTAAGCTGATCTCTTGTAAGAGAACCCTTAATAGAATCCGGTGTTCTAGTAATATCAGTAGGTCTAATTGCCTCATGAGCATCCTGAATCTTCTTAGAATCCTTCTTTGCAGTATCAACTGCTGCAACATAGTCCTCACCATATGTAGCAGTGATATAGTCCTTAGAAGCAGCAATAGCTTCATCTGATATACGAGTAGAATCAGTACGCAGGTAGGTTATAATACCAACAGTGCCCTGCCCCTTGATATCAACGCCTTCGTAGAGTGACTGGGCTACACGCATAGTCTTCTGTGTTGAGAAATTAAGCACCTTGCTGGCTTCCTGCTGAAGTGTAGATGTGGTAAATGGCAGAGGAGCCTTCTTAACTCTCTCTCCCTTCTTAATATCTATAATCTTATATTTTGCCTTCTTAAGGTCATTTTCAATTCTTTCTGCCTCTTCCTTAGAATCAACAGTCTTCTTGCCGTTAGCATCACTATAATAATGAGCTACGAATTCCTTCTTAGTTCCTGCAAGAGCAAATGAAGCATCAATAGTCCAATACTCCTTAGGAATAAATGCGTTAATCTCTTCTTCTCTGTCGCATATAATACGAAGAGCTACAGACTGAACACGACCTGCTGAAAGTCCACGCTTAATCTTAGCCCAAAGAAGTGGCGAGATTCTATAACCCACCATACGGTCTAAGATACGTCTAGCCTGCTGTGCATCTACAAGGTCCATATTGATATTTCTAGGATTCTTTATAGACTCCTTAACAGCATTCTTGGTAATCTCGTTGAATGTTATACGATATGTCTTCTTATCTGAAAGCTTAAGCGACTCATAAAGATGCCAGCTTATAGCCTCTCCCTCACGGTCAGGGTCGGTTGCGAGATATATCTTATCAGCCTTCTTAACTTCTCTACGAAGTTTAGCAAGCACGTCGCCCTTTCCTCTTATAGTTATATACTTAGGTTCAAAATTCTTCTCTATGTCAACACCAAGAGAAGACTTTGGAAGGTCTCTAACATGACCGTTACTAGCCAGTACTTCATAATTAGAGCCCAAAAATTTCTTTATAGTCTTTACCTTAGCAGGCGACTCCACAATAACCAAATTGTTAGCCATCATCATTCCCCTTAAAAAATGTACTCAATTAACTGACAATTTATTACATAAATTTGGATTTGTCAAATAGGATATTTAAAAAAGCGCCGAAGCCGGCGCCTTAAATGTTTATTATATGATTATAACAAAATTAATTATTTTCAATTTCTTCATATTCATATAGCATAAGAGGATCTAAATCTAAACAATTAGTCGGATCATAGTTGCCTGATAAATCCCAGGCAAGAGTATGATTCATAACAGTGCATCTCTCCATAAAGAAGTCTTTATCTTTAAGCACATTAAAAACACCCTTTTCTAATAATGGTTTTGCATTATAATGTACTATCTTTCCATCATGAAAAAGAATTTCAATAATATAATTTTCAGTTGGTTTAACTTGTACAACTTCTGGCATATGCATCTCCTATTTTAAAGGTTCAATCATAAGAAGTTCTCCTGATTCTTTACTTCTATTCCAGTTATCTAAAAGTTCATCTCTATGGATTTCGCACCAAGCAACAACTAATTTTGTTTGCTTAACAGGTAAACTACCTTTAAATATATTGCCATTTACAATATCAACAAGTGCTTTATCATTACCATATACTGCATGAAAATGAGGTGGATTGTGGTCCTCATAATACATATATATACTTATTCCAAAAAACATGGATATCTGTGGCATAATTTTTATTTCCTTTATATTATTCTTAATTATATTTTACATCAAAAGAATACAAAAAACCAGCGGCGTAGCCGCTGGTTTTTAACTTAATAACACTTCAAATATTAGAATGAATTAGCACCATCAAAGAATGACTTATCCATTATATCGCTACCACCTAAAGTAGAGAAATATACCTTAATCTGAACTTTAGTTTCAGGAGATGATAAATCAGGATAACCTACAGTAATAAGTGCATAAAAATCACCACTATCCTTCATATAATCCATATATTTTTCACCTGAAGGTCCCTGAGTGACATCGAATTTATTTGTAAATGTCATAAAATAAGCTTCTGACTGAGCATCATAGCTATATTTAAAATTAGTCTTAAATAACTCGTGAGAATTATAAGTAACCTGAATACCAGCCTCGTCGCCTTCTTTAACGCTTGTCTTTGAAATAGAAAGATCTCCACTGTCATTCTTAAATTCACACTTAGATTCGCAAGAAGCTGGATCAAGTGTAATTCCAACTACATCAGCAAATGAAGTAACTTTACATGAATTCACAGTATTACCATATGCTATAACAGTTCCATTCCAGTTACCTTCATCTCCAAGTCCAACTCTTACCTTATTGGTATTAAGAACAATAGTAAATTCAGGAGATGTATGTGCTGCATCTGTTTTCTTATAAGCATTAACAACACAAGATGCCTTCTTGGCCGGGTTAGTATTTAAACCTGTAACACACTTAACAACACCGGAATTCAAAGTATAATATACCTTATCAGCATTATTATCCGCTTCAAATTCATAATCATACTCATTACCATAAAGTGAAGATAGATTATAAGATGCATATCTTCTAACATCTAATTTATACTTACCTGCAACTTCAGCACCATCTCCATCTTTGACACCTGAACCGATATCATTACGAAGATAGATATCCTTTATAGCTACAGAATCATAATCATACTTTTCACCTGATGACTGCATACATACATTAACTGTTACTCTATCATCAGTAGCATAATTAGCCATATTACATGATATAGATTTGACGTTTTCAGCCATAATCTCATCAGCTACAATTGTTCCTGATGCTAAATCAGTTTTCTTTAAATATAAAGTACCTGACGGGTCAGTTGGCGATGTTTTCTTAAGATAGATATCATACTCATAATTACCACCTTCAATAGTATTGGTAACTATCGCAATATCTTGACTTCCCGGAGAAACTATACTATCAGTTGCAGTAATAGACTGAGTTGCATCAACCATCAACTCCTCAGTTAACTGTATAACTCTCTGAGCTTCAGTCTGCATATCAACCTGTTCAACACCCTTTGTATATAACTTGGAACAGTTAAATACAATTGCACTTACCTGTGCCATGACAATAGCGAATACTCCCATGGCAACAATAAGTTCTACAAGGGTAAAACCATGATCATTATTCTTTTTTCTAAAATATCTCATAAGATTCATATCATTCTCCCCTCATGAATTATAAAGTTACTACACCAATTTTCCCTGTTTCCGGGAAAATGTATACAACAGTCTCACGGTTACCTCTTTTAAACAAAATACCATTATACTGATTAAACTGATAAATTGTAGAATCTGCCTTGTTGATAGCACCAATATTATTAAAAGCAAAGCATAATGATGTTGTTTCATTAACTGATAAATTATTTACTCTTGTTCTAGCAGCAACACCAGACGTTGCAACATACTTAACAAAATAAGTTTCAATCCTATCATCACAAAGGAGTTCTTTTTCGCCATTAATACCAGCCTTAATATATGTATCACCATTAGATTCCCATATGTAAACCATATTATTAGCAGAACCCTTAGCCATAGACTGAGTTCTTCCCTGAACAAGAGCATGCTCTGCACTCTTGGCAGCCTTGTTAACATTGGCACCATTAATCATACCAAGAGTAAGTCCCAAGAAAAGAACCATAATAGCTGATATTGTAAGAACAATAATTAACTCTAAAAGAGTAAAACCTTTATTATTACGAAGTTGTCTATCTTTATTCATATCCAACCTCCTATTCCTTGAACCAGTTATCATATCTAACTGTTGTTACATCAGGATCTTCAGCAGCAGAAGTTGAAGATACATACTTACTAACTGTTGCTGATGTATTAGAGCTAAGGAAATATCCATATGGAAGCATCATAGTAATCTTAGTATTTCCTGGCGCAACTGCTGAAGAAGAACTGAATTTATTATTTAAATTATTTTCTCCTGGATTCGAACCAGCCTTAAATACTAGATATCTTCTTGCATCATCTGTAGATATAGCAATTGCTTTTTCCTTACCACTTGAAGGTGTCCAAACATTGCCATCTACATCAAGAATCTTATCATTCTCATCAGTTTTGTATACAGTCTTTTCCATATTTTTCTTCTGTGCTTCTGTTGTATTAACTCCGATAAGCGGTGCATTATCTATCACACCTGAATCCACATCATAACCATATACAACCCAATCGCCAGAACACATAGCTTCACAGAAATCACGGAAATCACCACCTACAAAGACTGGTGAACCGCCATTAATATTCTCTCCGCTTCCTGACTTAGAATTTCCATCGGAAGTTTTATATGCATTAGCACCCATCTTAGGAATAAATAAAGCATTTTTAGCAGCTTCATATCCTTCCTTAGACATCTTTGTCATGGAAACTTCACCATTATTATATGATGTCATCTTGCCAAGTGTAAGCATGGTTACTTCACGTAACTTACCTTCAACACCAAGATTACGATGTGATAATACAAGAGCACCACCCGGAATCTGTGATTCATTAAGCTTTCCATCAGGAAGATTCAAATATGCAAGGAACTTTCTGCTTGAATCAAATGGACAAACCTCTTCAGTCTCGCATATAGCAACATCACCACCGCCTTTAGTATAGAATACTATTGGATAGTAATGTTTATTTCCCATATCATCTTCATATTTAAGATTTTTTTCAACTGTACTACCTGTATCAATTGAGAATCCGTCATAATCAGCCATATCATAAATCTTAGGAGCTGGTCCTCCATTGTTATCAAAATTAAATGCATAAACATGCTTAGCAAATACAGCACCAGCAAGTCCATCTGTAGGAAGTGCATCCATATTTACATGTTCTGAAATATGTGAAGCACCTACTATTCTGCAGTCACCACTCTTTTTAAGCTCTCCACTGATTTTTAAAGTACCCGAAACAGCAAGTGAACATCCATCACCAACTATTACATCACCTCTGACCATAACGTCACCTGCTATTGAAACAGCACTTGGCTTATTTTCAATTTCAAGATCACCGTCAAGAATACCAACAGGACATAAAAGTGATATAAGAGTTTTCTTATCATTTCTTAAAGCATAACCATCGCCGGAATCTTTAAGATATACGCATCCTGAGTAGTTATTACTACCCTGGCCATCACCGTTAACAGCTATAATTGAATCTGATATAACAGAAAAGTCATTAATATCAAAATCCCCTGGAGGAGTTGACTGGAACTGTACAGACATATCTGTATAGATTGTGGATGTAAATCCACTTGCGTCAGTAGTATCAAATCTAAGATTTTTAAGTTTTACAGAAGTAGCGCTGACAACATACTGTGGATCTGTTGAAGATACTGTAATAGTACTTCCATCCGAATTAGCAACATTGATAAGCGCTGTAACCTTAGCCGGATCATATGTTCCTGCTCCAGTATCAACTGTTCCACCTACTGCAGTTTTGATTGCTTTTTTTGCATCTTCTATACCACCACCTGATGACTTTACACTGGCAGCTTTCTGCTGAAGACAAGCAGCGACCTCATCTACACCGAACTCGCCTGTGTAGAAGTTATCATTGGCTCTGCTTCGCATAGATTTTGTAAGATAATTAAGATAAGCCATATAAAGTAAAGATACTGCAAGTATTGTAATGAAAGTAATCGATATCAATACTGTTACAAAAGCTACACCTTTATTGTTCTTTAGCTTTTTCATATTTTCCTCCTCTTATCTTTCAGTGCTTCCCTTTTGGGATACATTCTTTATTCCAGATGAATATGTCATAAACGGTTTATCATAATACATATCTGTTACACCGCTATATAAATAAATATTTACATAATAAGGATAGTAAACATCATCATCTGATGCGGCTCCTGGTACAAAAACAACTATGGCATCGAATTTGAATCCGCCTTCTGATACATTCTGGTAATACATAGCAAGAACTGTTTCTTTACTATCTGTCCACCAGCCTATCAAAGGAATATCTGTCTTATGTGCTTGTTTAGAAGCATACATTTGTAAGCCAAAATAATCCTGAATTCCATCAAGAAGAGCTGCATATACTTTAGAGCTGTCGCTGTCAGGTACATATATCTGATTAGTAGGCTGAGCAGTAAAGCCTGCATAGCTTATCTTAGCCGGAGTGTTAGTCGCTCCAGCCTTTGCTGTAAGTTCTGTAAAATCAGCCGGTTTATTAACCCAAGCGGCAGAATCATTATAGCCATTGTTACTAACTGTAGAAAAGATATACTTTCCGCTAAGACCTGCTCCATTCTTCTTACAGATATTCAATACTTCTGTATATGTCTTATCAGCAAAACCTTCCATAATAGACTGCTCTATATTAGTGGCAGCCATAAGCTTTTGCGATTTAACATTAAGTTTTGCAGAAGTTACAAACGAAGTAAGTATAGGTGTAATAGCTATAGCAAGAACAGCTATGGCTACTACAATTTCAATCAATGTAAAACCTTTATTCTTGTTATCCTTTTTCATTACCATCCTCCCTTTTTGAAAAACTATGATACCATTCCAAAAGAAATGTTTTCATATATTTCTAAAAAGCATCAATGTGCGCAAGTCACATTCCCTTTAGAATAATCTCATATAAATTCCTATAGCCTTCCCAATTTGGGAAGGCTTAGGAATACTATAAATTAATCTTCTTCAGCTGGCTCATCTTCTTCAGCTGGCTCATCTTCACCCTCAGCTTCATCAGCATCTTCAGCATCGAATGAAAGTGCACTGTTACCAAAGATACTTTCAGCATCAGGATTACCACGAAGTTCCCAATCATCAAGGTTAGGATTGATCTTAACCTTAGGAAGTTCTTCTTTGTCTCCACCCTGGATAGCATACTGATCTATGATAAGTTCGCCTTTAAGCTGACCTGTCTCAGCATCAAACGAACATGTGAATCCTCTGTATGTCATAGGATCTTTATAATCTGCAAGATATGCAAGTACATCCTTAACACCAGGATAGAAACATGTATAACCTACTACTGACTCGTTAGTTATGGCAGAGTAGCCTGTTGTAACCTCATCGCTACCTACAGCCGAGATAGCATTGTCTCCAAATGCAATAGTATAGAAAATGAATTCGTTAGGCTGTTCTAAAGATGCCTCATACATTTCTATATTTAAGAGGTACTGAGCGAAGTTTTCAGGCTTAACATCAGCCGGATACTTATCAACTATCTTCTTTGTATCCTTTTCGTACTTTTCAGTTTCTTTGATATATTCATCTCTATGAGCGTTCAGTTCAACAAGATAATCATATCTTTCCTGCTTAACCTTATTATCTGCCTTAAGTTCGTCTGTGTTGGTATTCTTAGGTTTTATAATAAAATACCAAGGGCAGAAAATAACAACTGCTATAAGTAAAAATAAAATTAATTTTTTATCTCTATCAGAAATTGATGCCCACATTAGTTGTCACCTCCTTCTGTATTTTCAACTGCATCAGAAGCTGTTCCGTCAAGAACCGCCTGAGCTGTTGCAACTTTCTCAGCCTTATCATGATTTACAAGTGTACATGACACTGTATACTTAGACTGAACAAGTCTTACAACCATATTCATATCCAAATCTTTATGTGCTTTACGATATTCATTATCGATATTTACGAGTTCTCCTTCCGGATTGTCTTCTGTTGGTTCATTTCTCAGATATTCCGGATTGCCTTCGTCATCAAGTCCTGTTATAAGAACGTACATCCAGTCTTCCTTGTAGTCTTCAACTTTGAAGTTTTCAATGTATTCAGTATTTCTACCGAATGTTACGATTGTATCAGCCAATTCGTTCTTAACATATGTGTGGTAACCAGAGCAAACTTCAAAAGTAAGCTGACCATCTGTACATTCAACATTGTCAATAAATGTATCAGTAGGCATCTTTGTTTCCATATCTGTAAAGAGCTTAAGGACAAGCTCTGTATCAGACTCATTGCTGAGGTCAAACTTATTAAGTGTTAAATATACCTTCTGAGCTTCATCATGGGCCTGAGCAATCTGCTCTATATCCTGAATAGCTTCGATGTTAGCCTGAAGCTCCTCATTCTTATTCTTAGCCTGAACATTCTGAACGATAGCAAATGTTGTCCAACCTGCCATAACTACAAAAGCGATTGCAAATGCAACAGTAAGTACCTTTATAATCTGAGCACTATCAACCGAGAATGAATCAGAAGCATTCATATCAATCTTAAGGTTAACAGGATCAATAACTGCACCGATATTAGGAAGATATCTAAGAACTTCTTCTGCTGTAAGAGCAGCCTGTCCTTTAATCTGAACACCGGCAAGTGTTTCAAAGTGAGTAACAGGTGCTCCAAGTTCTCTTTCAAGAATCTTCTCGATACCGGCGATAGCAGAACCTTCACCGAATACCTTGATACCCTGAAGTACGTCACCTGTGTTCTTATTTCTATGATATTCAACAACTCGTCCGATACCACTTACGAGGTACTGAACAGCTTCGGCATATTCATCTTCTGTAACGTGCTGATCAAGAAGTGTTTCGTTAGAAAGAAGTGTCTTTGCATCCTTCTCAGAAATCTTCTTAACATCCATAAGTGCGTTAATAACCGCATTCTTACCATATGGAACACTACGCTGGAGGATAAGAGTCTTACCTCTCATAACGTTAACAAATGTAGCATCCTTTTCAATCTGAAGAACTAAGTCTGTACGTCCTTCTGTCATCTGCATAGAAAGAAGCTGAATTACTGAGTTACCGAAGTAATCAATATTCTTAACGTTAAACTTAAGTTCGGCTGCTAATTCATAGTAACACTTGATAAGATCATTAGGTGCTGCAACTGCAGATACTCTGCACTTACGCCCCTCTTCACTCATAAATGTTTCAAGGATAGAATATGCGAATGAGTAATCACCTGTGTTACTCATTGGGAAATATTCCCCTGAATTAGCTGCTAAGATCTGCTGTAATTTCTTTTCCTGTTTTACATAAGGAATCTCTACATCCTTACTTGCTATCTTCTTACTGTTGATTGTGAAGATAACATCCTTAGACGAAAATCCTCTGCCGAAAATAGATGTTCTGATAGCTTCTGCTATTGCGGAAATATCTACAAGATAACCATCATTAACTGAATTATCTGGAGTTGATATTTCAGCGGCATTTGTAAGGATTACTGTCTTGTTGGAAGTCTGCATCTCGGCTACACGAATTGCATCGTTACCAACGTAAATAGACAATACTTTGTTTGCCATCCTTTTTGCTCCCCTTTCGTAGTGAGAATATTTTATTTAATAAACCGGATATAATCCGAACTTATCCTGAGTTATATTTATCTGGATATATTCCTTATGTAAGACATATACCAGTTGATGATCTTATCCCCGTAGCACACTGTCAGGTACGCTCCAAGTGACAGATAAGGTCCAAAAGCAAGCATCTTATCTTTATTGTGAACCTTCATGATTATAATATGAATAATCGAGCCAAGTACCGAGCCAAGTAACATGACAAGAAGTATCTTCTTCCATCCAAGTAACAGACCGACTGTAAACATAAGTTTAACATCTCCGCCACCCATACCTTTACCATTAGTTGCTAGCACTATGATAAAGAAGATGCCGCTAACCAGAAGCATTCCTATTATGTAACCAAGCCAATGGTTTGAATCTGTTACTACACGAATTATACCAAGTCCAAGTATAAAGTAATTGAACTGTATAGGTATTTCGTAGCTGCACCAATCAACAATACTTAAGCCAAGAAGTGCTGTTGTGAGCAGTAAATATAATGCTCCGGTTATTGATAATCCATATATTATATATACCAGCCCATACATAAGTGTATGTACCAGCGCAATACATATGGTATATTTTGATGCAAGTTTTTCATTCTTTTTTAGAATATAGGCAGCATACTGTGCTATAAATAGTCCCAAGACTATACCTGAAAGTATAACTATTATTGAAACTATATTAATCACAACTAACCTCTATCTAATAATATTTTTGCACATAAAAAACGCACATCGCCCCTAGTCAGAACAATTATAACAAAGTAAGCACTTTTAGTCTACAAAAGATTATGTAAATGTTAACAATTTCTTAACGTTTCAGCATTACTTACAAGGCACTTTTTATCATTTTGTGCATTTTTAGTGATATATATCTTGCAAGTCCTTATTTTTTCTACGTTTTAGCACATTTGACAGATAAAATATCGTTAATACAACAGATATCAAAGATATTATCATTCCTGATTTTATTCCCGGCGGAACAAATCGGAGTTCTATGTTATGTTCTCCATCATCTAATTCACTTAGATCGATACTTATAAAGGTATCCTCCAAGCAGGGTTTTATCTCAGCTTTCCGTCCGTCAACATATCCGGACCAGCCTTTTTCGTATGGAATAGATGTAAAAACAACGCTTCTATTTTGAGTTTTATTAACCTTTAGTTTAATATCGCTAGTTTTAAAATCATTTATTACAACTCTATTTTTAATTAAGTCATTATATATTTCTTTTATTTTTTCATTGTCCAAGTAACAGAAAACAATATTTTTAAAATCATAACTATCTTTCGAATTTAAAGACAGGTTAAAAATATCATTTTTTGCATTTCCATTATTTTTTCCTCTTACTATATCATTGTAAGCAACAGAATTGCCATTCCTCTTTCCCTGATTCACCCCGTAAAACAATGGTAATCCTTTTATTATCTCCTTATCCTTAACATCAGCATAACCATATGAAACAAAACCATCTTTGTAAGGAACATAGAAGGTCATCAAAGGAGAAGTTCCATCATAATTATCATCTTTTGAAAATACTGCTGGAAAATTGATTTCACTTATCTTATTGTATGAAAAACTATCTGATAACAAGCCGTCTTCATTGTCTTTACCATTTATAGTTATGCCTCTTGAGGAAAAACGGACTTCATCTTCTGTTTCAACATATATATCATAGTCTTTACCGGTCATACATTTGATTAGATATTCCTGATTATCAAAAGGATTCCCCTTTGATTTATAGTTATATACGTTATCGTCTACCATATATGCCAAAGGAAGTGCAGTATTATTTACACCAACTTCAGCCAACTGCCCATTATCATAATCAAGAAGCATCCTGTATTTTGCTGCAAATAACATTTCCGTAACTTCAGTATAACCTTTTTCAAGCATAAAATGATATCCGGTTGCTATACCAAGATTCTTAAGCAACTTCCTGAGTTTCGGAGCATCCGATGAGGAAAATGATGTCAATGAATTGAAGCCAAACTGCCCTGCTGTATTAAAGTTAATATCATTATCTATTCTTATTCTGTAATAATCATAGCCATATACAGTCTGATCATAGTTACCTTCAAGATGATTAATCTGATTTAATCCCCCCTTAATTGCAGTTGTATATGTATTAACCTTATCTTCTGTTTCGCTTGTTCCAAGCTGATAAAACAAAATATTGCCATTGATTGTCAATTCAACCAATAGTGAAACTAAAATAAGACACGCTAAC
>OCVV012840401.1_pt1 | contig 17974 bp, 8 predicted proteins | sample 1539721 | NCBI WGS metagenome assembly OCVV01 (sample SAMN02144230, study PRJEB22623) | gut metagenome | biome: sheep rumen | host: Ovis aries | place: New Zealand | reverse complement strand
TCTCGGTTACATAGCTCGCTATGCGCCCTCAAAAACTGACAAAAATCCAATCAAATCAATTCAAAAATCAATCCGACATAATTTATAGAACCCACCTTACATTAAGGTACTATTATACCAACTTAGTAATTTTTTTCCGGTTGCAAAATTACTAAGTTTTTCCGATGGATTGGGGTGAAAAATGCATCAAAAAGGGGTGAAAAACGCATCAAATGCTTCGAAAATCCGTAGGAGATTGACCTACGCTTTGTTTGAAGCAGCGGCTGAAATATTTAGGGTCAGTGAATCCACAGTCGTAAGCAACTTCAGCGATGGGCTTTTGGGTTTGTTGCAAAAGTTGACAAGCTCGCTTGATACGTGCTTCGCGAAGGAAATCTTGTGGAGTGATGCCCATCAGGTGCTTGATTCGTCGCTGCAGTCCGCTTCGACTGGTTGCGAGGGCATCCGCCATGTCGCCTACCGATATGTCTGAATTGCTGATGTGCTGTTCTGTAAAACTCATCAATTGTTGCATGAAACGTTCGTCCTCCTCGTTCAATTGAGGTATTGGAACAGTTTTTGTCGATGTCGATTCCTCTTCCTTCGTTTTTTCTTCCCGATTCAGAAGGGCAAGATAGGCTTCGAGTGTTTCTTGTCGTTGTCGGTTGATACGACGTATGTAGAATAAGGTATGGACCACCACTCCAATGATGGCAAGAGAAAGACAGACGATGAGCAGGATAGCCCAAGGGGTTTCCCAGAAAGTGGGTTTCACGATGATGGTTAGGCGCCGCATGTTATCTACCCATGTGCCATCAGCGTTGGTGGAACGGATGAGCAGTTGGTAAGTGCCTGGTTGCAAGTCTAGCAAAGTCACGGAATGGTCAAATCCGATGTTGTTCCAGACGTCTTCGTCGTTTTCCTTGTTGAGGGAGAAAGCATAGCGAATGCGGGATGCATCGCGGTAGTCGAGTGACGCAAACTGAATGGTGAGGCTGCGTTCCTCGGGTGAGAGCACCAAGCTGTCGAGGTGGTTCACAGCTAAGCGTGAATTGCCATTTTGAATGCGAATGGCAGTCAATGCAATAGGAGGGACGTAAGGAACATGCTTCATTTGTTGTGGATCCAAGCTGAAGGCGCCTTCCATCGTGGCAAAAAGCCAACGCCCGTCGTCGAGTGGGAGCGGATGTACTTCGCAGAATCTGTAAGGAGCATTGAAAAACCAACGGTCGAGCACCGTTGCTGTAGCGTCTTTCAGATGGTAGTCCATGAGTAGGCAATTGCTCGTGATAAGTAAACCGTCAGGACTTGGCATCAATGAGATGGCAACGTCGGAAGGCCATTCACTCCGTAATGGCAAACGTTGGAAACTCAGTGTGTCGGCTAACAGGTTCTTGGACAGGATTTCCACCACACCACTGCTCTCGGTACTTATAAACATTCGCCCATCTTTCTCTAGTATGTCCATGGTGGCATTGCAACTAATGCTGGAGTGCCGATTCACTTCTTTCCGATGCCGATGAAAATGGATGCGTTTGATGTCTTTCTCGATTTTTCCCACGAGAACACCTTCCGTAGTGGAAGTGGCAAGAAGTATGTCGTCGGAGGTGATATGTAGGAAACGTATGCGTACATCGTTCTCAAACTGGCTCACTTTCGATTCCTCGGAAAGGGAATGGCGACAAAGGATGCCTCCGTGCAATGTGGCAATCCAAAGTCGATGGAAACGGTCTTCCTTGATGTCGTAGATGTCGTTGTTGGGAAGGTCTGCGATGTGTTGAATGGAAAAATGCAGTGGAGATGATTCACAGAGTCGGAAGAGTCCATCGGGTTTGCTCCCCAACCAAATGGTTCCATCGCTACTCTGCGTCATGCAATAAATAGGTGAACCGAAAGACGTGTATTGCTGGTGGATTTTGCCATCGACAGAGAGGTAGCCTAAGAGCTGAAGTTGGGAATCGAATATTCGTAGTGTGGCATCTTCCTTGGTGGCTATCCAAATGCGTCCTTCTTGGTCGCGAGCCATGCAGCGAACTTGTGCCACCTGTTGCTGAGGCAGGGCATGGGCTGGTTGGTGGATGGGTCGTAAACGGAACACGGCATTCTGATGCAGTTCCCATCGCAAGCCTTGGCGGTCGATGAAATCGATGAATTGTCCGTTGAAGTGTCCCCGATGGTCGCTTTGGTGCAGCAGGTCCTCTGCTTGTTGATACTCCGTAGAATCGCTGATGTGGCGAAAGCGGTAGCTATGCAGGTCGAAAAGCAGCAAATCATCGTCCACCTTGCAGTAGATATTTCCATTCTGAGCTAACCAAATGTTGCGGAATCGGTTGCTGGGCATGTCCCAGTCTTCGCTGGCTTGAGAGTGGATTCGCTGAAACTCGTAACCATCGAAACGATTGAGTCCATTCCACGTGGCAATCCATAAGAAACCGTCATTGTCTTGTAGTATTTGTGAAGCATGTCCATGCGAAAGTCCCGCATCCTCGTCGAATTGACGGATGTCGTATTCATCGTCAGCATGCAAAGCAAGACAGCATTGCAGGACAAGCATTAAACAGATGGCTCTCATTTAACGTTCAGTTGGCAAAAAGGATTCGTTTTCTAATAGCGTATTTGGTTTTTAATCTCAGGGATGGAGAGTTGGGATGAGGAAGAGGAACTATCGGAGGCAGAGCCAGCGAAACTGACGGGATGGGATGCGCCTCTCACCGTTTTGAGTAATTGGCGGCGAGAGATGGTGACGGGTTGCACCATGAATTCGGGCACGTTGAAACTCTTGAACAACTGCTGATAGAACTTGGTGGATTTCTGAGGGAGGACAAATGGCTTGTGCGCAGTGCCGCTCTTGTCGAAATAGCAGATGTAAGGACGCGTGTAGTTGCCATCATCGCGACGTGAGGAATAAATTATCCATCGTCCGTTTGAAGACCAAGTGTGGTAGCTCTCTGTCTCTTCGCTGTTGGCTTCCTTCAGCGCATAGATGCTGTCGGTTTTGAGGTTCATCACCCATAGGTCGCTACTCTTGTGCCAGATGTGGAAATTTCCATAGTCGGCGAGTCCGAAAAGCAGGTATTTGCCATCAGGCGAGATGCGAGGAAGGGATGCGCTCTTGCCCATCAGTCGGGCGTTGAACACAGTGTCGGCTTCTGTGAATTGCATCGTCTTGGGGTTGAACCTACGCTTGCAGATGTTGTATTTTAGGCTCTCGTACGCGCTATCGAGTTCGGCATCGATATTGTCCGACTTTTGCACGTAGTGAGCGGATGTGTAGTAAAGCGTGGAACCATCAGGACTCCATGCGGGGAACGACTCATATTCGTCAGCCAAAGTAGAAACGGTGAACACACGGTTTCGGTCGATGTCGTAGAGCACAAGGTCGCTACCAAAATCGATGACTTCGATTTTTTGTGGGTCGCGGGTGTGGAAGACTTGTCCAGTGGAATTCACGGAATAGGCGATGAGGTTCTCTGTGGGATGCCAAGCGGGATAGACACCCGCCGAACGGGTGCTGTCGGTCTTGAGATTCACCTTCTGCGCCTTGCCGTTTTGAACAATCACCGTTCCGCCAAAGGTTTCTCGCACATGCATCTGCCATTCGTTCGAACGATTATAATTGCGATAGTTGTGGCAATTCACGCATTGTCCCTTGTCGCCATCGCTCAGCGGTTGGTTGCTATAAATCACCTGCTCGTCGAAATTGGTCAGATTCCGTTGGTTGATAGAGATTTGTTCGTAATCTACGTAGGAAGGCTCAATCAGTCGGTATGAAATCCATTCGTCGATGTCCTCTTCAGCCACTTCCATGTTGAGTGTTTGGCACTGCGTCCAGTCATCACCTCGCTTGAGAAACACTTCCACCTGCAATGTTCCTCCTCGATTGGCATTCAACAGCGAGTGCCACTTGTCCACAGCTATTTGCACTTCCTTCCCTTCCACGATGATGTCGTCTCCTTGTTCTCCAAAAATACGAGTGACATACGCGTCCGCTTCATCCAAAATCTGAAAATTGAGTGGAGCGATATTGGACGGAATAACCGTGCTTGAATAGTCGGGGGTGATATGTGGCAATGAATCAGATTGCGAAGCATTTTGAGGAATATCTACAGAGCAACTGGCTAAAGCTATAATCAGGAAAAGAACGGCTCCAGCTCTAACCACTGGCCCCCTCCAGCTCCCCTGAGAGGGGAGAGATGGGGCGAGGAAAGAGGCTACTCTGCTGACAAAACGTTTTATATGGTGTGTAATCATTGTTTATGTAGCTTAGTATTTGTAAATATTACTTGGTATGATTTTAAGCCATTCATTTTTTTAACCACGAATTTCTCGAATTTACACGAATTTCAGATTTTTATTTTATCGAACCTTCAGCTCGGCGCTAGCCAATTTCTCTAATTTTAAAAATGCCAGCATTTTTGTTTGTGAAATATGAAATAATAATTCTAAAATAATTCGTTTAATTAGTGAAATTTGTGGTTGATTAAAAATCCAAGTTATTTTTGCTTAGTTCGTTTTTAGTCCTTTTACGAAGAAATAGTAGTACCAATAGGTGTCGCCGAAGGATGGTTTGAGTAGTTGGGCATTGGCTTCGTCACCCCTGCTGCTGTTCATTTCTGATTCCTGTACCAGTTTCATGAATCGTTCCTTCACGTTCTGGTCAATCGGCAACTTGCTGATGTCGTATTTGTTTTCCAAAGCGGAAAAGAGTACTGCTGCTTCCTGGTAATGCAAAGGGATGTGGTCGCCAAACGTAGGGAGTAGGGCGAGGAAACGTGCCCAAAATCCGTTGATGTCTTTCAGAATCATGTTGCATTGTAACGAGAGTTCCACCATCTCGCGTGAACCTCCCTCAGTCAGTGCAAAACTATTCAGCAAATAGACCTCAATCAGTCCTGCGTCACCATCCAACAGGTTGTTGTAGTTCATTAAACGCTTGATGCCCTGCATCTCTACATCTTCCTCAATCTTCTGAGGATGGTCAATGTAAGCCGAGTATTTTTCCACGAAATCCCCTCTGAACGGTGCGTCCTTCAACTCGGTCAGATACTTTCGAGCCAAGTCCGTTTCCCCATTCATCAGCGCGCATTTTGTCATGTATTGGAGATAGGTAGGGCGCAAGCCATATTCCACCATGTCCTCCATGCACCAACGATAACTATAGTTCACCTTTCCGTAGTAATAATAGAGCTGTCGAGCAGCCATCAATCGCAGGTACTGATGCTTTCTCGCACTTTTGTATTCCGCGTCGCTATCTTCAAACTTGAACATGTTTTCGGACGAAGTGCCTAATTGTTGCAGCGCAAGGTTCCTAAACAGTACTTCTGCACGAGTTGGTGGCACTTCACTATTCCTTGCTACATCCACAACCTTTTGCCAATTGCCTGCATCCACAGCTTGCGACATCTTCAGAATGTTCTGGAAGTTCTTGTCTTTTCCACTAAATAGAATAACAAGCACACTGAGCGCTAAAATTAATGAAAAATGAAGAAGCCCCCCTCCAGCTCCCCCGAGGGGGAGGGAAGAGCGTGAAGCGTGAAGTGTGGAGCGTGAAGCGTGAAGAGAAGAGCGTGAAGCGATTCCATCCGGATGGCATTCTCCTCCCCTCGTGGAGGATGGGAGGGGGCTTGGAGAGCAAACGGCACATAAAACTACTGTCGCTATCGCTATCATCACAGGAATCCATAGCTTCCATTCCTCGCCTTGCCAGTAGTAGTCGGGTAGGGGATAGATATAGATTTGATTGCCTTGCATGGATGTGTAAACAAAGTTGAAGTATAGCAAAGGCACGGTGATTCCCAAGATGATGGCAAAAAGATTGAAGGTCCAGTCCTTCCAGTTGTCTATCAAGCAAAGGAGCAAAGCGAAAAGTGCGTAGAAGCCAAACAGAGGATAGCCTACAAGAGTGAGCAACACAAGGTGGGTCCATTTCCACCAAGTCTTAGGATATGCTTTCTTTGCCCACACAAGAAGAATCGACATAATCAGTCCGATAGGCAAAGAAAAAACGGGTGCTGGCGCTTTGAGCACATAAATCATATAGCCCAACTGGGTGTAGTTGAGAATCGCCATCATGGAAGGAACGAACGCCAATACTTGCCATCCCCCTTTTAGCCGGAACACTCGTACCACCAATGCCGATAGTATGAGCAGAACAACGCCAAACGCCACTGCCCCCAACCACGGTTTTACCATCCAACTCGCCAATCCGCATGACACCCACGCCACCAAGCTTCCGCTCCTACTCATGCAAATGCGGAAGAACCCTTCGTTCAGATAGAACGGATTCAAATCCGCCGTTTCTTTCAAGTACTCTGGACGGAGACCGATGGTAAGGAAAAGGGTGACTAAAATTAAGAGAAATGAAGAATGAAGAACCTTTAGCTCGGCGAAGCCAATGAAGAATGAAGAATAGTCGCTTCGCTGTGCTAAAGGTTCTACATTCTTCATTTTCAACTTTTCATTCTTCATTCTACTCCCCTCGCCTTTCGGAGAGGGGTTGGGGGTGAGGCTTTTATTCTTCATTTTTCATTATTCATACTACTCCCCTCGCCCTTTGGAGAGGGGCTGGGGGTGAGGCTTTTTCTCGCCTTTCGGAGAGGGGTTGGGGGTGAGGCTTTCATTTAATATACTTTCTGCCACCCACAATATAGATGCCTTGCTTCAGTGGCTGTGAGAGTGAATCAGCGATTCGGCGTCCATAGATGTCATAAACAACGGTTGGGTCATGACGTTGACCATCCATTGTTGAAGCCTTAGGAGCTTCTATGCTCATTGCCAATTCAAACTCCTCTATCTTACGTCGGTTTTCCTCCCAATATTCCCTCGAGAAAAGCTCTGCCTCCTCATACTCGGGATGCTTGTAGGAATCGAAATACACAGCAAAAAGCTGATGGGCAGGACTGCGAAAATTCTTCAAGTCTGGGTCGTTGAGGAAAACAGTCGTGCCAGCATAGGTGGAGGAACCAGAGACCGTGAAACACTTGCCATACTCTGCATTTTCGATGCGATAATAGCCATCCTCCTGCAATACGAATCTCCAGCGTTGTGCTGTTCTGTCAGATTCACTTTGCAGGCGCATCGTACCAAACACACTTTCAAGGAATTTCCCCGACGATACTTGTCGCAACTTGAATTCGTAAGGATTGTCCGTCTTGATGATATTCCATACCACATTCTGCGTCGTGTCGTCGTTCTCCAACGTAAATGAATTCTTGCGCGAGAGTACACGGTCGGAACGTCGCTCAATGAGTAGGTATTCACCGTCGTCGGTGATATTCTTTGCACGCTTGTAACGGTACATATCCTCAAAAACTGACAAGTCCCATGCATCGTACCATCGCACAGCAGGATAACCCGAACGCACGCTCAAAGGTAACCACACGTACTTGGAACTTGCCACGTTGCCCGAGTTCCATCGGTCGCCCATATAGATGTATGCATTTTCCTTGCCTTCCACCTTTATCACGTAGGTGCTTTGGCTCGTATAACTGGTGTAGCCCCCTTCGTCCTTGCAAAAATTCTCACCGTAGCTATAGTTCTGCATGTCATCATAGTAGTGCTTCCATTCGCTCATGATGTCCTGCGTGTAGGCAAGTCGTCCCGCATTGGGATCCCATCCTGTGCATCCCGAAAACAGTCCGAAATACGTGTCGCCCACTTTGAAGATGGCTGGAGCCTCGTATTTGTCGCCTTGCAAAATCTTCGTTTCGGTGGTAGTTGGAGAGAGGTAGTCGTCGCTCATCAGCGTCACCAACATGTTGGTGTTCATGTTGGTGGAACCGAAATGATAGGCACGTCCGTCCGTATCCACAAAGATGGTTTGGTCGCGTGAGTCATGGTCGTTCGGACGGAACACATCCACCAGCGTGTATGGGCCTTGCACCTTGTCGCTCTGTGCCACAGCTACCTTTGCTTGTCCGTAGTCAGAACCGTTCTCCCAATGGATAAACATCACCCACTTGTTCGTTTGTGCATTGTATGCTACTTTCGGACGTTCCAGGTTTCGACCTGACGCAATGTCCTTGTTGTCATCAGTCATGCTACCCGATGGAGAAAGAGCATCAGCCAATCGTGTCCAGTTCATCAAATCCGTGGAGCGATAGCAACTCACACTGGTCTTGCGCGTTTCGCCAAACCAATAATAGTAGCCATCAACAAATATCACCTGTCCTCCATGTGCGTTGATAAACGACCCACTTGTGTCGTTCCATGTACTGCCCGACTTGATTTTGTCCGTTGCCCGGAGTGGGGTAGGGACGAATAAGGCAGTTAGCACACAGATACTTGCAAGGAGGAAGGCTGAGGTTAATGAAGAATGAAGAATGTAGAATGAAGAATATATTTTACCTTCCCCATTAGAGTAATTCTCATTCTTCATTGGCTTCGCCGAGCTAAAGGTTCTTAATTCTTGATTCTTCATTTTACTCCCCTCGCCTTTTGGAGAGGGGTTGGGGGTGAGGCTTTCATTCTTCATTTTGCACATCTCACTTTTATCACCTTCTTCTCATTCTTATCCACGATGGTAGCGATGAAAACGCCTCGCATTGGGAGATGCACACGTTGTTCCTCTTCACAATTCTGGAAGGTGGCAAGCAACTGCCCACTCATGTCGTAGAGCGAGACGATTGAACCTTCTTGCAGATTCTTCAGCATGAGCCAATCCCGTTCGAGCATATAGACAGGACCTTCCACATTCGTACTTTGAATCGCTGTGTGGATAGATGGCTCGCCTGTATGGATGACACTCACTGCAGGAGCGTATGCACCCGTATCATCGAAGGAGAAGTAAGCAATGTCGGAGAAGTTGTTAGTGAAACCAATCTGCTGCTTCACCTTGCGCTCCACACCCGTCAACTTCACATCGTCCACCTGCATAGGACTGATGCTGGCTCCCCATGCATCGCGTTCCATGTAGCAGGTCACTCGGATTTGCTTCGTATTTGCCTGCGTATTGAAGTCGCAACCGTAAGTCTGATAGGAGTCGCTGGTCACATCAATCACCTGTTTGTTATCGCTGTTCTGCATATCTTGGATTCGTAGGCTTCCCAACAGTTTTCCGTCGCTCTTCACACCACCCTTTGCCAAGGCAGAGAAAGCATAGGTTTCGTTTGGTGCCACATCCACCACCTGACTGATTTCGGCAGCAGCCCAACCTGCATTCCACATATATCTATCTACGCTCAGCACATGGTTGTTCTGGTCAACCTCGTTGCTGCGTTCCTGCTTGATGATTTCCTGCGTGGAGTTGTACTGGTCCCAAGGACTCACATCCCAACCTTCGATGTGGGTTGTGATGCCTCGACTGCTGGAATAATTGCTTTCGCCTTCGAATCCAGGGTTCTTAATCAGGTTCTCCACGATGTTGCCATTCTCCACACTCCATTCAGGCTGCAGAGCCAAGTCTGCAGTGCGGAGGGTGTCGATGAGAATGCCGTCACGATAAACGATAACACGTTTGTCGCTGGTCACGGCATAGCGATATGTGTGGTAGAGTCCATCGGTGTTGTAGAATGTTCCTCCATTCGATGGATTCGACAATCCTTTCTGATAAATCGAATTGTAAAGTCCTGCACCCGATGAACTGACAGATCCCTTGAATCCCACCTTGTTCGCAGTCACGGCAAATGGATAGAAATTCTTGTTGCCTTCGTCGGTCTTCACCTTCACCTCCACCGTGTAGCCATTCTCACTTGGTGCAAAGCCTTCGAAAGTCATGGCATCATCGTTGCCATTCACATACACAGCGCTTTGCGAGAGGTCCTTCAGTTCAAGTTCTGAGCCGAAGGACGTAATAACCACATATTTGCGGATGTCGGCACTGCGGAGAATCACCCGTCCTACATTCTTTTTCAGCGTGGTCAGGTTCTTCACCCTCACTGTCACGTCGCCACTGTTCGCTTTAATCATCGTTGGACTCACTTCGAAACCATGCGTTGCACTCAACTGAATATCGCTGATGAGGTTAGCCGAATGGATGGTGAAACTATTGCTGGCATCCGTTCCGTTGATTTCGATGGAATCCGTGTTGGTGGCAATTTCAGCCGTGAGCGGAGCGTATGCACCCGTATTGTCGAAAGTGAAATAGGCAATGTCGGAGAAGTTGTTGGTGAAACCAATCTGTTGTTTCACCTTGCGCTCCACACCCGTCAACTTCACATCATCTACCTGCATAGGACTGATGCTTGCTCCCCATGCATCGCGCTCCATGTAGCAGGTCACTCGGATTTGTTTCGTGTTTGCCTGAGTGTTGAAGTCGCAACCATAGGTCTGATAGGAGTCACTGGTCACGTCAATCACCTGCTTGTTGTCGCTGTTCTGCATATCTTGGATTCGTAGGCTACCGAGCAGTTTTCCATCGCTCTTCACACCACCCTTTGCCAAGGCTGAGAAAGCGTAGGTTTCGTTTGGTGCCACATCCACCACCTGACTGATTTCAGCAGCCGCCCAACCTCCTTCCCACTTATATCTGTTGACACTCAGCACGTGGTTGTTCTGGTCAATCTCGTTGCTGCGTTCCTGTTTGATGATTTCCTGCGTGGAGTTGTACTGGTCCCAAGGGCTTACATCCCAACCTTCGATGTGGGTCGTGATGCCTCGGCTGCTGGAATAATTGCTTTCGCCTTCGAATCCAGGGTTCTTGATGAGGTTCTCCACGATGTTGCCATTCTCCACGCTCCATTCAGGCTGCAATGCCAAGTCAGTAGTGCGGAGGGTGTCGATGAGGATGCCGTCTCGATAAACGATGACACGTTTGTCGCTGGTCACGGCATAGCGATACGTGTGGTAGAGTCCATCTGTGTTGTAGAAGGTTCCTCCATTCGATGGATTCGACAGTCCCTTCTGCGTAGTCGAATTATAAAGTCCTGCACTCGATGAACTGACATATCCCTTGAATCCCACCTTATCCGCAGTCACGGCAAACGGATAGAAATTCTTGTTGCCTTCGTCGGTTTTCACCTTGAATTCCACGGTGTAGCCTTTCTCGGTGGGCGCAAATCCCTCAAAGGTCTTTTCCTCGTCGTTGCCATTCTGATAAATTGAGTTTTGCGAGAGGTCCTTTTGAGGGAGTTCCGTACCTGTGGAAACAAGTTGCACATATCGTCGTTGGTCGGCACTGCGGAGAATCACCTTTCCTGTTCCGTGTCTTAGGGTGGTCAAGTTCTTCACGTTCACCGTCACCTCCCCACTATTTGCCTTGATGATGGAAGGCGAAACCGAGAAGCCATGCGTAGCGCTCACTTCGATGTCGTGAATCAATCCCATGCTGTTGACCGTGAAACTATCGCTTGTTCCCGTTCCTTCGAGTCGCAGCGTATCCACCGAGGTGGTGATGTCGCACGTGAGCGGTGCGTATGCCCCTGTATCGTCGAAGGTAAAATACGCGATGTCTGCGAAATTGTTAATAAAGCCAATCTGTTGTTTCACATTTCTGCTATATCCCGTCAACTTCATATCATCCACTTGCATAGGACTGATGCTGGCTCCCCAAGCGTCACGCTCCATGTAGCAGGTCACACGGATTTGTTTCGTATTTGCCTTCGTCTCGAAATCGTAGGCATAAGTCTTGTATGAATCACTGGTCACGTCAATCACCTGCTTGTTGTCGCTGTTCTGCATATCTTGGATTCGGAGGCTACCGAGCAGTTTTCCATCACTCTTCACACCACCCTTTGCCAGTGCAGAGAACGAATACACCTCATTTGGAGCCACATCTACAATCTGACTGATTTCGGCTGCCGCCCAACCTGCTTCCCACATGTAGCGGTCCACACTCAGCACGTGGTTGTTCTGATCCACTTTGTTGTTGCGCTCCTGTTTGATGATTTCTTGCGTGGAGTTGTATTGGTCCCAAGGACTCACATCCCATCCTTCGATGTGGGTGGTGATGCCTCGACTGCTTGAGTAGTTGTACTCACCCTCAAATCCTGGATTTTTCAGCAGGTTTCGGACTGGTTCACCCGTTTCCACGCTCCATTCAGGCTGCAACGCCAAGTCTGCGGTGCGGAGCGTGTCGATAAGGATGCCGTCGCGATAAATGATGACACGTTTATCACTTGTCATAGCATAGCGATACGTGTGATAGAGTCCATCGGTATTGTAGAACGTTCCGCCATTCGATGGGTTCGACAATCCTTTCTGAGAGGTCGAGTTGTAGAGTCCCATGCCCGAAGAATTGACATATCCCTTGAATCCCACCTTGTCCTTGGTCACGGCAAACGGATAGAAAATCTTGTTGCCTTCGTCTATTTTCACCTTGAATTCCACGGTGTAGCCTTTCTCGGTAGGCGCAAATCCCTCAAAGGTCTTTTCCTCGTCGTTGCCATTCTGATAGATAGGGTTTTGCGAGAGGTCCTTCTGAGGCAGTTCTGTTCCTATGGAAACGAGTTGCACATATCGTCGTTGGTCGGCACTTCGGAGAATCACCTTTCCCGTTCCATGCCTTAGTGTTGTCAGGTTCTTCACACTCACCGTCACCTCCCCACTGTTTGCCTTGATGATGGAAGGCGAAACCGAGAATCCATGCGTTGCACTCACCTCGATGTCGTGAATCAATCCTGTACTATTCACGGTGAAACTGCCTCTTGCTCCTGTTCCGTCGAGCGTCAGCGTATCTACCGACGTAGTGATGTTGCTTGTGAGCGGAGCGTATGCTCCTGTATTGTCGAAAGTGAAATAGGCAATGTCGGAGAAGTTGTTGGTGAAACCAATCTGCTGTTTCACCTTGCGCTCCACACCTGTCAACTTCACATCGTCCACCTGCAAAGAACTGATGGTGGCTCCCCATGCATCACGTTCCATGTAGCAGGTCACGCGGATTTGCTTCGTGTTTGCCTTCGTGTTGAAATCGCAACCGTAGGTCTGATAGGAGTCACTGGTCACGTCAATCACCTGCTTGTTGTCGCTGTTCTGCATATCTTCTAAGCGAATACTGCCCAACAGTTTTCCGTCGCTCTTCACACCACCCTTTGCCAAGGCAGAGAAAGCGTAGGTTTCGTTTGGTGCCACATCCACCACCTGACTGATTTCGGCAGCAGCCCAACCTCCTTCCCACTTATATCTATTGACACTCAGCACGTGGTTGTTCTGGTCAACCTCGTTGCTGCGTTCCTGTTTGATGATTTCCTGCGTGGAGTTGTACTGGTCCCAAGGACTCACATCCCAACCTTCGATGTGGGTAGTGATGCCTCGACTGCTGGAATAATTGCTTTCGCCTTCAAACCCAGGGTTCTTGATGAGGTTCTCCACGATGTTGCCATTCTCCACACTCCATTCTGGCTGCAAAGCCAAGTCGGCAGTGCGGAGCGTGTCGATGAGGATGCCATCGCGATAAACGATGACGCGTTTGTCGCTGGTCACGGCATAGCGATATGTGTGGTAGAGTCCATCTGTGTTGTAGAATGTTCCTCCATTCGAAGGGTTCGACAGTCCTTTCTGATAAATCGAATTGTAGAGTCCTGCACTTGATGAACTGACATATCCCTTGAATCCCACCTTGTCCGCGGTCACGGCAAACGGATAGAAATTCTTGTTGCCTTCGTCGGTTTTCACCTTCACCTCCACCGTGTAGCCATTCTCGCTCGGTGCAAAGCCTTCGAAAGTCATCGTTTCGTCGTTGCCATTCTGATAGACAGGGTTCTGCGAAAGGTCTTTCTGAGGGAGTTCCGTGCCATACGAAGTGACTTTCACGTATTCACGCACATCCGCACTTCGCAGTATCACCTGACCTTTGTTTTCTTTCAGTGTGGTCAGGTTGGTGACGGTAACGGTGACATTCTCACTGCCTGCTTCGATGACCTTTGGGCTGACATCAAATCCATGAGTGGCACTCACTTGCACATCGGCAATCAGGTTTTCGGTACTGACCACGAAGGTTTCCGAAGCCCCCGTACCGTGAATCGTCAGTGCAGCGGGTTCATTGCTAAGGTCTGCTGCCCTCAGCGTTTGTCCCACTTGCACAATCTTCAGTTGTGGCACTGCTCCACTTGGTTCCTGTGCTATCATCCCAACAGGAATAGCAAGCAATAACGCCAATAATATATTCTTTATCATCTTTTATCAGGGATTTATAGGATTTTTATGGATTCTAATCAAGAGAAAAATGAATCAGGGATTTATAGGATTATTTTGGATTCTTCATTCTACTTCCCTCGCTTCATCATTTTTGTCAAGGATTTAAAGGATCTAAAGGATTTTTTGATATTTGAAACTTCGTTAAATGTTAAACTTTAAACTTTAAACGTTTTTTCATTTTACTCCCCTCGCCCTTTGGAGAGGGACTGGGGGTGAGGCTTCTTTTTTATTTCACAACCTTTCTACTAAGCCAAGTTCCGTATGCTTGAATTCTCAAGATGTAAGTACGGTTTTTCTGCAAGGAGTCGAGACGGTTGCCAACGGCTTTTCCGTCGATGCTGAACACTTGGATGGTAGCATCTGCAGGAAGCCATGCAGTGAGCGAGTCGATGCCTGTCACCATAATTCGGAAAATCTCGATGTCGCGACGCAGGATTTTCACCACCTTGTCTATTTCATCTTGATTCGTACTGCTCATGGCGTTCTTGCCTTTCTGGATGGAAGCCACGAGGTCGGCATAGTAGTCGGCATCATACTCTATCTCTCCAGCATCCGCTTGAGCGATGAATGCCTCTGCCTCTGCGATGAGAGCGGCAAGTTCCTCCGTATTGTTTGGAATACGACTGTTGCTGAATGTGATGATAGCCTCTTGCAAGGTCGTTGCTTCAGCATCCACGTCAGTCTGAACAGACTGGTTCGTCTTCATCATCGTCTGTGCCTTTTCCATTTCTGCCTGTAGGGCATCGAAAGCCGTCTGAGGATATTTGCCATAACCCTCACCCTTCTCTTTCTCGGCATTTGCCATCGCTTGCTGAGCATCGGCAATGAGCGTGCGAATCCTGCTCCAATCGATGGAGATACGTTGAGCGGCAAATGAGGTAGTGGCTTGTTTCAAGGCATCGGTCGCGGCATCCACCTCTGCTTGTGTGGCATCCTCGCGCTCCAGCACCTTCTCCGCTGCCGAGAGGGCTGCATTGAAGTTGTCGATAGCTGTCTGAGGGTATTGTCCGTCGAACTCACCCGCCACGGCGGTACCCAATGCCGATTGTGCGGCTGCCACGGCTGCTGTGAGTTCACGATTGTCGAGCAGGTCGGTGTCGTGTGCCTTTGCTTCGAAGTCGGCGATGGCGGTCTCCAACCCTTGGGTGATGGCATCCAGTGTCTCTTGGTCTTGTGCCTTGTTGGCATTGCTTCGCGCCGTGGCAATCACTGCACGGAAGGCAGCAATATCCTCGGCGAAGAATTCTCCTGCACCATAACCCTCAATGGCGTTGGCAAGCACTTCGTTGGCATCCGATAGCATGGAGTTCCATGCAGCACGGTCGAGTACGACAGTGACGTAGGTTTCGATGGTCCAGTGGGAGTTGGCAGGAGAAGCCGATTTGTCGGAATAGGTCAACTGTCCACTGCTCGTTCCGTCGGTACCGAGATAGGAGGCAGTGCTGATGAACTTGATACCCAACCATTTGCCATCCACCTTCTCTACACTCACTACGGCTGCGAGCGTGTCAGGAGCCTGTCGCCATTCCGTGTCCCAACTGCCCGTGCGAGCCAGATACGTGCCCAATGCTACCGAGCGGATATAATAAAGGATTTCTCCATTGCTTTCGTGTTCTCTTGCCCGTTCGAAGGTCATCAGCTGTTGCTGTGTGGCACCTTCCTCTGGTCGGGTGGTGATGCTGGCGTTGCCGCTTTCCGTGGCAGTGAGCAGACATCCGCCACTGTGGGTGATGATGTACGTCTCACCCTCGTTGAAAGCTCCCAATGGATTGAAGCTGGCATTGAACTTGTCGATGGCTGTTTGCAGTGCGGTGGCAGCAGCATTGCCCTCCTCGAAACTACTGATAGTGCTGAGCGCCGATTGTGCTGTGCCGATGGCGGCGAGCAAAGCATCCATAGCAGTTTGAGGCACTTGGTAATACTCAGAGCCTATCTCTGTACCGCTTGCCAAAGCCTGTGCCTTCTCAATCATTGCCTCCAGTGCTGCCGTTGGGGTGTTCTTCGCCATCACCCATCGGTATTTCATGTCCGTTCCGTTCTTGTTGGAATACACGGCGGAGTTGTCGCTCGTGTTGTCGGTACCGAGCACGGAACCGCTACCCATGTTCTTGATTTGCACGTAACTGCCCATATCTACCAGTTGGAAGATGGCGTTTGCCATCGTGCGGTCGGCAGTGGAACTGGCTTTCGTGTCCCAGGAACCACTTCTGTAAATATAGGTTCCTTCCTTGTCGCGCAGGTTATATCCAGCTGCCTCACTGCCTTCAGGTGCTTTCTCCCAATAGAATTCCTGTTTGCCGTCGCTTGGGTCGATGTTCTTGATGCGGACCGTACCGTCAGCAGTGCTGAGGTGCAGTCCCGCTGCTACATTCGTGAAAGTGTAGCCCACACCCAATTCAAACGGTGGGTTCACATCGTTCTTGTAACTGCTCATGGCTGTTTGCAAGGCGGTAACAGCCGCATTCACTTCCTCTTGTGTGGTAGCATCCATGAGCGTGGCAGTGGCAGCGGCAATGGCAGCCTGCAACGCATTGCGTACTTCCGTCTTGTATTCCCCTGCTGCTGTGCCTTCTTTCGTGGAATTGAACAGTTCCGTGGCTTCACCAATCAGTTCCTCCAACTTCGCCGTGGCAAGTTCGTTGCTCACGGTGAGTTCGTTGAGCGAGAAGCAGTCGAAACTACTTGCCTTGTTCAGCCATCCCAAGTTCACCACGATGTATGGTTTCTCGGCGGTATAGACAAATTGGTTTCTCACCCATGTGTCTGCTTTGTAACTCACCGAACCAATCTGTGTGTCGGTGCCCGTAGCAGAGCTGGAAGCATAGATGCGACTATACTGTGTGTTGCTGCTCATGCCGCTGGCGGTGCGCTTCGCCCAGAAACTCAGCACGTAGGTCTTGCCCGTGGTGACTGCCCAACCCGTCTTCACCGATTGCTCCGAACCACTGCCTGCACCACCCGTGGAGTGGAGGCATGCCGAACCGTCGGGACCTCCGTCGGGCACAATCTCGAAATACGTGTCCGACAGTGCCTGCCCGTTTCCGCTGGTCCATCCCGACAAACCATCGTTGAAATCGCCATTGGTCACCAAATTAGCACCGCTCACGATATACACGCCTTCTTCGGTGGTGATTTTATCACCCACCTGTGGCACGTATTCCGTCTGTGCCATGATGCTTTGCGCCATGCACCAACATATGATGGCACAAAGCCAATACGTCATTCTTGGTAATATTCCTTTCATATAGTTATAGTTAGTGTTATTAGTTCTTTCTTTCCTCATTCCTTTCTCATTTTGAGAAAGATTTTGCAAATATAATTTTTTTTCCAATCACTATCGCATTCTTCCCCCATTTTTTTATTCATTCCATAAAAACTTATCTCCTTCGATTCTACGGAACCTTTTCTTACTCCCTGAATGGCTTTACAAAGAATCCCGTCACTGTCCTCGCGGATATTCATGAGAACACTTTGCTATCAGTTCCTGTATCTGTTCGAATGATGGCATTTGCCAATAACCGCCCCACTTCACATGAGCAACATCGTATTCTGTGCCACAAATAGTAAGTCCTATATCAATAAAAGAATACTGTGAACCATTGCTATAGATGTAGTTTTTCCAGTCATATCCTTCGCTTTTCTCTTCCGTTTCACCCCAAGCATAATAACCACCAGAATTCTCAGGAGCGGTTGCACCTACATTGCAGCAAGCCCACAACGTGCCTGAAGGCAAGTCAAGGTTAATGAGATGTGGATGGTGGTCGTCTGGGCACGATAGATAAGATTCCCTTTGCTCAGGCTCTTCGTTATCATCATGACATGCCGTCAGTCCCATAAAACAGGAACAAAAAACAAATACCAATACTTTTTCATAATGATTGTCAATTTATTCAATGAGATATATTTTATAATATTTTTTCTCATG
>OCVV011352629.1_pt1 | contig 17975 bp, 14 predicted proteins | sample 1539721 | NCBI WGS metagenome assembly OCVV01 (sample SAMN02144230, study PRJEB22623) | gut metagenome | biome: sheep rumen | host: Ovis aries | place: New Zealand | reverse complement strand
CTTCCAGCATTCGCAACGGATTACACTGAACAGGCAGACCATCTTCCTGCCTTAAAAAAAACAAGCCGTGTAGCCGTTCCAATTGAAGACAAGGAAGTGAATGTTAAGTTTTATGCCGTGTGCAGGGTTGAAATGATGAGGCAACTGAAGGAAGTCTTACTGGCGGATTAGAATCTGGATTCAAGTTGAGTAATTCCCCCATTCCCGCTATAATCAACATATGTTCAATTACATCTGGCCGCTTTTAATCATTGTTTTTGCAAACACGCTTTATCAGATTTGCGCAAAGGGAATCCCCGCGCAAATGAACACCTATGCCAGCATGACAATCACCTATGCTGTGGCGACGCTTTTTTCGGCAGCCGCTTTCTTTGTCACTTCAAAGGGCGGAAACATACTCAAAGAGTTTTCGCACACAAACTGGGCCACAATCATTCTTGGAATTGTAATTACGGGACTTGAAGTGGGCTTCATCTTTGCTTACAAGGCCGGTTGGAAAGTCAGTACGCTGGCGACAGTTTCAAACGCGGCGCTGGCAGTCATTTTGATTTTTGTGGGGCTTATCGGCTATCATGAATCAATCACTTGGAGCAAAGCGCTTGGCGTCACAATCTGCCTTGTGGGATTGTATTTTATCAATAAACAATAGGAGTTCAGCATGTTCAGGCCAATGAGAAGATTCAAGCAGCAAATTAGTGACGCTGAATGCAAAGAGATTCTAAAAAACGAAAAGCGCGGAGTTCTTTCGCTGCTCGGAGACGGCGGATATCCTTACGGGCTTCCGATGTCGCATCTTTACAGCGAGGAAGACAATAAGATTTATTTTCACGGAGCGAAGGAAGGCCACAAAATCGACGCCATCAAAAACTGCGACAAGGCAAGCTTCTGCGTTTACGATTCAGGCTACCGCAAGGAAGGCGAATGGGCGCTGAACATCAACAGCGTGATTGTCTTTGGAAAAATCCGCCTTGTGACAGCCCCGGACCTTACCCGCCAAATCTGTACAAAGCTGGTTCAGAAATTTACGGACGACCAGGCCTATCTTGAAAAAGAACTGTCAAACGCCCTGCCGCGCGTTCAGTGCCTTGAGCTTGAAATTGAACACATGACAGGCAAGTTGGTGAATGAATCGTAGAAAGTAATGTCCACTTTCTTGACTGTCTGCCCCCTTATTTGTATCATATATTTTCATATGATTAACGAAAAGGTTTTAGACTTCCTAAAAGCCAAGGGATACGCGGACAGGCTCACCGAACACAAAGAAACAATCGACACCGTTGAACACGCCGCCCAACAAATCGGCTGCTCCGAGGCGCAAATCGCAAAGACGCTTTCATTCATCGTGGACCAAAAGCCCGTCATCGTTGTGATGGCAGGCGACGGCCGCGTCAACAGCTCAAAGTTCAAAGCCCTCTTCCACACAAAGCCCAGCATAATCGCCCGCGACCAAGTTGAGGCAATCACGGGCTTCGCCCCCGGAGGCGTTTGTCCTTTTAACGTTCCAAAAGAAATCCCGGTCTGGCTTGACGTTTCGATGAAGCGTTTTGAATTCATTCATCCTGCGGGCGGAAACGAATTCACTTCGGTAAAGCTCACTCCGTCGGAGTTGGAACAAGTGTCTGGCGCCGTCGGCTGGTGCGATGTTTGCAAGGGCTGGGAAGAATAGAAAATCTTTTGACGAACTTACAACAAAAATTCCAGTCGCGTGTTCTCGTCAAAGCCAAGCGAAAGCGGCTCGCCCTTTTGGCTGCGGACTTGCGCGCCTGCGATTTTTATTTTGTCGTAGCGCTTTAGGTCAAAAAAGCCTTGGGCGGCCGCGTTGGGGTCTCCGTTTTTTGCGGAAAGCGTGAAGCGCGCTTTGCCGTCGCACAAAACGTAGCGGACCCGTCCTGCCTTGTTCAGCATCGGCTCGCTGACAACTAGCGCGCAAATATTGGCAAGACCTGTCTCGGTGGCAAGACCAAAATCGGGCGCTTCTACAAGACTGGGAACGGTAGAAAAATCTGGCACTGTGGCAAGACCAAAATCGGGGCCGCCGCCTTTTTGGTCTTGCAAAGAGTTCTCGCCATTGCCAAAATCTCCTTCCTGACCAAAACTGCCGCCGACCGCCTTCTCAAAAACAAAATATGCCATCTTGACGTCGGCGCGGTTAAGGCCCGCAAGCGCCGCCAAGTCAGCCACAATTTGCGGCATCTCCCAATAAAACTGCGCGTGGCAAGTGGCGTTGGGGTTTTCCAGCGCGGGGCAAGGGCTTGCGCTTTGCAGACAAGGCGAGGCGACTTTTAGGCCGCTTGCAATAAGAGAATCGCGCGCTTCAATCAAGGCGCGGCTTGTGGCCAAAAGCGCGGGCTCCATCAAAAGCATAAGGCCGCCGTCGTCCAAGCAGGCGGAAAGATTTTTTAGCAGGGCCGCGATTTTTTCCCCGCGCTTTTTTTGGCCTTTCCATAATTCGTTAAGACTATGAGAGGCGATTATAAAATCAAATTTTTTACCGTCCAAGAAAGCCGCGCCGTTTTTGGGCTTGCCTGCGCTTTGGGCAGAACCGGCAATCTGCGGCTTGCCTGCAATTTCAAGAGCGCCGTTTTTGGGCTGGAAGACATTTTCCAAATTGCAGACGCGCGTTTCGACGCTGGCGTTTTTTGCGTAGGCCGCTTCCAAAATTTTTTTGCCCAGGCTTAGCGCGTCTCCGCTGGAATCGTAAAGACAAAATTCAAAGGCCATGTTCTGTTCGCCACGGCCTTGCGCCAAGTCGGCAAGCGAGCAAGACGCCGGCGCCGGCCCCGAGCCCAAATCCAAAACGCGAATCGCCCGCTTTTTGGCCTTAGAAGCGGTTCCAGCATTGCCGGACGTTCCTGCCGAACCGCTTATCTCCGCGACCCGCTCAAAAAAACGCGGGGCTTTTTGCAAGGCGGCCTTTGTTTGCGCGTAAGACACCGGCCAATAGTAAAGCAAATAGGCTTGCAAGCTCGCGCCCTTTTGCATGTAGCCGTTCCCGGCCAAGGCGCGGCTTCCAGTCAAGCCCCGCTGCAGCTCCACGACATTTTGCGCGGCGCGCTGCAAATTTATTTTCATTCCGTTGTTTTTTTTGCAAAGGGAGATATTAAAGTCAATGCGCTTTTGAAGTATGTCCGAGGCGTTCTTGGGCTTGCGAACAGTTTCCGCCGCCGTCTTGGGTTTGCTAGCCGGCCTCTTTGTCTTGGAATCAATCTTCTTCATCGGCCGCTTTTCCTACCGAGCCGCCGCGTTGGCAAGCATAATGGCGGGAGCGATTTCAGCGGCGTAGCCCAAAAGGACTTCGGGCTTTTGCGCAAGCATCGCCTTTTTGTCGCCCATTCCCTTAAGGCAAGCGGCGGTCAAGGTTCCGGCGGCGTGGCCGGCTCCGATGTCGGTGTAGCTGTCGCCGACCATAACCGCTTGGCTTGGCCGGCCGTCCAAAGCCTTTAGCGCCATCACAATTCCGTCAGGAGCGGGCTTTAGCTTTTTGACTTTGTCGCCGCCAATAAAGGCGCCAAAATATTTTTCGATTTTAAAGTATTCCAAAATCTCAAGCAAAATGTTCGTAGGCTTGTTGGTCACGATTCCCATTTTTATTCCTGCGTCATAAAGGCGCGCCAAGGATGCGGCCAAGCCAGGATAGAGTTTTGTCTTTATGATTGCGTGGGAATAGTAGTAGTCCAAATAATAGCTTAAAATTTCCTGGCAGCGCTTTTCTTCAACCGGGAGCGGAGCGTCAAGCGGCAAGTCTTTTGAAGTCCTTATCGCCCGCTCAATCAAAACACGCGCTCCGTTTCCTACGAATGTTCGCAATTTTGCGTACGATAATTCTTTCATTCTAAAACGCTTTAAAGTGGCATTGACCGCGTCGCTGATGTCCGCCGCCGAATTAATCAAAACGCCGTCGCAGTCAAAAAGAGCTGTGGTGATTTTCTTTTGCATAAATCGCTTCCTTACCTTTGAATCTATAATATCGATAATTTTTTCACTCGTTGGACAAACTCAATCTTTCCGACTGAAATTTCCTTTTGCTCTTTGCCCACAAAAACGTTCAGGTAAACGCCGTCCTCAAAACTGTTCCTGTCGATTCCAATCGGATAGCCGGTGACAAGTTTTGCTTTTTTAGAAAGCCTAAAAATTATTTGCTCGCCTTCTTTTATCGCTTGGTCAATTACGTGAAGCTTTCCTTCGTAGTCCATTCCTTGCGCGGAATTTTTTTCAAGCGGAATCGCCGGAGCGCAAAGCTGCGAATCGTTCACAATCATTTTGGCGCTGGCTACGTTCCGCAAAACGTCTTTTTGCTCTTCGTCCAATTCCAAGGCTTCTATCTGGGAATAAATTTTTTGCAAGCGCTTTTCGCTTTCTTGATTGCGCTCGGTTTTTTTTGCGCCCGTTTCCGCGCCTGCAAGCGCCTCGCTTTCTTTTAGCGGAACAAAGCCCGTCAATTCAGGCTCGTCTTCCGCGCCCTTGATTTTTCCGATGTTCTCCACGCCGCAATTTTTTAACAGCGCGGCGACTTCATCTTCGTCCTTGCAGTCAAGCAAAAATACTTGCGGCGCCAAGCGTTCCAAAACGCGCTTCTTTAAATTTGGATTGTGAAGCAAGGCCTCGCTGCGCTCTTGGCTCACCTTTAGGACAAAGCCTTTGTAAACGCAAATCGACTTGTAGTTGGCCTCCCATTCCTTGATCGAAAATTCCAGCGCCTCGGGAACGGCGAAATTTGAATTGTCCTTTAGAATGTTTATGATTTGCTCGGCGTCAAGTCCTTGGTCAAAGGCCCGTATGACGGAACTTTGGTTTATCTCAAACTGAACCACGGTGTCAAACTTCACTAGGTCAGAAAAGACCGCGATTTCCAAAACGCGCGCAAGGCCAAAGCCTGGCATCAAAGTCAAGCTAAAGCCCGAGTCAACGTTTACCATCGCGATGTTTTTGGGCGGAACGCGGCTCTCAAAAAAGCGCGGGTTCTTGTAAACTATTTTTTCGCCGTCGCCGTCATTCGCGCTCGCGCCGCTGCTCGCTCCGCCGTCAACGCTTTCGCCAGCGTCTTCAAAAAGCGCGAAGCCAAAAACTTCCGCCTGCTCCAACATGCGCTCAAAAAAAGCGCCGTTGGAATTTCCGCGCAAGTCCGCTTCTTCCTGCCTATGCGACTGGATGATTCGCGCAAAGCGGCTTTGCGAGCCGACAAAAGAGTCTTCCTGCCCGCTTTCCTTGCAGCAAAGCAAGTAGGCGCAGCGCAAAAAAGCTCCGCTTTTAAAGCCTTTGGCCGGAACGGATTTTAGCGCGTCCAAAAAGACTTGCGAATAAAACTTGGTTTTTGTCCTGCTGTAGCGCGCCGAAACCGACGAAAGCAAATACATCGCCTGCGACTGCGCGTCCATTTGCGCAAAGCTTTTGGCGCGCTTCCAGTCAACTTCAAAAACGCCTTCCTTGTCCTTTAGAATCAAAAGATTTTCCAAAGCCCTTGTAAGCAAGCGCGCCTTTTCCAAGCGGCCAGGAAACTTTTCTTCTATGTCGCTTTCGGCTTTTTTCTTAAAAGTTCCGTCCAGCTTGCAAAGCTTGGGATTTTTTGCCACAAAAGACAGATACGACGCGACAAACTCCGCGCCGACGCATTCCGCGCCCAAACGCTTTTCCGGCCCGTCGCATTCCGGAATCAGTTCCTCCAGCCGCAAGGCATCGTCCAACGCGGGCGCCAAAAATGGATTAATCTTTAGCGCCTTAGAAAGGCCGTAGGCCACCGGCTGCTCGTAAATCAAAAGGCGCGACTTAAGCTCGCGCAAAATGTCTTCAAGCGCTTCGCAAAAAAGTTCCGCCTTAAAAAATTCCTGCAACTTTGAAAGCGTGGCGCCCGGAATGAATTTTATCGCGCACAAAACTTGCGTGTCCGCGTCGGAAAGCAGCGCCAAAATGTTTTTCTTTGTCTCCTCGCGGCGCAAAAACGCTTCCAGGCTTTCTATCAAATTTTGCTTGTTGTATGGTGTCTTGATCTCGCCAAGATACAGACGCATGAGGGTCAAAAATTGCTTGTCGTCCAACCGCAAAAAATATTCTCGCCAGAGAGCCACTTCGTTCTTAACCATTTTGCGCCGCCAGTTGGTCGGCGTTCAAAACTATTCTGTAGGAATAGCCTTGCTCCGCCAAAAATTTTTGCCTGTTGCTTCCAAAATCTTCATCGCTGGTTTTTCGCGTGATGATTGTCCAAAATTTTGAAACGCGTTCCTTGGGCCGCAAAATGCGCCCAAGCCGCTGCGCCTCTTCCTGCCTGCTTCCAAAAGTTCCCGAAAGCTGGATCGCCATCGAAGCGTCCGGCAAGTCCACCGCAAAGTTGGCCACCTTGGAAACGACCAAAACGCGAATCGCGCCGCTCTTAAAGTCGCCGTAAATTTTTTCGCGCTCGGCATTGGGAGTTTTTCCTGTGATGATTGGAACGCCAAGCAGAGCGGCCATTTCTTGCAGTTGGTCCAAGTACTGGCCGATGATCAAGATTTTGTCGTCGGGATTTTGCTCCACCAATTTTTTCGCCGCCAAAATTTTCGCGGGATTGGTCGCGGCGATTTTGTGCTTTTCGCGCGGCGAGGCAATCGCGTATTCCATTTCCAACGCCACCGGCAAATCGACGCGAAGCTCCACGCATTCGGCGCTTGCGATAAAGCCGGTTTTTTCCAAGTCCTTCCACGGAACGTCGTAGCGCTTGGGGCCGACCAAACTAAAGACGTGGCCCTGGCAGCCGTCCTCGCGGACAAGCGTGGCGGTCAAGCCGACACGGCGCGTTGCCTGCAGTTCCGCCGCTACCCTAAAGACTGGAGCGGGCAGCAAGTGGACTTCGTCGTAAATTATAAGGCCCCAGTTGCGTTCCCTAAAAAGCGAAAAGTGCGGATAGGCGCTGGTCTTGTCGGGCCGCCATGTAAGAATTTGGTAAGTGGCGATCGTAACCGGCGCGATGGTTTTGTTTTCGCCCGTGTATTCCGCGATTTGCTCTTTTGTCAAATTGGTTTTGTCCAACAATTCTTCTATCCATTGATGGACCGCGGTGATGTTGGTCGTCACAATCAAGGTTGAAGTTTGGAGCATTTCCATGATTTGCATTCCGACGACGGTTTTTCCAGAGCCGCAGGGAAGGACAATCGTTCCAAAGCCAGTGCCCGGCCCTTTGTCGCCCACAAGCGCTTTTGCGGCGGCAACCTGGTAGTCGCGGATTTCCAAATCCTTTTGCGCCATCGTTTTTTTGCGGAACGTTATCTCAAGCTTTTCGCCGTCGTTCAAGGGCGCCTCGTCCTGGACGGGCCAGCCCAGCTCCAAAAGTTTTTGCTTTACGATTCCGCGGTCGGTCAGCTCAAGCAAAAAGGCCAAGTTGTCTTTGGCGCCGGAAGCGGGCGTCAAGAATTTTTTTGTCGCGGGGTTGTTCAGTATTTGCGCGTAAATTTTTTGGTCGCTCGCAACCAAGTAAAGGTATTCGACGCGCGGCTCTTTTTTTGCGGGAACGGAATCTTGCGCGCCGTCAACTTGCTCGTCAGCGCTGGAAGCGGGCGCGGCATTTTGCGCGTTTTCTTGCGACGGAGCGGGAACCAGCTTTAGCTTTCCAAAACGCTCGGCCGTTTCTTTTATCCACGCTCCGACATTTTGCGGAACGTCGTAACGGCTGTAAGCGTCCAGCGTTTCCAAAATTGAATCGCTTTTAATGCCGGCGCTAGTCGCGTTCCACAAAGAAAGCGGCGTAAGCCTGTAAGTGTGCAAGTGCTCCGGCGACCTCTCCAACTCCGCAAAAGGAATCAGCGCGTTCCTGCACTCGTCGGCAAGCGGCGCGTGCACGTCAAGCAATATCGTCCTGTCGCTTTGAACAATCAGAGGATTTTGATACCTGTCGCCGCCTTCCGAAAATTTTTGCATAGCGTTCTATGATAGCATAAATGGAACGCTTGCGCAATGTTAGGAAGGAGGAAAGCATTCCCTCACGCATCCTTTTTTTTCAAAAACAAATGTATAGCGCAATCCCAGAAACCACGCGAAAATTTATTACGATTTCTAAAAATTTGCGCTAAATTCTTGATAAAAATTCCTACCTTATAGTTATAACGGCCAAGCATTTGCTGGCCGAGATATAAGGAGGTTTCGCATGAACGAAACAAGAAAGGCGCTCACGCCGCAGGAAAAATGGGAACAGGCCACAATCGCCAACAACTTCATCTTCTATAAGGTCATGCGTCACAACCCAGATGTCTGCAAGGAACTTTTGGAAATCCTCTTGGAATTCAAAATCGAGCGGATTGAAATGAGCCAGGAAGAAGTAATCGACATCGACTTTGCCAGCAAGGGAATCCGAATGGACGTCTACGTAAAGGACGCGGACGGACTTAAAGCCTACAACATAGAGATGCAAACAACCGACACCGAAGAGCTGCCCGAGCGCGCCCGCTACTACCAAGGCGTGATGGACGTGGACCTATTAAAGTCAGGCCAGCAGTACAAGGAGCTAAAGACCACATACATCATCTTCATCTGCCTTGACGACGTTTTCAAAAAAGGCCTTGCCAAGTACACTTTTGAGAACCTTTGCCTTGAAGACGGAAAAACAAAATTAGGCGACAGGACGCAAAAAGTCTTTTACATTTGCAAAAACTATGATAAACTATTGGACGCAAGGCAAAAGGCCTTCTTGCGCATGGTCACGCAGAACTCAAGCAGCGACGACTTTACACGGCGCGTGGGAGGCCTTGTCGAGAACGCCAAGCGCAACACGCAATGGAGGCAGCAGTTTATGGAATGGGATAGAGAGATGGCCTATATGCGGGCCAAAGGCCGCAAAGAAGGCGCGCAAGAAAAAGCCATTGAGAACGCGCTGAACGCCCTAGCGATGAATCTGACCGCCGAACAAGTCGCGCAAATCACCGGCCTTTCTCTAGAGCAAGTTCAGGACTTGATGGCAAAAGTCACCGCCCCCGCATGACGCAAAAAACAACCGTCCAACACACAATCGCGCCGGTGTGGAATTCGCAAAGCCGCGTTCTTATTCTTGGAACAATGCCGTCGCCGGCAAGCCGCGGCGCGGGATTCTTTTACATGCATCCGCAAAACAGATTCTGGCGCGCTCTTCCCGCAGTCTTTGGGGAACGGCTTGAATACAACAACGCGGGAAAGCGCGGCGCGGACGACCAGGCCGCAAACCTCGCGGCCGCAATCGACGAACGAAAAAACTTTTTGCTGCGGCGCAAAATCGCGCTGTGGGACGTTCTCTTAAAATGCGAAATTCGCGGAGCGGCGGACGCAAGCATACAAAACGCCGTTCCAAACGACTTTACCCAAATTTTTGAACAGAGCCAAATCCGCCGCGTTTATTGCGCCGGAAAAAGCGCCTTTAACCTTTGGCAAAAGCATTGCGCCGCCATATACGAAAAACGCTTCGGCCTTGAATGCGCCTGCCTGCCAAGCGCAAGCCCGGCAAACGCCGCTTGGTCGTTGGGACGCCTTATAGAAGCCTATTCAGTTTTAAGACAAGGCGCTAGTCCGCGCCAGCCGCTCTAGCCCTAGCCGCGGCTTCTTGCGTCAAGTCCTTTACAATCTCGCTTGCGATAATGAGCCCCGCGACGGAAGGAACAAAAGACACGCTTCCGGGAATGTCGCGGCGCTCCACGCATTTATGCTGCGCTCCGGGCGGACAGATGCAATGCTTTTTGCAACTGATTGACATGTCTTCTATCGGACGCAAAACTTTTTCTGTGGAGTAAACGACCTTTACGCCCTTAATCTTTCGCTTTTTGCATTCCTGCCGCATAACGCGCGCAAGGGGACAAACCGAAGTTTGCGAAATGTCAGCCACCTTAAACTGCGTCGGATCCAGCTTGTTCCCCGCGCCCATGCTGCAAATGATTTTTGTTCCCGCTTCCTTGGCCTGCAAAATCAAATTGATTTTTGCCGTTACCGTGTCCACCGCGTCAACGACGTAATCATATTTTGTAAAGTCAAACTGCCCGCGCGTTTCGGGAAGGTAAAAGCATTTGTGAACGTTGACCTCCGCGTCGGGGTTGATGTCAAGGATTCGCTCCTTCATCACGTCGACTTTGTATTTTCCGACGCTGGAGCGGGTCGCGATGATTTGCCGGTTCAAGTTTGTCAGGCACACTTTGTCGTCGTCCACAAGGTCAATATGCTGAACGCCGGAACGAACCAGCGCCTCCACCGTGTAGCCTCCAACGCCTCCAATTCCAAAAACCGCGACTCTCGCCCTCCCCAAAATTTCCATCGCCTCTTTTCCCAAAAGCAACTCTGTTCTCGAAAACTGATTTAACATTTTTATTCCTCACCTTAAAACACGAGCGGCCACCCACGCAGCGACAAGGCCAAAGAAGACCACCGTTCCAAAAATGTGGACGGGCATAAAGGAGCTTAGCGCGATGGCGCCAAAGCTGAGCGCGGTGGTGGCGAACGAAAGCAAGACCGCAAACGAGTTGACCGCGTCGCCGCCGCTTTCCACCGTGTAAATTATGTAGTCCAGACCCAAGCCAAAAACCAAAATGATTCCCGTGACGGCAAAAAAGCCCAAAGGGATTTTAAAGGCCGCGATGACGGCGGCCTCGCACAGCAAGACCAGCAGGGGAACGGCGGCGACTTTTGCAAGCGCTTTTGGCTTGTAAAAAAACGCCAGCGCAAAAATCAAAACGACAAAGGCCGCGGCCAAAAGGACAAGCATGATTTTTGTAAGCCGGTTCAACTCAAAGGCTATGTCGCCCACCTTGTCCACAAAGCAAACCGCCTGCGCGTCCGCAGCGCCATTCGCGCCAAAACGCGCGGCAAGGCTTTTCAACCCCTCCGCGTCGCCGCCGGAAACAAAAACCGCGCTAAAATATTCCTGGCCGATTTTTCCAAGCCACAAAGTTTCAAGCGCGTCCTTTAAGTATGGCGGAACGCCTTCCATGCCGGAATCGTCCGCGGCTTCCAGCAAGGCGCGCGCTTCCAAAAAGTCCGGCGCAAAGTCCCGGGCCTCGCTTCCAAAAATTTCCTGCAAGTCAGGCGCGGCCTCCATCAATTTTTGGCTTGCCGCAAGCGACGCTTCTTTGCTTTTTTTGGACGGAACGAATTGGCTTGTCGCCGAAAATGAGTCGAGCCTTCCCGCCGCAACTTCCTCTTGCAGGCCTGAGCAAAAGGCTTCTTCGGTTTGCAAAAGAGCGTCGGCGCTATTGGCGCGGACGATAAAATAGCGGGCGCCGCTTTTTCTGTTCATCACGCTGGCCGAAAGTTTTTCGTCCTCCAAAAGCTTTCCGCTCATCGTGTAAAATTTTCTAAGGTCGTTGTCCAAGCGCAAATTTTGCCTAAAGAAAATCGCAAGCGCAAGGCAGCATCCGGCAGCGACAAAAAGCAGAATCTTTTTTAAATGGCCTGAGAGCGTGAATCTAGCGCCATTCAGCATAGCCGACGAAAGTTTTTTTTGCGGAACGGAAAGAGCCGGATAAAAAAGAACCGTCGTGGCGAACGCGCTTAAAATTCCCGCAAAGCAAAAAACCGATATTTGCTTTAGCAAGGCGAACGGAGCCAAGAGCATAATCAAATAGCAAACTTCCGTGGAAGCGAACGAAAGAGCCAAGCCCTTGAAAATCTTTTTCATCGCCTGCGCTCCCAAAAGCGCTTCCTGACAAAAATACGCGCGCGTCCAAAAGTGCAGGCTGTAATCCAGGCATGTTCCAATCAAAGTCGTTCCAAAAACAAAAGTCAAAATGTGAATCTGTCCAAAGACCAAAAGCTCCGTTCCCAAACCAAACGCCGCGCTCAGCGTTATCGCCCCGACAGAAAAGAGCAACGGCCGCGCGCTCCTAAAGACAAGCAGCAAAAGAACGACCACCGCCAGCATGCTAAGCGCGCTGATGACGGCAACCTGCCTTTGCGCGCTTGTGGCGCTCTTGTGGCTGTGGAAGGGCGAGCCGGAAAACACGAACGAAACTTCCTCCTGCCCGCCTTCCTGCCCAAAATCGTTTGACGCGGCGACGCGGTTGGCGCAATCGTAAATCGTTTGGACGCCGTTTTTTTTGCTCGTCACCGAAGCGCCCTTTTGCGTCAACGCGCCGCGAACCATCACGTAATGCTCGCCATTGTATTCCGCCGCCAAAACTCCGTCGCGCAAGGCAAGGGACGTTCCGGTGTTGGAAAGGCGCTCGATTAAATTTTGCAATTCCAAGTCGGCCAAAAAGAAGGGGTCGCCGTCAACAAATTCCAAAGGAGTGAGCGAAAAGGCGCCAAAGGCTTTTTGCAAGGCCAGCTCCTTTAGCTCGTCAACGCCGCCGCCTTGGTTGATTTTTTGAACCGTCTCCTTGTCCAAAAGCAAAAAGCGGTTTTTGTACTGCCATTCAAAAATTTGGTCCAGCGACAAGGAGGAAGCCTCAAAAGAAAGGCTCTCAAAAATTTTGTTCTTGGGATCCGCGGCGGCGGCCTCTTGGTCGGCCTTTAAAAGCTCCTCCGCAAAAAGTGACGCGGCCTTCTTGGCGCCCTCAAAAGACTTGCAGCGCGCAAGGACAAAAAACTGCCTCGCGCTTTTTTGCGTCAGCGCGTCGTCCGCCCTCGCCGCCGCCTTGGCCTCCGACGACTGCGGCAAAATGTCAAAGAGATTCGTGTTTACAAAAATCTTTCTGCCCGCAAAAAAGCAAACGGCCAACGCTAAAAACACGGCGGCGTGCAAAGCAAGCCATGCACGCGGCGCGGGATTTTTTTTAAGGCAAGAAAAAAGGTTTGCTTTCATTTTATGATTCACAATTTATTTGACAAAGCTTCATGGCGGCTAGCGCGTTCTTATGGCTTTCTGGAGTCACGCAGGCGCAACAGCTTGCGTCAACCGAAATCTTCACTTCCGGCAGCTTGGCTTTAAGAATGAACGCATTGCTTATGACGCAAATTCCAGTGCAAAGGCCGACAAGCTCGATTTCTTCCAATCCGTCCAGGCTTGCGGCATAGTCAGCGAGTTCCATTGAGCCAAACGAAGGCTTGTTAAAAATGCGGCTGTTCCCCACTTTTAGCTTGCTAGAAATCTGCCAGCCGTCAGTTCCTTCAACGCAGTGCAGAACTGGAAGATTTTTTCCTTCTTGAGTTTCAAGGTAGTTTTTTTGGTGCGTGTCGCGGGTGAACACAACAATCTCGCCAGCGCCCCGCGCCTCTTCAATTTTTTTCGCGACATTCGGAACAATCGCCACAGCCTCTTTTGTTCCAAGCGAACCGTCAATAAAATCATTTTGCATGTCAATTACGATTAATAGTTTCATGGTTTTCGCACCCTTATTTTAGTTGAGGATTATACCAGAATCATTTTTCCTTAACTGGCATAATATATCACATTTTGACAAATTTCTATAGTGTTTTTCTCTGTCGCGGATGCAATGAGGAAAGGAATTAAGTTTGCAGCTTAATTTTCAAAGGGCGGGGACATTTTGTCCCCAGCCTTGGCGTTTTTACACATTTTTATAGGTTTTGAACCTGTCGAAAATTCCGACAGATTGATCGTATTCATAATTGCCTCATTCCGCTTCCTCGTAGTAGTATGAATAGTCGATTCCTTTCATGAACATTTCGCGGTCGTTGATTTTGTCAGTGAGGGCGTTTTGCAAAAGGGTTTTGATTTTTGTGGAATCGCTGTGGCTTTCCATCATGGCATTCAGGTAATCATTTTTGGGGATTTTACTCCAGTCTACACATTTTAAAAGTCTCTTTTTGAAAATCAAATCCAGCCAAATTCTAGCGCTTCTGCCATTGCCTTCCATAAATGGATGGGCAACATTCATCTCTACATATTTATCTACGATTTCATCAAAAGTTGTTTCCGGCATTTTGTCGATGGCATTTAGAGCGTCATTCAAATATTGCGCTACGCAGAATGTAAAATCGCCTTTACTGATTGTCTTGGTTCGGATTTTGCCGGCAAAATCATACAGTCCGCCAAAAATATAGGCGTGTATCTGCTGAAGGGATTTTGTTGTGCCAATATCTTCGTCTGCAATAAGATTGCTTTGCAGGAATGTATACGCTTTTTTCTTGCTTTGCCCGTCTATTGTGTTATCGCTGTAATTGAACCAATCAAGAAATCTTACAGCATTGTTGTTCGGAAAGTTTTTTGCAAGTATCTGAACACCATCGTAGTCCAACGCATCAGCCGCGCGTTTTTTTCCGTCAGGCGCCTGGAATTTGAAGTCGTGAGTAAGACTCACGAGTTGAATATTATCTGTTGCAAATTTCTTTTTGAGCCAGCGCCAATAGTTTCCAGCTTTTACATAATCGTCTTCATTATTGATGGCGCGAATTATATCAATTGCGGAAAACCACCACTTTGAGTTTTCATCATCCCAAATTGCGCGGACTTCGCGGTCATTAAAAAAGCGTATTGAAACTTTGCTCATTTTTAGCCTCCTATTTGCGCAAACTGAACTTGTTGTCAAGAATTATAGCGCAAACGCTGATAAAAAGAATTAAGTTTGTAACTTAATCCCAAAAGTTAAAAATCATAATCTTCCGCAAATTAGTTTGTATATATCCGCCATATTTTTTGCTGTAGACATTGTATTTAATAGTATCATTTACATTGATTCTATAACTTCTCCTTTTGAAGCTTTATCTTCCCCCTTATATTTTTCTTTCGAGTTTGCAAATAATGTAATAAAATCATTTAATGTATAACCAAAGGTATTTCCCATAACCGTAGCTGCTATCCCGAGAGCATATCCATAATTGGTTATATCCGAATTCAGATGTATTATTTGCCAATCACGACTCATTACATTTTTCTTTTTGCAAAATCTAAAACCTTTTTTCTTGAACAATTCAAATTGTTCCTTTAGTTGTTCTGCAAAGATTACAAATGTATTTTGAACATTTTGAAACTCAAATAAAAAAGAATAATTTCTTATATCTTTTCCATAACTATTAAGAATTTCAAATGCGTTCATTATCAACAAAGAAATATTTTCTAATGTCACATATCCATTTATTGCAGAAAAGTTTTGTATATCTAGTTTGAAGTTTTCTTTTAAATATTTACAGATTTCTGATGTATATTCCTTGTAGGGAACCATAGGTATTCCAAATTTTATATTATGATCATCAAAGTATTCGAAAAAACTTGTACATCCTGTTGTATTTGAATTATAAAAGATAACTGAATTCGTTGAACGATTAGTTAAATTCGTATTACTTGGTTTTGCAGAATCACATAACTCATCAAGTTCACTGCTTGTAAGTTTGTCTTCTAAGTCAGGATTAAAGAGATAAATATAGCAAAATGGCAAAATTTGTTCAAAACTATCAAAATAATTATGATTGCAAAAATTTGAAATCCAGTTTGCCACTTCTTTTCGCTTATAATACAGCTCATCTATATCTGAACGATTTGCTGCTATTGCATTACTGGCATTTCTAACAAAAATTTTCCCATCGCAAACAAAAGGCGTATTTTTGCTTGCTGGAACATAAATTACTAAAACGCATTTAGCTGAATCATTAGGGCATACAAGAACTTTTAATTCGTATTTTGGGACTGGTGAAGTTTTTTCTTTTAAAATATTTGTTACAGTAACATCAAAATTTGTTCGCTTATCTATATCAATATTACAAATCTCACCATCGTCTTCTATTCCAATAAAGAACCAACCGCCATCTGAATTAGCAAAAGATGTAATCTCCTTGGATAAGTGTTTTTTCTTTAATGAATCATCAAAGGTTGATTTATATTCTATTTTATATCCCTCTGTTATTTCTTTATCTTTAAGCTGTGATAAATCTGAATATTTAATTTTATCAATAGGTAACATATTACCATCAGAATCTGTAAAAGGTGAATAAAACATTTTTTCTCCTATAGTATGTTTATTTATTTGTATAATTTTTATATGTTATTTTTTGTATCAAGTTCTGGTGTCATTATTTATCTTCCTTCATTTCTGAAAATCTTTTGTTCAATTTCATTCAAAATATCCTCATAATATTCTATATACCCATTTGAATCGGATTTTTTGGAAATAATTTTCTTAAAAGATTTTTTTATCAATTTATAATTCTTTATAGTTGAAGCATTTTTTATGGCATTAATACTTAAAGTTTGTAAATTATTTCTTCTTTCAGAATACTTTTGAGTTGAATACTCAAATAATTTAATATATTTTTTTAATAATTTTTTACTAGCTTTAATTGAACCAAATGCATTACTGCCATAAAAAATTGATTCAGAATAATTTCCACCAGAAAGATAATCATCAATCAATAAAATAATAGATTTTTCATCTCCTAATTTTGCTAACAATATCTTTTTATTATCATTATTCTGTTTATTAATTTTTTTGACATATTTTATGAGTTTATTTTTTTGTTCAAAATTCGCAAGTCGGCAAATATATTCGATTGAAGCTGCTCTTGTATAATTTTTATCTCTAACTTGATATTTTTCAAAAGGCAATTTCTCCATAATCTTAGGTACATATGCTGAATCATTATTCTTTTCCCAAAATGCTTGTAAAACGTTACAATTTAAAATTGTTATTTTTTCTGCAGCGTCATATTCTTTATTTGATTCATTTATTGTTTCCTGCAAAATATAGTTTGTGATGTCATTTTTAAATTGTGGATAAGAATCCTGGTTTTCAATCAAATAAGATATTATTTGTGTCTTGGATTGATCATATTTTATTTTAGGATATATTTTTATTGCATTATTAATCAAATCCTCTTTTGAATAATTTGAAACTGAAAGTATCCACTCAAAAACCGAATTCCAGGATTGCCAATTAAAACTATTTCCTATATGAATTCCAATACCCGCCCCCAATGCCCATGCTGGGAAGGCAATAAAATTTAAGAGAGATTCTTTATTAAACCAATCCGGAAGTACATTATTATAAAGATTTGAGACATACCAAACAAATGGATATACCCATGTTCTATTGGCTCCTCCATCATAAAATGATAAATCTTGTTTATTAATTAATTCTGGAATTTCTAATTCCATAGACTCTTTAATTTTATCATTAATAATAGGATATTTTTCTAAAAAAATAATCGTCTGTCCAAGTTTATAACTTTCGATGTAAGTGTAAAAGAAAAATCGCCAGAAACATTTTTCGCTTGAAAATGAACTTTTTATATTTTTTTCAAGTTCTATACGATTTAATGTTTCTGTTGATTTATTAAATGCTTCGTGGACCAACATTTTTATGACAAATTCAGAGAATATTTCAGGAATTTCATAATCATTTTCAAAATCGTATGTAACATTATCTTTTATATAATCTGGCCTTAAGGAAATTAGTTTTCCCTTTTCAGTTTTTTCCTTCTTATAATCTGGATGCTCATCGAGATATTTATAAATACAATCTATTTCAGATAATATTTTATTTTCACTAATAATGATATTTGCTTCATTTGCTTCCATTTTACTAATTAAATTATTAAGTTTTTCTATTTTTTCAATATGCTCATTATGTTTTTTAACTTCTAAGGGATATAGTTTCGGATATTCTTGGACTGCAAATGTATGTAAAGTATGCTGTTTAAAATTATCTTCTTTTAAGAAGGCGATAATATTTTTATATAATTCAATTGTATCTGGATTATTTAATTTTTCTAAATAATCATGGGATATCTTATTATCTTTTAAATCAAGTAAAAAAGATAATGTTCGAGGTATATTCCATGATAAGCTAAATCTCTTAGCGATGAAATCATTAATAAATTTTTCACATAATTCCTGCTTAATATCTTCATTAAATAATTTGATAAATTCATCAAGAACATTTAAATGTAAACCTTTATCAAAATCTAAATAATTAAGTCCAATCTCGTAAAGGCCATTTACATTTGTGGTCGTAAGAGTTGGAATCAATAACTTAAATTGATTTTTGATTTCATTTAATAATTCTTGTGCTTCAAAGCCTAGATTGTATACATTAAGTTTTTGAGCAGAGAAAGATTTAAATATTTCTAGTATTCCATCAATATCTATTTTTTCCTGTTTTATAATTGCA
>OCVV012838242.1_pt1 | contig 17983 bp, 18 predicted proteins | sample 1539721 | NCBI WGS metagenome assembly OCVV01 (sample SAMN02144230, study PRJEB22623) | gut metagenome | biome: sheep rumen | host: Ovis aries | place: New Zealand | reverse complement strand
AGAGGTCGGCAAAGCTGGAGTAGCGCACCACGCCGCTGTAGGTGTGGAAGACCCGGAAGCCGATGAGGTACGGGATGAGGTAGATGAGCAGTGTCGGCAGCAGGTGCCTGAAGGCGAGCGACGTGGCAAATCCCCCGTGCGTCAGGGTATAAACAACCAGATTGGATGCGACTATGACAAAGCAGTCGAACAGCAGCACCATCCAGTAAGGCACGGCATTCTTCGTGAAATACCAGTTTGCAAGTTTTGTGAATATGTAGTTCATTGTTAAATCAGTGTTTAGTCCTATTTATGCAGATAGATTTTTATATCTAAAGAAATGTATAAAATCTTTAACTTTTAAATATCGTCTATTTGGCTTCGCCGCAAAGGGTTCTGGATACACATTATATCACTTCTCCTGCATATCTCATTTTCTTTCCGAGAACAGTGCAGAATATCATTTGTATGTCCTTGATGAAAGAATAGTGGTGCAGGTAATACCTGTTTAGGCGTACCTTGTCTGGGTAGATAATCTCATCGTTGTATTGTTGGGGATTATCGACAGAGGCAAGGATTTCTTCTTCGTCACGGTATTTGAGAGATGCAGGACCTGTGATGCCAGGACGTAGCTTCAATATTTCACGGTCGTCACCTTTCAGCAGGTCTGCATAGCCTGGTATGTCGGGACGTGGCCCCACAAAACTCATCTTCCCCGTCAGCACATCCCACAGCTCAGGTAATTCGTCTATTTTGTATTTGCGCAGTTTTTCTCCAAGAGGAGTGATGCGTGCAGTTTCGGTAGCCGCCACTCCTGTCATTGTATCCGTCTCTTTCCTTACGGTCATGGAACGGAACTTGTGTACCTTGAATAGCCTTCCATATCTTCCCACCCTTTCCTGTACAAATAGCACAGGACCACCAGGCATCTTCATCTTAATGAGGATAGCGACGATGATGAGTATCGGCGATAGGATAAGCAACCCTATTAAAGACACGAGTCTGTCGAAGATATATTTAGTTATCATAAATTAGTCTTTGGGAAGATATTCAATATATAAATCTCCATTATCAAACTCTTTTAAGACTTTGATATGATTTACATCTTTAGCAGATATATAAGAGGCTGCATTTTCTTTAGATATTGTACCAAATAGCCGAACACCTATGTTTTTTGCAACATCCATTGAAATCGTTCCCATTAGTTTTGCTATTCCTTTATTTCTCCATCTATAATCTACAATTTTACCTCTAAATGCTTTGCCATTTATAAATGAGCGCATAAAAAAATAACCAACTAATTTGGAGTCTGAAAATACAAGAAACTGCAAATAGCTGGGATTCTTAATTAGTTTTGATATTGTCTTTTTTTCAAATGAATGGGGATGAAAAAATTTGAAAGATTCTTCTGGCTGTTCCTGAAAAAAGGTAACTAACGAATCAATATCGTCAGTTTTTGCCTCTCGAATAATATAATCCTTTTGGTATTTACTTAATACTTTTTGAATGTTAAGACATTTTTTTTTATATATTAATATAAAAAAGTATGCATTCATCTTTTCTATTATATCCCATATAAATTTCATATGATCTTTAATCAAATGAGCTAATTTATAAAGCATTCCTATTTATAAACTTTGATAAACATTCAATAATTCATTCCAAATAAATTTCTGTTCGAATCTGTCGATGATCATTGGTCGAGCATTAGCTTTCATCTTTGCAACTAGTTCAGGTTCATCAATAAACCGTTGCATAGATAGAAAAAGTGCTTCAGTATCCATGCTTGGAATGATAAGACCATTCTCCTCTGGTATGATGATTTCGTTAGCTCCATTAATATTCGTTACGATACTTGGTAATCCCATTGCACCTGCTTCCAAAACAGTATTAGGGAATCCCTCTCGGTAACTTGGAAAGACGAATGCATCAGCCCGCTCATAGAAAGGACGTACGTCTGCTTGTCTTCCTACCCATTCAATATTAGGGTTGCTATCTATCTCTTGTTTCGTCTCAGGTTTTACAGGATCAATTTTCTCTTCAAATGTGCCAACTAAAACCAATTTAGCTGAGTGAGGCTTTAGTCTCTTAAACGCCTCAATCAACTCATTTATTCCTTTGTCTCCAACAATTCTTCCAACAAATACGAATGTAAAAACCTTTGAGTTTAGTGAGGAATTTTGTCTTTCGTCTTGAGTCTTTCGTTTATCGTTAGATTTTTTCCAATAATCAGGATCAATCCCCCTCACATTTCCATTTCCAATAATGTGTAGTGGTTTCTTTGTAATCTTGAACTTTTTCAAGTCGTTTGCCACCCCTTGTCCTTCAGGGTTAATATACGTGGCACAAGCACAAAGCAGTTTGTCCATCCATATCAGAATCTTCTGCTTCATACCAGTGGCAGTAGGAAATACCAACCCCGTGTAAGTATGCATTCTCACGGGAACTCCACAAATCTTAGCTGCTAACATAGAAATCAGTCCCGCTTTCGGAGTCATGGAATGAACGATATAAGGCTTCTCCCTATGGAATACCCGAATCATCTTGTAAAGCGATTTCAAGTCATTAACAATAGATATATGCCGTTCCATAGGAACGGCGATAGTCCTTACCCCTTCTCGCTCTTCAATCAATTTGAGCTCTTTGTCAAGGGATGAAACCGCTACCACCTCAAAATGCTCAGACAACATCTTAAGTTGACCTTTACAAAAAGTATCCAGTGATGTCGGTATTGTTGATGTCTTTATTAGCTTTTTCTTTTCCCTTGTCATTGTTTTCGTCCTTCGCTAACAAAAATAATCATAAACACTCTTCGCCACTTTTCTTATCCATGGATGTTTAAAATAGAGTGCATCCCCTATGATGACATCATTATACATGTTGAAGGTATGGAATCCGAAGCGATATTTCTCATCGGTAGAATAAAGCCTAAGTACATTATTCATCTTTAGTTTTCCATCCTGCATATCACATTTCTGAATTACAACTCCATTGCCGTAAGTCTTATTGCAATCCTGTGCGGGACGATAGATGTTCCCTTGATAAGAGAAGAAATTTCCAGCCATTCTTGCTATATTCTCAGAAAAATGAATTTGATCGTATCGTTCGAAGCCATCTGTACTTTCCTTATACACGTTTAGACTTTTTCCATTGCATTCGGGAGTTTCTGTCCCAAATAGAAGTGTCTTACCAAACAAATCTGTCAGCACACCATCGATTACTCGCCTGTTTGATAAAGTCTTTGATGCTATACAAAGACTTTTTTCTATGTTATATTCATATATCCTTGATGAACAATTTTCAGCCATTTCAGGATAAACATAAACTTTTCCTTTTTCCCGACAGATGGCAGGAAAACTCAACACCTTTTCCATTTCTAACACAGGAGTCGTCGATTCCAATGAGAAATCATCCAAGTTAATAGTCAGTTTTGCTATCCTGCTATTATTCTTCTTCCTCATCCATTCCTCCACTAACAGATAAAGTTATTGTCTTTCTTATATAGAATGAACGGATCGGCAAACCATCTGTCTGTATAAGAATGTTTCAGCATTTTCAAAGTTAGTTGTTCACCTTGAAACAATCCTTCGAGTGTGTTCTCAACGAGAGCAATGTTCCATTCTAACCTATATATACGTTCTGAAATAACTTTGAACTGATCAATAATTGACATAATAAAAATCATAATCTATGTACTGCAATGATTCAAAATGTTTTCTATCACTGCTGTAGGAGATAGATGCTCTTTGTAATACAATAATGAATCCTTTTCTAATTGCATTCTATATTTCTCATCTGTTTTGAGGTCAACTATTGCAAGTTTGATTTCAGAGGGAGAATGTACTATATGTAAGCAATGAATAGGAGCAGGTAGTTCTCGCGTCAGTGGAACTGAAATGATGGCTTTTCCCATGCATAGATATTCTGCTAATTTCCATCCATGACATAAACCAACCGAAGGAGCATTGAATGCGCAGAGACTTCTTTTTGTTTTTTTTATGTAAACGTCTGGATTGATTCTTTTTGAAATGAGAAACTCCTTATACTTTGACTTGTATTTAGAGTAATTCTTTATTTCCCCTCCAGACTTTTCAAGATATACTAATCCACCATCCACATGCATTCCAATTTCTTTACTTACTTTTAAAAAGGCAGCACGTTGTGCATTGGTCGTTTGGTCTTGTAATCGTTTATTCCAAAGGATAGAAACATGAAAAATGTAGTTTCCATTGACAATCTCATCTCGTTTTTCGTATTGTTCTATCCTTCTGCGACGAACAAAACTATAGATATAATCACCTAAATATCGTTTGAAGGGAATACCGAAATGGCTGTCGCAAAGTCGATAATTTTTCCATCCCTTCACGATAGTCTTAATGGGAGAGTACAACTGAATGCCAAATCCTGGACCTATTGCCAGTAGTTTTGGACGTTCTTGCAGCTGTTGCGCAGTACAATTCACTTTGGCATAAACATCGCACCAGTTATATCTATCATCGAGAATATAGTCATAGTCGCAATAGTCAATGAATATCTTCTTATCATCCACAACAATTGGCACTCCAGAGAAGTATTCTGCAATGTTTTTACATGTAATCTCCTGAAATGGTTCTACTGTGAATTGTACTTGTTGCCCTGTTACTTCTTCAATACCTTTGATATAATATGTGGCATAATTGAATCTAATACGTGGGTCAACAAAAATCATTTGCTCATTAGAGTTTTATAGACCTCATTGTATTTTTTAGCCATGACAGAAATATCATATTCTGCAGCTTTTGCTTGGCATTGACGTACTATACTGTTAGCGTATTCCTTGTCTTCTGCCAATCGTGTTATTTCCTTCGCCAATTGATGATAGTCTTCATGTGGAAATAATACGCCATGTCCTTTCACCACCTCGCGGAGTCCATCCACATCGCTTGCAATGAAAGGTTGTCCAGACGACATGCCCTCAATGCTGGAAAGCGATAGGCCTTCCCAATGAGATGACATTACATTGATATCAGAATTGACTAAAATCTGAGGTATATCAGAACGTATTCCTAAGAAATTCACACGTTCTTTTAAATGCAAGGTGTTCGTCAATGATTCGAGTTCTTTATGCCTTGGACCATCTCCCACTAATTGTAGTCTATAATTGTTGGGTAATTCGTTCAGTGCTCTAATGATAGTGTCTTGATCTTTAGCTGCACTCAAGCTTGCCACCATAGTTATTAATACTTGTCCATCTTCCTTTCTAACACGTTGTGCCAGTCGAAATTTAGATAAATCTACCCCATTATAGATGGTTGTTATGGTTTTCAATTTCCCAATATAGTTCTCAAGGTTTTTGCGTGGTTGGTCTGAAATGACGATGATACTTGAATATTGATTATACATCCACTTGTCGAGTAATTTGAAATACCATTTTCCACGACGACGGTTGTTTGAACTATGTTCTGTGGTTACAAGTTTACCTCCTCCAAAAGATAGTGACTTGGCAATTGCTGCAGCGAATTGACATGGAGTATTGTGGGTATGAATGATGTCGAATCCTTTTACGTATTTCATCATTTTCAGAGCATAATTTGAATCATACATCTTATATCCCAATGTATGAATTTTAATCTCCGTTTTGCTCATTTCTTGAAGAAAAGGGGTTGCTGTTCCATCGAAAAGAAGAAGTTCAACTTCATTTCCCAACTTTTGTAGTTGTGGCAAAAGGTCTATTAACAAATGCTCAGCACCTCCAGTACGAAGTGATGTAATTACATGAAGTATTCTCATGAAAGAATAAATAGTAGCGAGATTATAAAAGAGGTTCTAAAGATTACAACTTGTTAAATTGTTAACCAAATAGTATTTTGTTAACATATACTTTGTTTGCATCTAAAAATACTCTATATGGTTTTTATTCATTGGACTTTATCTCAAAACGTTCAAAGCCTGTTTGACCAATCATAGCAGCATACTCTGGGAAAGCACTTTTCCACATTCCTTGAGCCCATAAACTATAAACTTTCTTGGCTCCTCCAATTAAATAATAATCGACGAACATCTTGATGTTTTGAGCATCATTAGAATTATGTGTACCAATATGAGATATTTCTCCTGGTACAATATATACATCTGGATATTTTTGTTGAATAAAGGCTATAAAATTAGGGCTATCTGAGGCAATCATTACTCTACAGCCCTTGTGTAATTCCATAATCTGACTGATGGACTGATTTATTCTTTCTTTCAATTCCGTTTGTTGGTTCTTTGGCAACTCTGGATTGATATAAGTTTCTGTTTTGTCACCCAATAAATTTAAAAAACGTGTGTGAATTGCTATATAATTGTCACCAACTTCTTTTTTATAGTAATCTATATACTCTTGAAGGTGAGGCGTTGGTTTGAATAGTTCATTATATAATTTGCTCCAATCAAAAGATGTGCCATATTTTTGATTTATTTCTTTAAGAGAATTATAACCATAGTAAAAATGAACTTCTCCTTTTCTGTCTTTCAAAATCCTTGATGGTTCATAGCATTCACCATATCCAAATAGTGGACGTGAAAGGGGATAACTATATATTAATGATTGCGATGATGAACAAGTCTGATTATACGTCAAACTCCAATTGTAAGAATTGGGGAGCAGATAGTCTTCAAGTATAAATGGATGGATGAAATGAATCTTGAAGTCTTTTTTTTGTGCTTTAGCTAAAGCATAGATACTAACGATTCCTTTGAGTCGATCAAACATTCCTCCGTGTAAGAATTTACCATCTGCCATAAAAACATATCGCATTTCTTTTTTTTGTTTCATCCATGAAAAAGGTCTATAGTATTTCCAGATAAGATTTGACTCACGAAATAGAATATCGTAAGTTTTTACTTTAAAATCTCTAAAAGTTCCTTTCATTTTTTAAAACTTACTCTTAATTTAGGCATGATGTATGGAACAATGATTCTATTAAAAAGGAAGCAACCAATTTTATAAATATAATAATTGTCCATAGTCATGTTCATTAACTTACATTGAATTTTATTTTTTAAAGTTGGTGCAAAGTTTTTTATTGGATAGAAGGAAGACTCTTTACATCTTTTGATAATATCTATGTATTCTTGTTTTGAATAATCAGCCGTCATTAACCGGCTAAATCCAAACATTTTCTTGGAATTAATCGTATCAATAAATCTTTTAAAAGGTAGTGGATATTGATTTATTTCACTTTTAATAGTTGCAATTCTAATATCATTAATTGAATTTAAATAATCTGTTACACATCTTCGTGCAAAATCCTTGGAACGACGAGTTGTGGCACTGTCATCACGCACTACATATCGATAAATATCAGCATTTGTCGATACTATTCTTGGATTGAGTAGAAGCATGGCCGTTGTAAATAAACTATCTTCACCAACTACATATTTCTTAAATCTTAGGTTATTTTTGTCTAAAAATGACTTACGATAAAAGAACAGCCAGCAAAATGATGGAAGTCCAAAATTATTGATAAAGTCAAAACCTGTTCCGTCAAATGTAATATCATTTTTTATTGATTCTTTTTCCCAAAAATCGTAACTACTATAGAAGTGAATAATATCTACATCTGTACGATTATTAAAAGGACATGTGGCAAGTGAATACCCATTGTCTAAGAGATAATCATCAGAATCAAGAAAGCCTACAAATTCACCTTGTGCATGTTCTATGCCATTGTTTCTTGCAGCAGAAACTCCCGCATTTTCTTGATTAATAATTCTGAAATTCTTGTGTTCCTTTGCATATTGTTCACAAATAGATAAAGACCGATCTTTCGACCCATCATTGACAAGTAAAACTTCATATTCATTCTCTTTCCATCCTTGACGAAGGACAGAGTCTAAACATTTCGATAGATATTGTTCTACGTTATATACAGGAATGATGATGCTCCATTTCATGTTACCGCTATTTTGTTATAAAACTTGGTAGATTCTTGTAATCTTTTCCTTTTACAAATTTTCTTGCATCTAAATTTCCTTTAACATGTGCTGTAAAGAATCTAGATTTTAGTTTAAATACGGCAAATAATGCCCTTGTAATTGTACCAAGAATAAAACGATATGCATAAGCTACTTTAAGTGCTGTTTTATCTGATTTTGACACATTGGGCAAACTGTATAATGTCCTATGCCAAGTCAAATACTGGGACATTGCTCGATAATAAATCTTTTGATATGTCTTTTCGCTTGCCTTGTTGGTACTTGCATCTAAATGCAAAACTCCAGAGTCATATTGCATTAGAATCTTATAGCCATTCCGAAATAATTTATAAAACATAACTTGATCTTCTCCAAATGTACCTGGGGGAAATTGGTCTATCCATTGTTCGTCTTCGTATTGAATGTTTTTAAATGCATCAGTTCTGACAAACAATGCTGTTCCTGCTGCGCTTTGTGTGGGTAAAAAAGAACCTTTCGGAGGGTGATTGTTGTAACTAAACGCTCCTGTTTTTTGTATTTTTATCGCCCAACCATCATTCTTACGTCCATAAACAGTATTGGTGATGTAGGCTATCAATTTGCTTACCAATGATAGTGATTGAGTTGGAAAGGTGTCGGGTGCAACTCCGTCTGCATGATATTGGAGCATTGCCTCGTGCATTTTCTCAATGGAGTTTTCAGGGAAATAGACATCATCATCTAATATTAGGAGAAATTCTGTATCTACTCCTTGTGTTGATGCTGCTCGTTGATGTACCAAACCTTTAGGTACTATGATATATTCCTCATAGCCTACTTGAAATTTTGGACGTTCAAATCCCTCTGCAAGGAAAACTAGTATCCTTTGGGGTTTAATGGTTTGAGCGTGTAATGACTCCAGTTCTTTTTTGTATTTATCACCAGCTTTACCTACAGTTCTAATGGCTACGGTATATTCAAATTTATTCATTGGTAAATAGTTTCTTTGGTAAATACGGAAATCTCTATGATAGTTGATATTTCTTCTTCCAATAATAATAGAGAGCAATACCAGGTAAGTAACAAAGCATTACTAAACTTTTATATGGACATTTTATCATTTCCATAAACCCTCTACCATCAAATTTGCAATAAACAATGTAAAGAAGCGTCTCTTTGATTCTCCATTTCCAAGTGAAATGTTCTGACATGGTTTCCAATGAGCCATCTATCATGCACTTAGGACTACGGAATCTTAATGGTTTCCCTGTATCCGACAATCCACCTTCTAAATATTCTGTGATATAGATGATTTTATTGACAAAGAGCATCTTGTACTTTTTTGCCAATTTAATCCATAGAATACTCTCGCTTATAAACTTTTCACCTTCATATTCTGGAAATTGTAAGTCTTTCAAACAGCATGTTTTCCAGACCTCTGCTTTATCTCCAGTTACATTTTGATTAAATCGAACATTTATCAGTGTGTCTATGGCATAGTTCACAGGATGTTCATCACCAATCACTTCTGTTTCTGAGTAACCACGAAGATAGGATATTCCACAAAGATTCTTTCCCTTAACGGATTCCCAATCTTTTTCAATGGTTTCAATAGCATCTGGTGTTATGACGTCATCACTGTCGACGATAAAGAGGAGTTCTGTTGTTACTTCCCTAAATGCCACATTTAGAGCAGTATGTTTTCCTCCATTTTCCTTATAAATGTATTGAATTGGAAATTCTTTATGGTTAAATGTTGCTATGATATTTTTGCTGTTATCAGTTGATCCATCATCTATTACCAACCAAATAAAATCCTTCTTAGTTTGTCGGCAAAGGCTACTGTAAAGATTGGGGAGCTTATCTGCTCTGTTGAAACTAGGAGTTACGATTGTTATTAGCATGTTGTTTATTGTTTTTTACCGAATAAAACAAAGGGCTTCCGATAAAATTTGTCATGATCATAGTTGTGGTCATATTCCCAAATATCATGAATATAACTAGCACCGCATGGATTACCGTTGGTTAAAAAAGTTTTATATGGACATAGGTTAAATGACCATAGCGAAGTGATTCTGAAAAATAAAGCAAAGCTTAAAATCATCATAAAAGGTTTCATCCAATTAAAAGATTTTGCTTGAACGGATAAGTAAGTAAAAGTATAAATTAAGCCAATGAAAAAGAACCACCCAAATCTACCACCTTGTCCAAATCTTGCAAAGAATAGCAGTATGGCACAAAAAATAAATGATAAGTTTAAAAAGACGAGATTCTTCTTATTATTAGGTATTAGGTGATAATTTTTAAATATAATATAAATGAAAACAACTACCTCTAAAAGGTAGTCAATTCTCACTCCATTATCTTGATTACTTGTATACGTATTTGTTCTTGATGACATACCGCTTGCATCACCAAAAATACTTATGATAGCGAATGGCAGAGGAGTTAACGCGAGAACCAAACAGAAGAACAAGACGGTTAAAACTTTTGATTGGCTATATTTTTTAATTGGTATAAAATACAAAGGAAAAATTATGGAAGCTGAATTATGAAAAAGAAAAGCTAAGGTTGCATATAAGAAAAAATAAGAAGGTCTGCGCTTCCAAATATATTGTATTGAAATCCAACCAAATCCTACTGCTAAGCATTGACGAAGGTATGTCATTGTAAAATAATAAAAAAGACCTAAGAATAACATACATGAGACAGGAAAATTTGGCATATATTTTTTAAAGGATATGTAGTAAAGTATATACATGAAAATAGTTGTATATAAAATAAACATATATCTATTAGCAGTTATACACGATATAATTACATTCCAAAAAAAATAGCCGAATTCTGTACCGTTTACATAATTATACAATAGGCTCAAATTCATTCCTTCTGCACGGTAGTCATAAATCATGTCGAATACATCGCAATATATATAACGGTCATAGCCACCTTGCATGTCGCCTAAGCCAATAAAAAAAGCTAGAAACAAGAAAAACACCAATAAAGATTTTTCATTAGTTGGCGTTTCTACTTGTATGAAATAATAGATGAGAGCTACTAAAAAAATAGATAAATAAATGAGCATCTTAATCCTTGTTTCAATTATTTTTTTGTAAAAGGCTCCAAATTATTATGCGTAGTTGATCTATCAATACACATAAAAGATTAACTACGATAATAAAGATTGTAATAGTGAGAGCATATGAAATACCTTGATAAGAATTGTTAATATGTTGGGATATATTAGAAAAATAAGGAAAGACAAAGGGATTAAAATGTATAACATACACAGCAAAACAAGAGGAGGCCAACCAATTGATTAATTTGTTTTGAAAAGGATGTTTCGTGAAATAGAGGAGAATAGAAAGGGATGCTAAAATAACAAGGGGATTGTCATAGCGAGACATTTTTGCGGCATTGCCCCAAAGCGACAAGGTAAATAGTATAATAATTGATAATAAAATGACAATTGTGATAAACACCTTTCCACAATGTTTTGTTAGTAAAGCATTTGGATATAATCTAAAATAACGAGCAGTCAAATATAATCCACAAAAAAATACAATGCTATAGCCTTCAAAGTAATTAACATATCCAGTAATCCAACTATAATAATATTGAAAGGCGTAAAATCCTATCAGGAAGGAACGGAATTGTTTTTTTGTTGCATGCTCTGCAAAGGAATTTAATACAGGTGAAACTAAATAAAGGCCTAAATATGCCATAACGAACCAATAGCCTTTAGTTAATCCTAAACTCCATTTAATTCCTTCTATATTGAGTGTTCCTTTTCCAATAAGTATTGCAGTGAGATATATTCCCCAAAGAAGAAATATAATTTGGAATAGAAATTTCGCTAATCCTTTTTTGTTCGCTCTAATTCCAAACCATCCAGAAATAAGTATAAAAACGTTTACCCCTCCTATAAATATATTTCCTATCAGTAATCTAAGGAAAGATAAAGTGTAGTTTTGGTGAATACTATCAGCATTCGGTAAACCTAAGACAAGCCCTACTGCATGTCCATAAAGTACTCCAATAATTGCAAAAATGCGTAGAAGCTCAATATTTGAAAGTCTTTTTGATTTTGTCATTGGAGTCTTTTCCGAATATTTGAAACAATCTTACGAGATTCATTTATTGTATTCATAATTGGCAAAATGGATGGGTGCAAAAGCATATAACATAAACATTTTTCTTTTCTATAGTGTAGTTTTGGCCATATTTCTTGCGCCATTTGTTTTATGTATTGTGAATGTATTAATTGATGGTTATGAAAACAGGCTGAGGAGAGTACACCTAATGCTCTTCTATAAAAATCATCTGAAAATTCATCAAATAGATGATTATTAATGAGTTCTCTTCTGATGGACTCAAGTTGTTCTTGCTGAGGAGAGATAGAGGTGTATCTATAAACATGAGTTACGGAATTTGTGTTCTCGAAATAGTTGTATGCTTCAATATTATTAAAAAGACCAACTTTATTAGCTCGAACCCCCAAACATAAATTCATATAAAAATCTTCACCTAATTTAACATCTTTAGGTATATCAAATGTTTCTTCACCAAATAGGTCTCTCTTATATAATGAACCAACAGGTCCTGCATTACTTTTATTTTGAAACAATAGATGGATAAACTCTAAGTTGTTGTATATTCCAGGCTTCACAAAAGTTGATAGTTGGTAGGTACTGCTCCCGTTTGGATAGAATCTTCTTGCTGCTTGAATGATGTCTAATTTATTTTCTATTGCTGTTTGGTAAAGTTGTACAAGTGAATTGTTAGGAATAGTATCGTCTGAATCCACAAAATTAATGTAATGTCCATTTGAATGTTCTACTCCAAATTTACGTGTAGAATTTGCTCCTCCATTCTCTTTATGAAAAAACTTAATTTTATCGTTTTTAAGAGTTAATTGTTCACAAATTGTCTTTGTAGAATCCTGGCTGCCATCGTCAACAATGATTATTTCAAAATCTTGCAAAGACTGTTTTAAAACGCTATCAACACATCGTCTAATAAATTTTTCTGCATTATATGCGGGTATGATAACTGAAATAGCTGGCTTTTGCATAATTATCCCGTTTGTTATTAATAATTCTCTCCAATTATAAACCCTAATTTGATTTTTCTAATTAATTGGGTTAGAAACACGGATACTAACAAAGAAATTATAAAAATAGAAAAACTTAACATAAAAGGGTTAATAGGAATGTTTCTAGTATAATGATATAAAGTGTATATTATAACTACATGAAACAGATAAATTCCCATGCTATTCTTACTAATAATTTTGAATATTTTTGTTTCTGCAATAGTTCTATATGAGTAGGAAACAGCTATGGTCATAAAAATACCTGAAATACTTACCAAGGGTAAAAAATATCTGCTATAAGTCTCTTCTCTTAACGTAAAAAGACAAATTAACGTGAATGGTATGATAAATTTAAAACACAGATTGTTTAATGTATTTGTATATAAAAAGAACAAATAGCCTAATGTGAACCAAAACAAATATCTAAACGCTGTATTTAATTCCCAAATGGGTGGTATAAAATAAGTATAACTTAAAATATGCAAGATGATTGCAGCGATAATTAAATATGGTTTTGACAAATTAGTTTTAATACGAATAGTGTTGATTACATAAAATAGAATGAACACCCAAAATAACATTAAAAGAAACCATAAATGACGACTATTCTCGGAAAGAATAATACCTTTGTAAATATACTGAAAGAAATCATTTTCGTATCCGCATAAATACATGAATGGAGCTAAATTAAAAACACCAAAGAAAAGATATGGAATGATTAACCTTTTAAATTTTCCGAAAACTAACTTTTTGAAAGGAAACGCTTTCTTTTTTATTTCACATTGATAAGAAAAAACACAGCCAGAGATAAATGTGAATAGTGGCATGTGAAAAGTATAAATGAAAGAACATATATGTTTTAGCAACTCAGAATGTACACAAGGATGAATAAAACCAACATCTGTATACATTCTTGTAATATGACCAAAAACTACTAATAGTACACCATAGAATTTCATAATGTCCAATTCTACAATATGCTTATTGCTTTTAGTTTTATCATTCATTGGGTGATTTATTAAATATTTTTTTTTGTATATTATTAATAATCATTTTTTGTGTTTGAATGTCTAACATAAAATGATAAAAAAGTAAAGAAAATATGATTTCATAAGATAGTGTTGTTATTACAAGTCTCAAAAATGAACTTTGATATATGAGAGATAATGTGTAGACAATTGCCCCTGAAAGTATAACGATAAATAAATTATTTGCAATTTGTTTTGAGAAAACCGTAATGTTGAAACCTGGAATTAAGCTTTTTAGATTAGAAAGAGATACACACATTATTAGAAATTCTGTGAAAGCTACTATCACAAAAACAGTAAATACATTTGCTCCTAAAAATAAAAAGATCAAATTAACGCAAATGGAGATAATGGATAAAATGCATATTTGTATGGAGTTTCTCTTAACTTTTGAAGTAGCTTGTATTCCAATGACCAAAATCATATTATTTAATGAAAATAAACTGCCAATTAGATTTATTCTACAAAAAATATTAGAATAAATTGGAACTTCAATTAGCCATAGTTGGAGTAAATAACTTATTTCAATAAATGCAGGCACTGCTAACATTGAGTATAATGCTATACAATATTTTGAACAATTGTTAATATTGTTTTGCATCTCATTTATATCATTGACAGCATATGATTTGACTATTTGTGGTCTAAATGCACTAACCACATTCTGTGTAAATCCTGCAATATTTCCTGACACCATTCCTGCAATATTTCCTGAAGCATTCATAATGACACCAAAAAATTTGTTTATTAGTAGAACAATGCTGTTATTTCTTATAACTAATGAAAATGAATTAAAACATGAATAACCAGCAAATGAAAACATTTCAAATAATAATTTTTTATTTTTGACTTTGCAAAATTTACATTCAGAGAAAAATTTTTTACAATAAATACGATTTCCTAAAGCACTAACGATATTCACAATAAGTGTTAGTAATGAGTAAAAGATTAGTTTATCATAAGTAATAAGTGTTAGTATTAAAACGGAAAATAAACGGAAAAAATCACTAATAATTCCCCAGATACTCATAAATCCCATTTTTTCATGAGCTAAAATTGTTGCATTATATGGTACCTGGGTAATATTTATCATTGCAATAATTATTGACATTTGATACACCCAGCTGGCTGCTCCCATACGTTCCTCTGGTACTTCGAGCTTTGTATTTAAATACCATAATCCAATTGTCTCAGCTAAGAACAACAAAAATAATGCAATAGCTAAATGAATATAGAAAGTTGCTGAAAAAACTAATTTTTGATAGTCTTTATCATCTTTTGCTAAAGCAAATGTAATGTATCGTGAGGATGTACTTGTCATAGCTGTGTTTATAAAACTCAACAGCCCAATTATCCCACCTACTACACCATATAATCCAAAATCTACAACTCCCAGTTGATGTAGAAGTACTCGAGAAATATATAAACCTATAAACAATGCTATAAATCCCTTTGAATATAAATATATAGTATTTAGAGCAATTCTTTTTTTCTTGCAATCCATCATTTGCTTTTATTCTGAGAAGGTTTATATATGAAAAGAAATATTATAAATATGTATTACTTTTGAATTAATCTTAATGTTGCATTAATAAGTGGATCCAAGATAGTATAAAGATTGTATTTACAAATAAAAAACAAAAATTTAGATCGAGTGTTTAAAGCTGAAAATTTAATATCATTAAATAATTGAGTGTTATGTATCTCTTTCCATCTTCTTATTCTTTCACATCGATTAGTTTTTGTGTCTTTAAAATATCCACGTAAAATCCATGAAGAAATCATTGTACCATAACGTTCATGTATTCTATTGAAATAAGATTCATCTTTGATTTTGAATTTATTTATTATTTTTTTGTTTGTATCATACAACCTATTAATTACCTCTAAATTTGCGATATATTTGTGACTATTACCTAAAGAACCATGATTGTAATAATGTAAGTATCCTTGAAATAAGATTCTTTTTATGGAATTGCAATGCAAAATGTAATTATAGGAAAAAATCTCATCTTCATGTGTTATATTCTCAAAATGTAAATGGTTTTTTTCAATGATTTCCTTTCGATACATCTGGTTCCATATCGTATATATGCCTCTAGCAAGCTGAGGAAATGTTTCTTCGAAATTGTTGATATTTCCTATTGTTATTTCATAATTTGAACTGATCCTATTTACTATCTCATTCCTTTGATATGCCAAATAATTGGATATTAATAAATCGTAATTATCTATATTATTTATCATAGTTTCAAGAAAATCAGGAAACATATAGTCATCATTGTCAACAAATGATATAAATTTACCTGTTGCCTTTTCTAATCCGTAGTTTCTTGCTGATGAAACTCCTCCATTCTCTTTCCTAAAATAAAGAAACCGTTTATCTTTTTCTATAAATGTTTTGCATATTACTGCTGAACTATCGTTACTGCCATCATCGATCAATAGTACTTCAAAATCTTTAAAATCTTGTTTAACAATACTATCTAGCGTAGCGTATAGATATTTTTCAGCATTATAAATAGGAATGATTATTGAAATTTTTGGATTCATTTGATTGTTGCAGATTTTATGTTTATTTTGAATGGACAACTCTCTATAAGTTTCTTTAGATCAATCTTTATTGAAAAAAAATGTTCTTTCAAATTAGATGTATTGTCCAGATCAGCTAAATCTTTAATAATTTTAGGTTCTTGGACGCTTTTGTTTACAGAAGAAAAGTAATCTCTAAATTTAAACCCATTCCCTATGACTTTATCAGAAAATTCCACCCAAACATTTGGAATGTGATATGCATCAGAAACGATGATTCCATGTAAGGAACTTGAAATGATAAGTTCGCATGAGACAATTTTATCAACAATTTCAAACTTGTTAGTATAATTTTTCATGCTGATAAGATAGCAATCAGAATTCTTTGCTAGCCATTCATGTATAATCGGATTGTCTTCATCATACATGTGTGGCACAATTCCTACTCTATATTTTTTTTCTTTAGATGGCTGATAAAAATAGGGGAGGAGTAAGGCTGGGTCTCCATAGACTTCTGGGCAATCATATCCTTGTTTAATAAGTGCCTCTCTAGTAAGTTTACCTCTAACAGCCAATATTTTTTGGGGAACTTCCTTTGGATACATGTCTTCGGCAAGCATACCTGTCCCCCATACAATTGTATGTCTGTTTGCAGCATGGAGCATTGAACCTATCATCGTATAGTTCGTCCTGTGAAATAGCCATGAAAGGATGGATGTTTCATAGTTTATTATTTTCTTTGAGAACAAGTTTTGGGCAAAATAAACATTAAGATCGTCTCCCCAATTGCTTTTATGCCATTTTCCCCATTTAAAATCTAAAAAACCTGTTAAAACTATGCTATTCTTTTCTGTTAAATGAAAAAGAATTTCTCTTATTAATCCTGGAATGTAGTATATTATTGAATAATATAATTGAATAAGATATTTTTTCAATATCATGTGTTTATTATATCTTTGTGTTAAAATGCGCTAAAACCTGTTCGATCACTGGTGCCATATCGTAATACTTGTATTCAGCTAATCGTCCACCAAAGATCACATCTTTTTCTTGAATAGCAAGACCACGATACTGTTCTGCCAAACGATTATTTCTTTCATCATTCACAGGGTAATAAGGTTCCATGCCAGGTTTATACTCTGTTGAGAACTCTTTTGAAATAATAGTCTTGGGACAATCATAAACTTCTTGTCCGAACATCTCAAAATGCTTATGCTCTATCACACGTGTGAAAGGTATTTCCCTTTCAGTGTAATTCACCACTGCATTCCCTTGATAATTAGGAGTATCAATCACCTCGGTCTCAAACGATACGGTGCGCCAATCGAGCTTTCCAAAGCGGTAATCATAGAATTCATCGATAGGACCTGTATATACAAGCTTATCTGCATACTTCCTCCAGTCCCTAAATTCTGAATGAAAGAAGTCAACA
>OCVV011358382.1_pt1 | contig 17989 bp, 17 predicted proteins | sample 1539721 | NCBI WGS metagenome assembly OCVV01 (sample SAMN02144230, study PRJEB22623) | gut metagenome | biome: sheep rumen | host: Ovis aries | place: New Zealand | reverse complement strand
CGAACGACAGCACGGCAGCGGCTCCGGAACTCAAGGATAACCGATACACAGACTTCAACTTCGTCCTTGCCTATCCGACGGGAAGCCTCGACGAGAACATCTTGATTTATGAGATGGCTCACTACAACTTCACGAACTTCATGGCGCGTAACTTCGACATCGAGATTCAAGCGGATGCCGGACTGACCATGATGATTATAAAAGGCTTCCTTGCTTACGACGAGGTACATGCTTATGCACAAAAGCTCTATGCCGACGACCACATGCGGACAAGGCTGGAAGGCATAAGGACTCTGCTCATCTCCAGCGACAACCTCAAGATGATTGGCAAGGAATTCAGCTTCGACGAATACAAGGAGTTCTATGACCAGCACTTCGCGCCGCTCGATATTCCGGAGGACTTGCAGATTGATACGCCGACAGACTTGGAGATTCTTGATCCCGACGAGTTGGACAAGAGGGAAGAAGAGGAGAAGCAGCAAGAGGCGACTGAGGATGATGATGACTTCCCCTTCGGCTGGTAAAGTCTTCTAATGAGCCTGACTATTCCGAATATTTTGATTAAAAATAACCTATGACTACATACAAACTGCTTTGGGTTGACGATGAGATTGAGCTTCTGAAAGCCCACATACTCTTCCTCGAGAAGAAGGGTTACCAGGTGGAGACTGTTACGAACGGCTACGATGCACTGGACCGTTGTGCGGAAGAGGCTTTCGACCTCATCCTCCTTGACGAGAATATGCCCGGACTGAGCGGCCTCGAGACGCTGACCCGCGTGAAGGAACTGCTGCCGGCCACGCCTGTCGTGATGGTCACGAAGAGCGAGGAGGAGCACATCATGGAGCAGGCCATCGGCGCGAAGATTGCCGACTACCTCATCAAACCCGTAAACCCGACGCAAATCCTGCTGACGCTCAAGAAGAACATCCAGCAGAAGGAAATCGTTACGGAACATACGCAGTCGGGTTACCAACAGGAGTTCTCGCGCTTGGGGATGCAGATAAACGACGCTTCAAACATAGAAGAGTGGAAGGATGTCTATAAGAAGCTGACATACTGGGAGCTTCAGTTGAGCGAAGCGGAGAGCGGGATGCAAGAGATGCTTGCCATGCAGCGACGTGAGGCCAACACTGAGTTTGCCAAGTTCATACGCAAGAACTACATGCGTTGGATGGAGAGACCGGACGAGAGGCCTGTGATGAGTCCCGACATCTTCAAGCACACCATCTTCCCCCTGCTGGATAAGGGCGAAAAGGTCTTCCTTATCGTCATCGACAACTTCCGCTACGACCAGTGGCGCGTCCTGCTTAGCGAGATAGGAGATGCTTTCTCGGTGGACGAGAACCTCTATTGCAGCATCCTGCCTACTGCGACGCAATATGCCCGCAATGCTATCTTCAGCGGCCTTATGCCCAACAATATCGCCAAGATGTTCCCTGAGCTTTGGGTGGACGAGGACAGCGAAGAGGGCAAGAACCTCAACGAGGAGCCGCTGGTCAAGACACAGCTCGAACGCTATCGCCGCAGGAACACGTTCTCTTATCACAAGATAAACCACTCGAATGCTGCAGAGAAGTTTGTCCAGCAGATACCTCAGTTGCGGAATAACGACTTGAATGTTGTGGTCATCAACTTCATAGACATGCTCAGCCACGCTCGTACGGAAAGCCTTATGGTACGGGAACTTGCCAGCAACGAGGCTGCTTACCGAAGCATCACACAGAGTTGGTTGCGCCATTCTGCCGTGAGTGACCTCTTCCGCAGTCTGGCTGCTCAGGATTGCACAGTAGTGCTGACCACCGATCACGGCAGTATTCGTTGCTATAACCCTATCAAGGTCATTGGTGACCGCAACACGAATACCAACCTGCGCTACAAGCTTGGAAAGAATCTTTCATACAACCAGAAGGAGGTCTTCGAGATAAAGGATCCGCTTCGTGCAGGCTTGCCCAGTCCCAACATCAGCACGACCTACATCTTCGCTCAGCAGGACGACTTCTTCGCCTATCCCAACAACTACAACTACTATGTCCAGTATTACAAGGACACGTTCCAGCATGGCGGCATCAGTATGGAGGAAATGCTCATCCCTTTGATTACGCTGAGGGGGAAGAAAAGATAAGGAAAAGAGATGGAAATAAAGATACAAAGTCTCGAGGATATTGCGTCGGCAGCACAGAAATTTGTCGATGAAATGGGCGAAAATTGCGTTTTCGCCTTCTATGGTAAGATGGGTGCAGGCAAGACGACTTTCATTAAAGCCATCTGCGAGGCACTGGGGGTGAAGGATGTTGTGGCGTCGCCCACCTTCGCCATCGTCAACGAGTATGCCGATGCAGCAGGTCAGCCTGTCTATCACTTCGATTTCTATCGCATCAAGAATCTTCGCGAAGCTGTCGATATCGGTTGCGAAGACTACTTCTACAGTGGCTATCCCTGTTTCATCGAGTGGCCCGAACTGGTCGAGGAACTGCTTCCCGAGGATACGGTCAAGGTAAGTGTCGAGGTCCTCGAGGATGAGTCGCGACGCATCACATTAGCCTAAGTCATACTGGCGCCTTATAGGGGGACATCCAACGCCCTATAGGGGAACATCCAACGCCCTATAGGGGAATCGCCAACGCCCTATAGGGGAATTTCTAATGTACCATAATGCTTTGGCCGGGGCACGCGCATGCGCCTCGCAGCCCATTATTTCAGGTCACTTCTTCAGCCTGTAGATGAGGCGATATGTGCCGCTGCTCAGTTCGATGGGTTCCGCGGGATTATATCGCGTCGGCTCTGGGTCGGGCTTGCGGTTACGCTCCTTCTCGTTGAAGACTGGGCCGGTACGGTTGAGCCTGCCGGCTGCCATCTCGACTGAGACAGCCTTCAACGCCTCGGGACAAAGCACGGTGGCGGTGGTGCCGACGGGTATGGTGAGGCGCAGGTCGAAGGTGTCCCTCGAGCGTTTCCAATCGATGGTAATGTCGCCGTAGGGGGTTGGCTTCAGCGCTCTGACGAAGGTCAGGCTGTCGGGCAATTGCGGCTGGATGGTGAAGTGGCGGTAGGCGGGTTTTGTCGTATCGCCCTGAATGCCTGCCAGAGCCTGGTAGAACCACGAACCGATGCCGTTGTAACAGTTGTGGATGCGGCTTCGGCGTGCATTCCAATGCTCCCAGGTTGTCGTCGCTCCGTTGTCAATCATGTAGAGGTAACCCGGGAAACTGTGCTGCCTGAGCATATCGGCCATGAGCTGAACATTGCCTGCCTTGGTGCACCATTGCGTCAAGATGGGAATGCCTACAAGTCCCGTGAACAGGTGCCCGTCAAAGCGTTCGTATGTCTCTCGCTTCAGAGCGTTGTTCACTTTCTGCTTCAAGTCATCTGGAACGGCACCCACAAAGAGGGGGAAGCTCTGGTCGAGTTGCAGCCCGTGGGCGTAGGTGGCATCTTTCTTATTATAATATGTAGCGTGGATGCGCTGGTTGATGTCCGTCTGCTTCTGCCTGTAGAGCTGTGCCTCGTCGGCCTTCCCCAGCAGTTCTGCTGTGTTTGCCATGATGCCATACACCCAGCTCATGGAGCAGGAGTTAACGAGGTCGATGCTCTCGGTATATGTCTGATGCTCCTCGTTAGGCAAAGCCCAGTCGCCGAGGAACCAGTCCTTGCGTCGCGTGCTGGGCCATCTGTGCTCCACCGTCAGCAGCCCGTCGGGCATGAACTGTTCGGCATATGCAATGTAACGCTGCATGTTGGGATAGTACCACTCGAGGAGTCGGATGTCGCCATACTGCTGATAGGTCTGCCAAGGAGCGTTGGCGATGAAAGCACACCAGAATGGTCCGCCGCCACAACGCCAGAAGGCCGGTCCTACGTGCGGCACCTCGCCGTCGTCGCCTTGTGCATCTGTGTAGCCCTGCAACCAATTCCGATAGAGCGGATACATATTGTATTGCAGTTGCGCCGCCAGTATGGATGCATTGCCGTCGCCACCATAACCCTGTCGCTCGATGTGCGGACAATCGACCATATAGCCGCCAAGGGTCAGGCATCGGAACGTGTAGTGCACCATATCATGTATGGCGCAAAGGTCCTTGTCGCTGCAGACGAACGACGAGCCCTTCTCGTAGCCCGTGTGAATCAGCATGCCGGCAATGTCCGAGAGGGCAGGCTGGCGGTCCAGACCTTCTATCTTGATGTATCGATAAGCGTGGTAGTTGAACTTGTTGCAGAACGTTTCATCACCCTCGCCGCTTGCGATGTAATAGTCGGTGAAGACGCCTTCGTCGAAGTCACCGCTGAGTGCCAGCATGTCGCAATAGCTGATGGTGATGCGCTGCCCCTTGCGAAGTTTTCCGAGGTGGATGCGTGTCCAACCCACAATGCTGCGTCCCATATCGACCATCCATTTGTTGCCGTCGAAACGCGAAACCTGCTGGGCCTGCACCTCCATCATGATGCGATTGGGCTCGCACATCATTGGCGTGATCTCTTGGGCAGGGATGTCCATCGTCTTCACGCCTTGCCAACTGACGGCATCGAGCGTTGATGAGGTGAAGTCGGGCAGGAGTTCTGCCGCCTTGACGACTTCGCCACCGAAGGTCCAGGCTCCTGCGATGCCGTCATCATAGTAGCCGCTGCCCCTTGCCTGCCAGGTGTCATCGGTCATGACGAGCGTCTGCCAGCCGCCCGTCTCCTGTCGCTGGTCTATCTGTGCCAAGACGTATGGCCCGCCTTTGACAACACCTACGACGTCAGGGTTGTCGTAGAAGCCGCCACCAAGCCAGATGACGAGGTCGTTGCGGCCCTTTTGGAGCTTCCCGTCGAGGCAGTAGGTCATCGCCTGATGTCGCTTGCTGTACTCCACAACGGAAGGCGTCAGGACATCATCGCCCACACGTTCTCCATTCAGATATATCTCGTGATAACCCAACGTGCTGAGGTGCAAGAAGGTAGGCGCTTTGGTGTCCGAGCACTCGAACGACTTGTAGAGGAGCGGCTGAACCTTGCGGTCCGTTCGCTCCATGCCGATGTATTTGCCCTGCCAAAGTGCTTTGTCAAGGATGCCGACAGAGAACTTCGCGCCTCGTGCCCAGTCGCCACCCTTGCCGTTCTCGTCCCAAACCTTCACTTGCCAATAGACGACGCTACGGCTTTCAAGTGGCTTGCCTGCGTACGTAACCCAGATGGATTGGTCACTCTCTATGCGACCGCTGTTCCAGAGGTCTGCCTTGTCTTCCGTAAGAAGGTCGGGCCTCGAGGCAGCAAGGATTTGATAGGCCGACTGCCGCACGCCATTGTGGTCGTGTGTGAGTTTCCAACTCAAGGCAGGTGTCGTTGTGTTGATGCCCCAAGGCTGATGTAACAACTCGCAGCGAAGGTCGTAAGCCGTCAGCGCTGCCTGCACATATGAAGCTGCCAAAATAAACATCGCAGCCATGATACTTCTTGTCTTCTTCATCATTTTTTTGCTATTTCTGCTGCAAAGATACAAAAAAAATGTATTTCTACGTACGAAATGGTCAATAATGTCATTCATGATATGCCAAATCTTCTCGTGCCGCGATGCCTAATGCAAGAGTGACATTAACGCGTGTTTCAGATCTGTTTCACACGTGAAACAAACTGTTTCCACCGCAGAAACAAATTGTTTCGCCATGAGAAACAATTTGTTTCAACTTTTGATGTTATACTGAAACAAACCGAAAATCAGTCAATAAGCAGCATCTTTTGCCGAAATTAAAGCAAAATAAACACAAAAGATGTATAGACGCTGCCTGAAATACATGCTCTATACATGCTTTAATCGGCTGTATAATAGATGCTTGCAAGTAAAATGTAGGAATGTATAGGCAAAATGGAAATTCTATTGAATAAATTTTTTTACGAAAACACACCACTCCCATGCATTGGATTGCCTCTCATTAAATTAATAGGTATTGGTGTAGAGTGAAGAATGTTTTTGATTTTATTTTGCAACATTTCCTTTCAAAAATTTTTGTTGTATTCATAATTTTCATAACTTTGCACCGACCAAGTGGCTCTTTTAAGGGCTTGAGGGTCAAATCTTAATGGATTCCTGCGGAAAAGCACACTCTGCTCCCTCCCTAAGGGAGGATTGGGGTGGGTCTTCCAAAGGGAGAAAGGACGTTTACGAACGTTATCTTCTACGCTCAAACCTGGAAAATTTGAATGTCAGTGAAGATATCGCAATCGAAGCGTCCGCGTGGGTGATTTATATCACATACTTTTGTATGGAGTATATATGTCACGACGTGGGCCAACTGGTTGCTTATCCTCTGACAAGGCAGTTTCCAGGGCCAGAGCGTGGGATAAGCGAGTACAAGCTACCCACGTCTTTTTGTATCCATCACATTTAACGAACACAAACGCTGAGTCGGGGTGGCTGTAGGCAACGAATGATAGGATACATATATGGCACTTATTGATGTCGTGAAATGGGAAGTCAACTCACGAGAGTTGATCCACAAATCCCCTTCCAATGATTTGCGGATAGGTACACAATTGGTTGTGTACGCAGGACAGACTGCCTACTTTGTGAAAGGAGGCAAGGTGCTCGACAGTTTTGGACCAGGCACCCACACCATTAAGACAGAGAACATCCCTCTGCTTAACAAACTCATTAACCTGCCTTTCGGTGGCAATTCTCCTTTCCAGGCAGAGGTGTGGTTTGTCAATCACTTGGCAGTTCTTGATTCAAAGTGGGGTACGCCCACGCCCATCCAACTTGAAGACCCGAAGTATGAGATAATAGTACCCGTCCGTGCTTACGGTCAGTTTGGTATGAGAGTGAACGACGACAAAGTCCTCATTGAAAACCTTGTAGGCAATATGGCCACGTTTACGGTGGAAAAGATTGAGTCATATTTCAAGGGAATGATGATGTCGCGCTTCAACAACATCCTGTCCGACAAGATGAACAAGGACGGCATTTCCATCCTTAACCTCAACTCACATCTTACCGACATTTCTGATTACACGAGGGGAGTGCTTCAACCTGACTTCAACAAGTATGGCATAAAGCTGGAGAACTTCTACATCATGTCCATCAATGTGCCGGAAAACGACCCAAGTTTCATCAAACTGAAAGAGGCGAAGGAGCAGGTGGCAAAGTTGAAGCTGATGGGCCATAGCTTATACCAAGCCGACCGTAGCTTTGGCGTGATGGAACGTGCAGCTGAGAATGAGGGAGCTGTTGGCGGTGCTATTGGTATCGGCATGGGCATGAATGCAGGCACAGGTTTTGGTGGGCAGATGGCAGGCTTGGTCGGGCAAAACATGAATGCACAGGTCGGCCCGCCACCTATACCACAAAGTACGACATACTATGTTGCTATGAATGGTCAGCAGCAAGGTCCGTTTGATGCTAACACGATAAACGGCTATATACAGAATGGACATGTGAATGCCGATACCCTTGTCTGGAAGCAGGGAATGCCTGCGTGGGCAAAGATGTCCTCACTTCCTGAATTTGCCAGTATGTTCCAAAGCTGTCCTCCTCCCCTTCCGCCAACCCCATAAATATAATAAGGTATGAAGACTATTTCAATCATTATCGGAAGCATCTTGCTTCTGCTAAACGTGCTGTTTGGCTTAATGCTGTCCAGTTACAGTACATTCAACTGTGCGCTGAACTCGGGAATCATTATTATGTCCGTCATAATGCTCAGTGTTGTCTCCTCTTTGAAGCTGAGCGATGGCTTCAGAGTTTCGTTCAACTGCCTTTTCCCTGTGTTTACCCTCATAGAACTAATATGTGGGTGTCTTGCGGCAGAACGTTTTAACGACAATTACTATCTAATAGCAATCATACTGCTTGTCCTGTTGCAAGTAGTGATGTTAGTATCAGCAGGGTATTTATCAACTAAAAATAATAATTAAAAACTTTCGTGAATATGGAACTGAAGTCTTATGTATGCCCGAATTGTGGAGCGAACACAACAAACACTCAAAACTGCGATTATTGTGGTAGTTTATTAGTAAGATTTGTCGAGAAAGGCATAGACCTCTCTCATACAAGCTATCTAAACAATAATGAAGTATTCCCAGGGCTCATTGAGGAACTGAAACGCAATCTGAAACTACAAGAAGAGAATCTAGGCATTCCGGTAGCAACAGACTTGCATAAAGAAACCGCGACGAGTGGTTTTAATGGCATCAGCATCCAATCTGAGCTTATGTGGGCAGATGGCACCGAGTCTCCTCAGTTCAAACCAGGTACAAAGAAGCAACTTTGCATAACTATTGGCTTTAACACCTATACAGATATTTCATTATGTAAGGAATTTCATGACGAAATGAATGCCCAACTTGCCAAGTTCAAACAGTTGGACTCTTTCCCTTTGTTTACTGCCCATATTTGCAAATATACAGATATTATGGGAGAATCTCGGTATGGAAGGGAATTTGCCATAAATTTCGGCGAAGATGCGGAAGGAGCGGCACGCCTTGTTTCAGAAATCCTCATCAAAGTGTTCGGTTGGTCACCGTCAGACTCGTACGAGATGTTTACCAACGTAGGCCTCGATAGCATAGATAGTGCTAGAGAAGTCTTAAGAGAAGAAGCCTGGATGGCCGCACATTCTAGTGATTCTAATAATTCAGGATGCCTAGGTGTGATAATTGCAGGATTGACAGTTATTTCTGCTTCGTTGGCGTTATTATTCTAAATGTTACTTTAAATGGAATAAATGATATTATGGATTATTTAGAAAGACAACTTTCATTTTTGAGAAAAGTGATTAACGAGGGCTTCCTCTCCCCCAAAAGTCCGTTATTGCAAGAACAAAAAGAAATCATCATTGATACTCTTTATGAATTATCTATCTGCAGTGGAAGTGAAATAGATAAAGGAAAGATCGGTTTAGAGGTTGACAAGAGATTTGCAGACGAATTAGGAGTAGAGTAAATACAACCTCTGCGACTCTCCATTATGGACAGGAACATTTTAGCATCTCTCTGGTCTTCTCGATGAGGGCAAAGACTTCCTCTTTCGTCTCGGCTCGAAGCATGGCGATGCGGGTCTCGCGATAGTTCGGGATGCCTTTGAAGAGGGGTGTGGCAGCAAGATGGCGGCGGACGTGGCGGATGCCGCAAAGCTCGCGACCCTCTGAATCTCCCTTAAAGGGAGACTTGTTTGATAGGGTTTGGATGCTTATCTCCACTTGCCTTTTGAGGATGTCAACCTTTTCATCGAGCGAGAGGGGCTGGTCGGGTTGGGCAATCTCATGAAATATCCAAGGCCTTCCGAAAGTGGCTCTGCCTATCATCACCGCATCAACTCCGTAGCGTTCGAACGCCTGCTGAGCCTCTTCGGCTGAGGTGATGTCGCCATTTCCAATGATGGGAATGCTCATACGGGGATTTGCCTTGACGAGTCCGATGTATGTCCAATCGGCCTCTCCGGTGTACATCTGTGCTCTTGTACGGCCGTGGATGGTCAATGCCTTGATGCCGCAGTCCTGCAGGCGCTCGGCAAGATCGACGATGAAGGGTGTTCCGTCGGGCAAAAGGAGGTGCTTTTCGTCCCAAGCAAGGCGGGTCTTGACGGTGACAGGCGTATCGGGAACAGCCTCCACGACAGCCTTTGTGATATCGAGAATGCCGGGAACGTTCTGCAGCATGCCTGCTCCTGCACCTTTGCCGGCAACCTTCTTCACCGGACAACCGAAGTTGATGTCAAGGACATCGGGATGTGCCTGATCCACCACGATGCGGGCCGCCTCGCGCATTGCCTCGACGTCTTTGCCGTAGATCTGTATAGCGACAGGTCGTTCCTCGGGGCAAATCTGCAGTTTCAGCAGGCTCTTGTTGACCATTCGGATGAGGGCGTCGCTCGATACAAACTCCGAATAGACCATCGCAGCCCCAAGTCGTCGGCAAAGCAGACGAAACCCGATGTCGGTCACGTCCTCCATCGGCGCCAACAATACCGGGTGTTCTCCAAGGTCAATATTGCCTATCTTCATGAAATTGTCTTGAAGGCAAGGGCGTACATCTTCATCTGTTTGAGCATCGCGCCGAGTCCGTTGCTGCGAGTAGGTGAGAGATGTTCGCGAAGACCAATGCGTTCGATGAAATAGAGGTCTGCATCGAGTATCTCTTGTGGTGTATGATCCGAGAGCACTCGAACCAGCAAAGCGACAATTCCTTTGACGATCAGCGCATCACTTTCTGCGCGAAAATGCACCATTCCATCGATTAAATCGGCTTGCAACCACACCCGACTTTGGCAACCGTCAATGAGGTTCTGCTCCGTCTTGTATTGCTCGTCGAGCGGTTCCTGCTCGCTGCCCATATCGATGAGCAGTTGGTATCGGTCCATCCAATCGTCGAAGTCGCTGAACTCGGCGATGATTTCGTCTTGTATCTCGTTAATACTCATTGTAGATTAGCTGTGTTAAGGTTTGTCCGACGGCTTCGAGAACATTGGGGTCGATGTTGTCGGGCGTATCCTTTATCGTGTGCCAAGTCGGTCCGAAGCTGCTTGGCCCATCATCGTAATTGGGGATGATGTCGATGCAAGGAATGCCGGCATCGTTCACATTGATGTGGTCGTCGGTGATGTAACCGCTGTCATCGAGAGGGAAGAACTGCCTGTAACCGAGTTGCCCGGCAAGTTGCCAGACGATGTTGACGAGGGGTTGTGCCAATTGCCGGCTGGTACCTTCGCGAGAGAAGGTTGCTCCGAAGCCGCCCACCATGTCGAGCAATACACCATAACGGGCTTTGTAACCGTCCATCATGGCACGTTCTGCCCAGAACTTAGAGCCGAGGCACCAAGTGTCGGACGAGCCGATGCGGTCCTCTTCCCACAGCGGTGTACCCAAGTCTTCTGCGTCGAAGCATATCATGTCAATGCCTACCTGAACAGGTTTCTCCTGTAGGAGTCGGCATATCTCGAGCATGACAGCCACACCGCTTGCGCCGTCGTTGGCTGCAAGGACAGGCGTGTGCCAGTTTGCTTCGTCGGGGTCGTTGTCAGCCCAAGGGCGACTGTCCCAATGCGAGCACAGCAGGATGCGGTCCGTGTTGGCAGGGTTGACGTGTGCAATGATGTTGCGAGCAGAGAGTTGCTTGCCTTCCCAAGTGGTGACGATGCCAGGCTGCTCCTCAACTTCTGCACCAAACGATTTGAAGCGTTCAATAAGATAGTCGCCACAAAGACGCGATGCCTCGCTGCCTGTCACACGAGGTCCGAACTCACATTGCTCCTTGATGAAGCGCATTGCATTGTCGGCATTGAAACGCGGACAGGTTGCCAAGGCGATGGTGTCTGCCTCAGAGAGCCCGCTTTTGGTTTGTCCGTTGCAAGCCGCAAGCAGGAGAGTGGTAACACCCAGCAGGCAAAGGAATATTCTATTCATGTGTGATGACGTTAGACGGTTACTCCGTTATGATATTGGTCGATAAGTCTCAGGAAGTTGCCGCCCATGATGAGGCGTATATCATGCTCTGAGAATTGCCTGCGAAGGAGGTGACGTGTGAAGTTGATTATCTCGGAAGCGTTTGCCAAGCCAGGTACGCCGCCGTCGCCATCAAAGTCTGTACCGAGTCCGACATGCTCGACGCCCATAATCTTGGCTGCATGGCAGAGATGTTCTATTGCGTCGATGATGGTGGCTTCACCGTCTTTGCGAAGGAAACCGCTATAGACTGTTGTCTGTGCTACACCGCCGGCCTTGGCAAGGGCCCGCATCTGGTCGTCGGTAAGGTTGCGTGGATGGTCGCAAAGAGCACGGGCAGAGCTGTGGCTGCATACAATGGGAACCTTGCTTAGTTCCAGTGCATCGTAGAAGCTCTTCTCGGAGGCGTGACTCAGGTCCACGAGGATGCCGAGCCGGTTCATTTGCAGTACGACCTCACGACCGAAGTCGCTCAAACCATTATGTTCAGCATTGCCACGAGCCGAGTCGCAGATATCGTTGTCGCCATTATGGCAGAGCGTCATATAGACAATGCCGCGATGTTTGAATTCCTCCAGCAGCCCGATGTTCTTACCGATGGCATAGCCGTTCTCGATACCGCGTAGGATGGCTTTCTTGCCTTGTGCCTTGAGGCGAAGGATATCGTCGGACGTCTCGGCAAAGCCTACACGGTCATTGTTGGCCTGCACTATCTCGTCCATTTGCGTAAGCAGTCGGTTTGCCTTTTCCGTTGCGGCTTTGAAGGCTTCCTCTGTGCGTTCGCCTTGAGGCAGGTAGGCAACCATGATGGAGGCATCAAGGCGTCCTTCCTTCATCTTAGGCAGATCGACGAGGACCTTATTGGAGCGGCTGCCGAACATCTGTATGTTCTCCTTGCTGTTGTCTGTGAAGAACATGGGAGTATCGCAGTGACTGTCTAATATAATAGATGTGTCGTGAATGTGTTTTGCCTGCGAGAATGTTCTTGCCTCGCTGATGAGCCAGCGGAAGACGGACATCATGCTTTCGTCGCCATTCAGGATGAAGCATTCGGGATGCCATTGTACGCCGAGCAAGGCTTTGTGTTCGCTCGACTCTACGGCTTCGATGATGCCGTCGGGACTCAGGGCAGAAACTTGCAGATGGGGGCCTGGGTCGCTCACTGCCTGATGGTGGAACGAGTTGACTGCCAGCGTCTGTTTGTTGCCGAAGGTGCTTTGGATGAGGCTTCCTTCTTTGAGGTTGACGGTATGTGAGGCACTGTATCGGGGCATATCCTGCGAGTGCTTGATCTTTGCGCCCTCGCCCTGAACATAAATATCTTGCCAAACTTTGCCGCCGAGTGCTGCTGCCATCACTTGTATGCCGCGGCAGATGCCCAGCATCGGTATTTGTCGGTGGAAGGCTTCGCGAGCGAGGAAGAGTTCCGGCTCGTCCCTTTTGGGGCAGACACTATGGAGTTGGGGCAACGGCTCTTCGCCCAGGAGCAGCGGATTGATGTCGTCGCCGCCGGAGAAGATGATGCCGTCGAGGGTCTCGAGCAGTGTGACAAGCGCTTCCTTGTCGTTGTGCGGCGGTATGGCTACAGGTGTTCCTCCTGCTCTGACGACAGAGAGGTAGTATCCCTCAGCCAGTTCGCAGCCCTTCTCTCCGAAGTTGCCTGTGATGCCGATGAGTGGATGGGGCCGTGTCATGATTCTTCGAGAGAGGTGGGTTTGGTTTCTCCGTGTTGTGCTCCGATGGGCACTTCCTTCTTGATGCTTTGCTTGAGTGAGATGAGGGTCTCTGTGGAAACCACTCCGTCAATCTCCTGCAGACGGTCGTTCAGCAGTGTCATGAGGTGAGCGTTGTCTTTCGCATAGAGTTTGATGAGCATGGTGTAGGGACCGGTCGTGAAGTGACATTCCACGATTTCGGGTATCTTCTCGAATTCTGCAACGACGCTCTTGTACATCGAACCCTTTTCGAGTGTGATGCCGACGTATGTGCAAGTGTTGTATCCGAGGCACGACGGGTCAACATGGAAGCCGCTGCCTACGATGACGCCGGCATCGACGAGGTGTTGAACGCGCTGGTGAACGGCAGCACGACTTACGCCACAAACTTCTGCCACCTCTTTGAAAGGCAGGCGAGCGTTACAGGAAATCATTTCAAGAATCTTCTTGTCTAATTCATCTACTTTAAGCATAGTTATAATTGTTATTTGTTAATAAAATGATAGCAAATGTAGTGAGTTTCTTCCAAAGTGCAATGAAAAATGTAAAGAAAAAGCGGTTGAGAGTGCATTTTTCTTTCAAAATGCAATCTTGACGCATAATTAGACGGTCAAAATGGCACGTTACGGAGCGTAATATCCCGAGATGAATGTGGGGAGTTGACGTAATGCGTTTGTCGAGGTATCAGCATGCGTTGGGAACTCTCCTGTCTTAGTCTTTGATGTTCCTTGGGTGATGCTGGAGGATTTCCTGTCGGAGGTGGCTCTTGTCGATGTGCATGTAGATCTCTGTAGTGCCGATGTCCTCGTGTCCGAGCATGGCTTGGATGGCTCGCAGATTAGCCCCTCCCTCCAGGAGTTGCGTGGCGAAACTGTGGCGGAAGGTGTGTGGGCTGATGTTTTTCCTGATGCCCGCCTTCTCGGCATACTCTTTAATATATACGAAGAGTGATATTCGACTGAGGTGTTTGCCGCGACGGAGCGAGATGAAAACATAGTCTTCTTCGCCCGCTTTCACGTCGATGCCTTGCCGTACAACGAACCAGTCGCGGAGTTTCTGTATGGCGTTCTCCCCGATGGGCACAAGCCTTTCCTTCCTGCCCTTGCCGTGCACGCGGATGTAACCCTCTTCGAGGTAGAGTTCGCTCAACTTCAGGTTCACCAATTCGCTGATGCGAAGTCCGCAACTGAACAGCACTTCGATGATGGCGAGGTCGCGTATGCCTTCCGGTTTGCTCAGGTCGATGGCCTCTTCTATCGCATCGATTTCGGGCAGGCTCAGCACTTCGGGCAGATGTTTGCCTATCTTCGGACTCTCCAACAACTCGGTGGGGTCGGTCTCGACCTCTTTTTCGAGGGTCAGGAAGCGGTAGAACGAACGCACGCCGCTCAGGATGCGAGCCACAGAGCGGGGCCCTACACCAAGCTCCTGCAAAGCCTTTGCGAACTTGTCCAACTGCTCGAGCGTGACGTTTCGGAAGTCGATGCCCTCGTCGGCATAGTAGTTCAGCAGCTTCTGCAGGTCTTTGAGATAAGCATCGAGCGTGTTCGAAGTGTACGACCTCTCCAGCCGCAGATATTGGAAGTACCTGCGTAGAATAGCATTACCTACAACGTTGGTATTTGTTAGTTCGTAGTGCATTTTTCGTCGTTAAAGGAAAAAATCTTTAATCTTTAATCTTTAATCTTTAATCTTTTTATTACCTTTGTAGCAGAAACTAACGCTTTTCGAGCACAAAGATACAGTTTTATTATGAGAATCCAAATTATTAATGGCCCAAATCTTAACCTTTTGGGCATTCGCGAACCTGAGATTTACGGCAAACGCGCCTGGGAAGACTACCTGAAGGAACTGCGTGCGCGCTTCCCCAAAGTACGCATCGACTACTTCCAAAGCAACTTGGAAGGCGAGATTATCAACAAGATTCACGAGGTAGGCTTTGATCGTGATGGCATCGTTCTCAATGCTGGAGCATACACACACACCAGCATCGCCATCCTCGATGCACTTCGTAGCGTGAGCACACCTACAGTCGAGGTGCACATCAGCAACGTCTATCAGCGCGAAGACTTCCGCCGTCGCAGCATCATCAGCCCGGGTTGTGTGGGCTTCGTGGGCGGCTTCGGTCTCGACAGCTACCGCCTTGCCATCGAAGCTTTGATAGACAACGCGGCTAATGCAAAAGCCGAATAATCCTTCCGCGAAAGGAGACGAGAGGTCGCTCGACGAGTATATCCTTCAGCACATCGATGCTGAGGGAGATTACCTCCATGCCCTCTGGCGCGACACACAGCTGCGACTCTCCTACGGTCAAATGGCGAGCGGACATCTTCAGGGACGTGTACTGAAGATGCTCGTCGAGATGGCAAAGCCGCTGAAGGTGCTCGAGTTGGGCACTTTCAGCGGCTATGCTACTTTATGTATGGCGGAGGGTCTGCAGGAAGGGTCAGAGATTCATACCTTCGAGGTGTTCGACGAGAACGAGGACTTCCTGCGGAAGTGGTTCGAGGGGAGTGCCTATCGGGACAAGATAACGCTCCACATCGGCGACGCCCTGCAGCTTGTTCCGCAGATGCAAGAGCGTTGGGACTTCGCTTTTATTGATGCCGACAAGCGCGAATACGTGGCATATTACGAGATGCTGCTGCCCTTGATGAATCCCGGAGGCTTTATCGTGGCCGACAATACCCTGTGGTATGGGCATGTCCTGGAGCAACCAAGGGATAGCGACTTGCAGACGAAAGGTGTTCAGGCCTTCAATGAGTTGGTTGCCTCGGACCGTCGCGTCGAGAAAGTCATCCTGCCGCTTCGGGACGGACTCAGCATTATTCGAGTGAAGTAGGCGGGTCTACTTTCTGAACTTTCTCAACCTTGATGGGAGGTCCTCCGTAGAGGACGCGCACTCTATCAATGGGAGTTTGCCTATCGACGACGCCTGGAGGAGGTCCGTAGAGCTCCTCAATGTCGTCTTCCTTCAGCACTTTCTTGGTCGTCTTGCATGCTGCGAAGCCCAACAAGGTGATGAGCGAGCCCAGCATCAACCGCCAGAATGAACGAATCTTCTTTGCCATAGTATCTTTTTTAGTGTTTAGGGGCAAGGGGCAAGGGGCAGGAGGTTACCAATTGCATTAGGTATTCTCTTGCTCCTTGCACCTTGCTCCTTGCTCCTGAGTCATTTTCTTCATGTGGCAGAGCAACAGTTTGCCGTCGTCGTCGCGCAGATGCATGCCGCCGCCTTCGCAGTAGCGCCAGTAGCGGCAGCCTTTGCAGTCGTCGGTTTTCATCCACTGATGGTTGCGATGAGGCTGGAAGCGATGCTCCCAGACATCCATGAAGTCGTCTTCGTAGATGTTGCCCTGACGGTAATTATGCCTGATGCTCGTGCAGGCACTGATGCCTCCATCGACCAGGACGGAAGCCACCGTGACCCCAGCCACGCAGCGAAACATCCAGTCGCGAACGTCGCCTTCGTACGGTCCGAGGAAGCCTTCGCAGCCATACGACGCACGGATCTGCCCCTCCCCTCGTGTCTCGCGGATGAAGTCGAGCAGCCCGCGGAGTTGTTCCCCCGTAAGTTGCAGCTCCTTGTCCTGTGCCGCGCGACCGACAGGAAAGATGGTGGCGAGTCGCCAATCCGTGACGCCTTTGTCGATGAGGAACGCCTTGAGCTCGGGCAAGGTGTCGTAGTTGTGCTGATGCACCACAGTCATCACGTCATAGACGAGCGACGGGTCGCGCACTATCATGTCGATTGCCTGGCTGGCCATGCGGAAGCAGTCGGGATGGCGACGCAGCCAGGTGTGCTGCTCTTCCAGTCCGTCGAGGCTGATTGTTACGGAGCAGAGGCCGGCGTCCTTCAGTTTGGCGAACAGTTCGGGCGTGAGGTAGAGCCCGTTCGTCACCATTCCCCATGGGAACCCGCGTGTCGAGATGCCCTGGGCACACTCCACCACATCCTCTCTCACCAGCGGTTCTCCGCCGCCGAGGATGACGAAAACTTCGCCCGGATTGCGTTTCGCGGCAATATTGTCCAGCACGCGGAAGAAGTCCTCGCGTGGCATATCGGGCACCGTGGCAGCTTGCCGGCAGTCGCTCCCGCAGTGGCGGCAATGGATGTTGCAGCGCACGGTGCTCTCCCAGAACAGCTGCCGGAGCGGATGTTCCTGCCTGAGACTCTTGTTCAAAAGCCTCGAAGCCTCGAGCGCGATGGTTCGTCTTATGCCAAGCTTCTCGCCTTTCATGTCGCAAAGATACAAAGAAATTAAAAATTAAAAATAAAAAATTAAAAATTATTTCATGCGTCTTAGCATTACTTAACAAGTAGGATTGCATTACTTAACAACCTGTAATGCACGACTTGGCGTGCTGGGTTTATTGCAGGTACATGTATGTGCAATTGCACGTACATGTATATGCAATTGCACATACATGTACATGCAACGAACTTAACCTGTCAAATCGGGCAACAAAAAAGGGCAACATCCTTGACGGATGCTGCCCTGTCGGACTGAATGCCTTGCCACGTTAGCAGACTTCGATAGCCTTGCTGAGTTTCTTTTCTTCCTTCGCCATCTTAGGCATCGTGACGGTCAGGATGCCGTCCTCAACCTTAGCGGAAATCTTGTCGCGTTCGACGTCGTCGGGAAGTGTGTAGTTCTGTTCGTAGTTGCTGTACGAGAACTCGCGCCTCAAGTAGTGATGCTTCTTGTCCTCGTTCTTGTGTTCGCACTTGTTCTCAATGGCGATGGCCAGGTTGCCGTCCTCATTGATGTTCACACGGCAGTACTCCTTCTTGATTCCAGGTGCTGCGAGCTCCATCGTGTAAGCGGTTTCGCTCTCTCTTACGTTGACTGCCGGAGCTGT
>OCVV011139857.1_pt1 | contig 17991 bp, 16 predicted proteins | sample 1539721 | NCBI WGS metagenome assembly OCVV01 (sample SAMN02144230, study PRJEB22623) | gut metagenome | biome: sheep rumen | host: Ovis aries | place: New Zealand | reverse complement strand
CATTTATTCTTCATCGATAAGCCCCTGCAGCAGATGTACCAGCACTTCATTCTTTTCAAGGCTGATATCCAGCACGCAGTCATCGATCACAGGGATTAGTACCTCTCCAAATTCAGGACTGTTCACCACGTAAACGTCATTAGCTCCCGTCTGCATCACATCTGTCAGGATCCCCAGCTTTCTGCCTTCATCCGTAATGACATTCATCCCTATCAGATCACCGATATAGTACTCTCCTTCCTCCAGAGGGATTGCGTTCTTTCTGTCTACCATAAGATCGCACTTACGATAAAATTCAGCGTCATTCATCGACTCGATACCCTCCAGCTTCAGAATAACCATGTTTTTGAAGAATTTCACGTGCTGTACTTTCATTTCCTTCCGGATTCCGCGCTGTTCAACGAGCACCTCTTTCAGCTTTTTGAAACGTGATGCATCGTCTGTCGTCGGAAAGACCTTTACTTCACCCCGCACTCCATGCGGGGATGTGATCACTCCCACTCTGAAATATTCCTGCATAAGACTCCTTTTCCATACAAGACAAAAGACGTCAGGCATTTTCACAAATGCCGAACGTCTTTTTAAACTCATCTAAATGTTAACGGCCTGTTAGTCTAAATCACTCAACGATGTCGACAATCACTTTCTTGTCGCTCCGTGAGGAAGCTGCCATGACTACGGAACGGATAGCCTTTGCAATTCGTCCACGTCTTCCGATAACTTTGCCCATATCAGACTGTGCCACATGAAGCTCTACCTTGATCATGTCGCCCTGAACGGACTCTGTGACAACAACTTCATCCGGATTCTCTACAAGAGCTTTTGCCATTACTTCTACAAGCTCTTTCATAAGATATACCTCCCCGGTTTATTATTTTGTAATGCCCGCGAGGTTAAAGATTTTCTGTACGATTTCTGTCGGCTGTGCGCCGTTGTTAAGCCATTTTTTAGCTGCCTCTTCGTTTACGCTGAATGCACTTGGGTTCTGATTAGGATCGTAGGAACCGATCTCCTCGATAAATCTGCCGTCACGAGGAGAAGTAGCGTTTGCTACAACGATCCTGTAGTAAGGATTTCTCTTTTTACCCATTCTTTTCAGACGAATTTTAACTGCCATTTTTCTTTCCTCCAATGAATTAATAAATAGTTGTATTTTTTCGTTTGCTGGAAACGATCGTCATGTTTCCTTATATATATGAGAACAGATACCGTTTTCTTTCTTTAGAACGGTAATCTGAAACCTCCCATTTTGCCTTTCTTCCCTTTCATCATGCCGGGAAGCGATTTCATCATCTTTCTGGTCTGATTGAACTGCTTGATGAACCTGTTTACTTCTGCGATATCTACTCCTGATCCTTTAGCGATCCTCTGTTTTCTGGAAACATTCAGGAGATCGGGATTTGCCCTCTCCCTGGGAGTCATGGAATGTATGATCGCCTCTTTTCTTGCCAGATCCTTCTCGTCAATGGCGTCCTCAAGCTCTTTAGTCTTGCTGCCGATTCCCGGAAGCATTCCGAGGACACTGGAAATACCTCCCATGTTCCTCATCTGTTCCATGCTTGTGAGATAATCATCGAAGTCAAAACTTGCTTTCTTCATCTTTGCTTCGAGATCTCTGGCGGCCTGCTCATCGATACTCTGCTGTGCCTTTTCGATCAGCGTCAGCACATCGCCCATTCCCAGTATACGGTTCGCCATTCTGTCCGGATAAAACTGTTCCAGATCCGAAAGCTTCTCGCCCATTCCGCAGTACATGATCGGTTTTCCGCATATCGCTCTGATCGAAAGAGCCGCGCCGCCTCTGGTGTCTCCATCGAGCTTCGTCAGTACGACGCCGTCGATGCCCACCTTCTCATTGAAAGCAGCGGCAACGTTTACCGCTTCCTGACCTGTCATTGCATCGACTGTCAGAAGCGAACAGTCTACCTGCACGGAATTCTTTATATTGATCAGCTCATCCATCATGCTCTGATCGATCTGAAGACGTCCCGCTGTATCGAGTATAACTACATTCCTGCTGTTCTTTTTCGCATGTTCAAGGGCTGCTTTCGCAATATCCACCGGATCATGCTTCTCACCGAGTGTAAATACTTCAACACCCTGTTTTTCACCGTTTATCTGCAGCTGTTTGATCGCTGCCGGTCTGTATATGTCACACGCCACGAGCAGAGGATTTCTTCCCTTTGCTTTCAGCTGTCCGGCGATCTTTGCCGCTGTCGTCGTCTTTCCGGCACCCTGAAGTCCCACCATCATAATGACCGTGATCTCAGCCGGCGATTTCAAAGGAAGCTCCGTGGTCTCGCTTCCCATCAGCTTCACCATCTCATCGTGAACGATCTTGATGACCATCTGTCCCGGATTAAGTCCATTCATGACATCCTGGCCGATAGCCTGCTCCTGAACCGTCTTCACAAAGGTCCTGACGACGCGGAAATTAACATCCGCCTCCAGCAAAGCCATCTTTACTTCCCGAAGCGCGACTTTTACATCATCCTCAGTAAGCTTTCCCTTGCTCCGAAGATTTTTGAAAACGTTCTGCAGTTTATCAGTCAAACTCTCAAATGCCATAAATTATAATTCCTCCAGAATCACATCGGCTATTTCTCCGATCCGCTTCATAGTTTCTTCCGGGGTTCGGGCGCTGCCGGCGTCTTTCATTTCTGAAAGATCCCTGATCTTTGTAACATGGTCTTTTATCGTCAGAAATCTCTCCACCAGATGCAGCCGCTCCTCATAATCTGTCAGCATTTTCTCGCATCGTTTTCTCATGTCATGAACGCTTTGCCTCGAAATGCCGTGTTCTCTGGCGATCTCACTTATTGAAAAATCATCAAAAACAATTTCCTGATATATGCTTTTCTGATGCTCTGTGAGCAGTTCGCCATAAAAATCAAATAATAAGGTCTTTCTGACAAAATCTTCCATTTCATCTCCCCGGCTGAATTGAATATCATGTGCAACCGTACTTCCGCCCTCATCTTCTGTAAACTATATGCATTACAGATCAGCTGCCTGTCTCTGTGCAGTGCTTATATCCCCGAAATGTTTGCTTTACGGGAAATTACAGCGTTTTCTGCAAACAAAAAAACGAGGCGGTTTTACCCACCCCGTTATATTACGCCATGCCGGCTATCATGTCAAGTGTTTTTTCTTGACGGACTTTAAGATTTGTCTTTTATACACTGACGTCTTTCCGAAATTATCCGAAGCCGTTTCGCGAACGGGACTTGAATCCATGACAGCTCCGTATCAATGATGTTCAGGCGTCAAAATCCACATGCCATACTTTCTCACCGTCATGTATATCCACATAGTGCAGGTCGAATTCTTTCTCAAAGATATCCATACATCCTTCATATGACAGCGTATCGCTTTTTTTGATTATGAAAATATACTTTCCGTCTTCCCTTTCGTCAGCCTCATCGCTGACATCTCTGTAAAACTCACGGCCGTCGATCTTGTCGGGATATCCCGCGTTTCTGATCTTCTCTTCGATCAGACGATATAATTCTTCCATGTACTCTCCTTATGACAGCTCTCTTATCTGCTCATCTCTCTCTTCAAGTTCCATGTATTCCCGGTGATGTCCGACATATTTATAAGCCGGACGTATGATCTTGCCCTGATTTACCAGCTCCTCGATCCGATGTGCCAGCCATCCGGAGATACGTGCAATCGCAAATAACGGCGTGAAAAGTTCCGAAGGAAACTCCATCATTGAATAAACAAATCCGCTGTAAAAATCCACGTTGGCACATATCGGCTTCAGAAGCTGTCGTTTTTCCTTCATACATTCTTTTCCGATGCGCTCTACATTTTCATACAGCCTGAATTCTTTTTCGAGTCCTTTTTCCACGGAGAGCTGCTTCGCAAAATCTTTAAGTATGACTGCTCTTGGATCTGAAAGCGTATAGACTGCATGACCGAGTCCGTATATCAATCCCGCGCGGTCAAACGTCTCTCTGTCAAGGATTTTGTTCAGATAATCGCGTATCTCGGCGTCATCATCCCAATCCTTCACATTTTCTTTTATATCGGTGAACATCTCCTGCACCTTCAGGTTGGCTCCTCCGTGACGGGGACCTTTCAATGATCCCAGCGACGCCGCGATCGCGGAATATGTATCGGTGTTCGTGGATGAAACAACGTGCGTGGTAAATGTAGAGTTGTTACCTCCGCCGTGCTCGGCGTGAAGGATCAATGCCACATCCATTACCTTCGCTTCCAGTGCGGTATACTTTCCGTCTTCATGAAGCATCTGAAGAAGATTTTCCGCAAGAGACAGCTCTGGTTTCGGATTTCTGATGACCAGATTCTCTCCCAAATGATAGTGTCTGTAGGTGTGATAACTGTAAACGGCTATTAACGGCATTTTCGCAATAAGGTTTAACGACTGATCCAGAAGATTTCCCACGCTGAGATTCTCCGGATCATCATCATAGGAATATAACGTCAGAACACATTTCTGCAATGCGTTCATCATATTCTTCGTGGGCGCCTTCATAATGATATCCCGGGTAAACTCATCCGGAAGTTCACGGTACTCCGCAAGGATCTCTATAAAATCATCCAGCTCATCCTTCGTGGGAAGTGTTCCGAAAAGCAGCAGATAACATATTTCTTCATATCCGAACCGCCTGTCGCTGATACCTTTGATCAGATCTTTTGTATCATATCCCTGATAATAAAGAACGCCCTCAGCCGGTACACGGCGTCCATGTTTGGTGATCCGTGTTCCTACAACGTCAGAAATCTCTGTGAGGCCGGTCAGAACGCCTTTTCCCGATGAATCACGAAGGCCTCTTTTTACATCATATTCCTGATATAAGGACTGATCGATCATACCCGAACGATGACTTTTCTCTGCCAGTTCATTCAATTTTTTTATTCTAACGGATGCTTCCATTATCCTTCACCCTTTCTAAATTCATTTTATACAGCCGAAACATTCACTGTCTTTAGAACGGCTCTTATTAATAAATATTAATAATATATTGAAAACCATACGAAAATCAAGATTTTTCTTTGTATATAAAGAAAACAATGTTTTTTTCGCTGCCTTCCGGAAATATCCGCTATTATTTCGTTTCAGGCTCACAAAGGAATGCAGCTGCGCAAAATTATATTTTTGCGCAGCAAAAAAGCCGGAAATCAGACTCGAACTGACGACCCCTTCATTACGAGTGAAGTGCTCTACCGACTGAGCTATTCCGGCTTGTGCTCACACACAACGACTATTATACATGATTTTCAGAGAATTTCAACAAAAAGTTTTACAAAATCAATGCTTTGTTCCCTTTCCTGCCCGTTTGTTAAGTTTCAGTCTGGATACGACCACTTCGCCGTCCCTGTACGGAACCGCAAGTTCTTTTCCCTTCATCAAAAGATAAGCTTCATCCAGCCTGTCATTTCCCGCAAGATTTATTCCCCTGACACCAACTGCAGTTTTCTTTTGCTCCGGCACCTCACTGATTGAGAACCGCAGAAAATAACCATTGGCACTCTGCAGTACCAGATAATCATTTCCATCCACTTCTCCGACCATGCGCAGTGTACATCCCTCGTTGAGTTTCGCGGCTTTTGCCGATTTTCTGGATATATCAAATTCCCCGCCGGAAACGACCTTGACCATTCCGTCCGAGCTGACAAAAAGAAGCTTCTGCTTCTTTATATTTTCAATGGAATCTACATATACGATGGCTTCATCCGCGCTTGAATAGTTGCAGAGATTATCCACCGGAGTTCCCTTATCGCGGAATTTTCCAAAAGGAACATCCTTCACCTTCAGCATATGTACAACGCCCTTATCGGTGAATACAGCGATCCTCCCGCTCGTTCTGGTCCTGCATATGAAACGGCTCTCCGCCTCTGCGGCCTCTCTGTTTCTTTCCCATACCGCTTCATCCACACACCTGCTGTAACCAAAACGATCCATCAGGAAAATACAATCTATATCCTCTTCTTTCTTTTCCTCGATAACCGTCTCCTCCGCATCTTCAACAACTGTACGGCGCGGTCTTGCATACTCTTTCCTGATCCTGTCCAGATCCTGCACGATCACCTGTGCCATCATATCATAGTTATCAAGAATCTCTTCATAACGGCTGATCCTGGCGATGGTCTCTTCATTTTCCCTGTAAAGAGCGTCTATTTCCAAACCGATCAGCTTTGAAAGGCGCATTTCCAGTATTGCGGAGGCCTGACGCTCTGTAAAGCAAAGCTTTTTAGCCTGCGCCTTGCTTCCTCTGTGACGGAATTTGATCCCCTCGGTATTTCCGAAAACGAGACAGTCTTTGGCCATCTTCTGGTTTTTACTTCCTCTGAGGATCTCTATGATCAGGTCGATCACATCAACGGCATTGATCAATCCCTCCTGGACCTCTTTTTTATCTGTTTCCTTTTGCAGAAGATTCTGATATTTCCGCGTGGCAAGCTCAAACTGAAAATCTACATGGTGTTCGATGATCTGTCTGAGGCTCAGTGTTTCGGGCCTTCCTCCCGCAACAGCAAGCATATTCACGCCAAAGGTGTCCTCCAGGCGGGTTTTCTTATAAAGAAGATTGCGCACGCGCTCCGGGTCAGAACCTTTTTTCAGCTCTATAACGATACGGATGCCTTCTTTGGAAGACTGGTTTGAAATATCAGAGATTTCCGGTGCCTGCCTCGATTCGACCAGCGCGGCAACATCATTGAGAAATTTTCCTATATTGGCTCCGATCATCGTATACGGGATCTCCGTGATCACCAGAAGAATTTTACCGTTCTTTCCTTTCTCGATCTGTGTCTTTCCCCGCATCCGGATCTTTCCAACGCCTTTTTCATATATTTCCGGAAGTTCTGATTTATTTACCACCAGTCCGCCCGTGGCAAAATCAGGCCCCTTGATATATTTCATCAGCTCCTTTACTGTTATACGGTTATTATCGATATATGCCTTGACGGCATCGATCACCTCGCCCAGATTATGAGACGGTATATTAGTAGCCATTCCAACCGCAATTCCATCCGCTCCGTTCACCAGAAGATTCGGTATGCGCACAGGCAGTACTTCCGGCTCTTTTTCCGTCTCGTCGAAATTCGGCACAAAGCTTACTACATCCTTGTCCAGATCTTGAAGAAAAACCTCCTGTGTGATCTTTTCCAGACGTGCTTCGGTATAACGCATTGCGGCAGCTCCGTCTCCTTCGATCGAACCGAAATTTCCATGCCCGTCTACAAGCGGAAGGTTTTTCTTAAACTCCTGCGCCATAACAACCAGCGCGTCATAGATCGAGCTGTCTCCATGAGGATGAAATTTACCCATAGTATCGCCGACGATCCTGGCACATTTCCTGTAAGGTTTATCATGGGTAGTTCCAAGCTGCTGCATATCATAAAGAGTTCTTCTCTGCACCGGTTTCAGTCCGTCCCGGACATCCGGCAGAGCCCTTGCCACAATGACGCTCATTGCATAATCAATATATGATTTCTGCATAAGCTCGGCATATTCGGTTCTGATAATCTGTTCTTCCATTTATATACATTCTCCATTTACGAAGTCTCGCTCGCGAGACGTATCAGAAATCAAGTTCCGCATCCGTTGCATGTTCATAGATAAACGCCTTCCGCGGAGGTACATTAACTCCCATCAGCGTCTCGGTAACTTCCGTAGCCATACGGGCGTCCTCGATCTCTACCCTTTTAAGCCTTCTGGTTTCAGGGTTAAGAGTTGTTTCCCAGAGCTGTTCCGGATCCATCTCACCGAGGCCCTTGAACCTCTGCAGTGTGAATTTTTTTCCTGCATGCTCTTTTCTGTACCGGGCAAGAGCCTTGTCATCATAAAGATATTCTCCCTCTCCTCTGACCGGTACGGTTTTATATAACGGCGGCATTGCAATATATACATGCCCCTGATAGATCAGTTCAGGTAAAAACCTGTAAAACAATGTCAGGAGCAGAGTCGATATATGAGCGCCGTCTACGTCCGCATCCGCCATTATGATAATCTTATCATAACGAAGTTTCTTTATATCAAAATCATTTCCGTAGCCTTCCGAGAATCCGCAGCCAAAAGCGTTGATCATTGATTTGATCTCCGCATTTGCCAGAACACGGTCCATACTGGCTTTTTCCACGTTGAGGATCTTTCCCCGGATCGGCAGGATCGCCTGAAAATTACGGTCTCTTGCAGTCTTTGCCGATCCGCCCGCGGAATCTCCCTCAACTATAAATATCTCACATTTCTCCGGCTTTCTGCTCTCGCAGTTCGCAAGCTTACCGTTGGAATCAAATGAATACTTCTGCTTCGTGAGCAGATTTGATTTCAGTTTTTCTGCGTTTTTACGGATCTTCGCAGAACGTTCCGCACAGGAAAGGATAGATTTAAGCACCTCAAGATTCCGGTCAAAATAAAGTACAGCCTCTTCTGTCGTGATCTTTCCCGTAGCCCGTGCCGCGTCAGGATTATCAAGTTTTGTTTTCGTCTGTCCCTCGAAACGCGGATCAGGATGTTTCACAGAGACGATAGCTGTCATTCCGTTTCTGATATCAACGCCCGTATAATTGGGATCTTTATCTTTCAGTATTCCAAGCTCGCGGGCATAATTATTCATTATAGTCGTGAACTGAGTCTTAAATCCGGTGATGTGGGTTCCGCCCTCCGCATTATAGATGTTGTTGCAGAAGCCCAGTACATTTTCCTGAAATTCTTTCACGTACTGAAACGCGATCTCAACTTCTATATCTTCCGAAACGCCGTGAAGCCTGACCGGTTCATGCATCACCTCTTTGTTCCTGTTGATATCTTTGACAAAACCTGCAAGTCCTTCCGGCTCATGATATTCGATCGTCTCGCACTTACCGTCTCTCTTGTCTGTAAAAATGATCGTAAGTTCAGGATTCAGATACGCGGTTTCATGGAGACGGCTCTTTACCTCTTCTGCCGAAAATCTGATTTTTTCAAATATCTCATCGTCGGGCAGAAAGTTGATCTTCGTGCCCTTCATGGCAGTTCTTTTTTCTTTCGGAAGAAGACCGTTTACAAGTTCCATCACCGGTACGCCTCGTTCATAGCGGTCATGATGGATATACCCGCCCTTGGCGACTCTGACATCCAGATATCTGGAAAGCGCATTAACCACCGAAGACCCCACTCCGTGAAGTCCTCCGCTGGTCTTATAGGAATCATTATTGAATTTTCCGCCTGCATGAAGCGTAGTAAATACGAGTCTCTCCGCGGGCATGCCTTTTTCATGCATCTCAATGGGAATACCGCGTCCGTTATCGCTGACTGTGCAGGATCCGTTTGCCTCCAGAATAACTTCGATCAGATCACAGTAGCCGGCCAGATGTTCGTCTACCGAGTTATCTACGATTTCATATATCAGATGATTAAGGCCCTTGCGTCCCGTGCTTCCGATATACATGCCCGGTCTTACTCTGACAGCCTCAAGTCCTTCCAGTACCTGTATGCTCTTTGCGTCATAATTACTATTTTTCGCCATATACGTCTGTAAACCTCTTACTGTTATATATATTGCTTGTCATAACCCGCCGCTTAAGATACGGGGGGACTTCTCGCACTGAGATAAATAAATGTTTGTCCTGCGGCCTTTATCAATTACCTGTATATGTATATCTTTCCCTGATTAAGACTGCAAATTCTTCACAATTCCCGGAAAGATGATATAAACAGATCCGCTTCACACATGACATCCTCTTTCGTAGACGCATTTGCGGGTTCTTCCACGCCTACCGTAAAAAAGCTGCCCTTTTTCGCGCCGCGTATGCCCTCGATAATGTCCTCAAAAACTACACACTCTGATGGTTCCAGGCCAAGCCTTCTGGAACATTCAAGATAAATATCCGGAAAACCTTTTCCTCTGGAGACATCAGCCGATGTCACAATTGTTTTAATATAACCCGAAAGCCCGTTTTTGTCTACAGCCGCTTTCACAAGCCTGTAATCAGAGGATGATGCTATTCCTATCTTCATCCCCTGCTCATAATAGTTCTTTACTGTTTCGTATGCAAAAGGCTTCAGTTCCAGCCGGTCACTGTAGGCTTCGTACGCCATCTCCATCCACTCTTCCATCAGGCTTTCCGGCGTCTCATCTGTCAGTCCGAAGCGTTCTATGGTATATACAGCAGCAGCGCGCGCGCCCAGCGGCGTAATGGCAGCCTGATAATCCCCGGGGACTTCAAAGCCTCTTTTTCCCAGAAAATCAATGTCTATCTTCTTCCAGATCCCCATGGAGTCCAGCAGGGTACCGTCCAGATCAAATATTATTCCTTTCTGATTCTCTATCAATTTCTTCATGGATTCACCGTCACTCTCAGTCTGATTACCGGCGTCTGATGCTTCTCAAACAGGCATACCCTCCTTTGTGAACCGTGTACATCCGCCGGACGGTCTGTGTCATAGATAATGATCGTATTTTCCCGTTACATAACAAAAACGCTGCATATATGATGCAGCGTTTCCGACAGTTGATAGGGGAATCGAACCCCTGTTTCCGCCGTGAGAGGGCGGCGTCTTAACCCCTTGACCAATCAACCGTTTATTATAATATCTTAGGTCAAATAAAAAAGCAAGGACTTTTTTTGTTTTTTACTGTGTTTTGATTTTTTTTGAACATTTGAGTTTTTTTTTGATATAATATATCTCTGTCATTTGAATGATCCGGAATAACGCCAGAGGCGTTCTTGAAAGAATACAAATTTTTACACAGAGGGGAATGCTTATGAACAAAAAAGAAATATCTGAGATCCGAAAGCTTCTGACCAAAGATAACTGCCGGCTGGACCGTCTTGCCGGCTGTTATGTAAATGGTGAGAAAGAAAAGATCCTTACAATGAATACATCATTTCTGACAATTCCTGAGGAAGAAATGTTTAAGTACTGCGAGATCCTGAAAAAGAACCTTTCAGGCGGCATTGGAAAGAACCTCCATAATATGGAATTTCCTCTTATGGAGGAAACGGAAGGCGGACATCAGACTTCTCTCCTGGCACTGCGTGACAGCGAATTAAAAAACGAAGTCATTCTGGAAGCCTTCTATGATAAAGTTATCGGGACCTATAACTGTCCGGAAAACTATCTGATCCTTCTGGCCCACGGTTCTTACGATATACCGGCAAAGGCTTCTGATCACGAAGAAATGTTTGACGCCTCGGACTATGTATATTCATTTGTCATATGCTGCATATGTCCCGTCAGCCTGAGCAAACCGGGTCTTTGTTATGATCCGGGGGAAAACAATTTCGTACAGAAGATCCAGGATCATATGGTGGAGATGCCGACCCTCGGTTTCCTCTTTCCTGCCTTTAATGACAGAAATACCGATATTCACAGTGTTTTGTATTATTCCAAAAACGCAAAACTGCTTCACCCGGAGATCACTGAAGAACTGCTGGGAATCGACGTTCCTGTCACAGCCGAAACGCAGAAATTCGCATTCAGCGCAATCGTTGAGGATACATTCGGGCAGGATTGTGATTTTGACACAGTAAGGGCCCTGCACGAAAACCTGAATTCAATGATTGCCGAATCCAAGGATGATCCTGAACCTCTGACCATCGACAAGCCGGCCATGAAACAGCTTCTGGCCGAATGCGGCGCTGACGAAAAACAGCTTGAAAACTTTGACCTCTGCTATGAGGAAGAAAACCGGGTCGACCAGCCGTTTATCGCCGCAAATGTCGCCGCTCCAAAGACCTTTGAAGTAAAGTCATCTGATATTATGATCCGTGTACCGTCTGACAGAACAGATCTGTTGGAAACACGTGTGATAGACGGTATCGAATATATCATGCTTCCTCTTACCGACGACGTGGAGGTAAACGGTATGCATATCAGACGTCTAACTTAAGATATTCTCCGATCATAATACCTTTTGAATCCTTTCCATGTCCGATCTCACCGGTGCGTGCGATCGGACATTCTTTTCCAATAGCATCTTTCGCCAGTGTAATAATATCCGGACTGCAGCCTCCTGCTTCCATAGCGGTAAAGGTTCCCAGCAGAACGCCTCTGACTTGATGAAAGGCTCCCATCTGTTTCAGCTGTTCCAAAGCCGTCGCCATCTGAGGCACCTCTCCTCCCAGCGATTCCAGAAGCAATATTTTTTCTTTCAGATCCGGAAAGTAAGGAGTTCCTGCCAGTTTCAGAAAACATCGTATGTTTCCTCCGACAACCACTCCCTCCATATGTTTTCCCTGCACAAACTCAAACTGCGGAGAAAACAATCCTTCCCTCTTTTCGAATCTTTTTTTCTGAATCTCTTCAAAGCCGCCCTGCACAAGGTTTCTTACCTGATACAGCACACTTTTTTTGCCTGTCATGGTATAGATCGCATTAATAACTGTACTCAGATCACTGTATCCCCAGAATACCGCCCGGCTGGAGGAAATCTTTTCGAAATCAAGGTACGGAAGCACCTGATTCGCCAGATCGCCTCCGGATACATCATATATTTCTTCGATATCAGGATCCTCAAACATCCTCATAAGTTCGGAAGCTCTCTGAAACCCCGTCCCCGAAAAAGGACCTTCAGATGCATATATATATCTGCTTACTTCAACTTTCCTGTCTGATCTTTCCAGGTAACCGGTCAGCTCTTCCATGCAGGACCTTCTGTCATTTCTCAGTCCGTCGGAACACGCCACGATCCCAACCTTTCTTTGTTTCTCCATTCCTAAACTCCTCCGGCCATGATATCCATATTCTTCGATGAGCCTCTATCGCTGCCCCCAATCCCGATCCTGATTAAAATCGACTTTCTAAAATTCAAATACGAAAGCTTCCGGTAATTCGCTCCTGCAGCTCTTCATTGACCTCATCCGCGGTCTTCCCAAGTACCAGCCCCAGTTCAAGACATATCTTCTGAGATATCTCCGAAAGGTATCTCTCATCGACAGATGTAAATTTTTTTCCCTCTGCAATTCTCTTTTCTTTTCTGGCCACAAGAGTTTTCATTAATCTGATATACTCTTTGGGATCGCATGAACGCAGTACATTTTTATACTCTTCCTCACGCAGTTTCTCATTTGTTATCTTTTTTTCATCCAGATCACATGTTTCTGCCATCAGCTTCTCCGCCTGTTCAGGACTGATGACCTCTCTCGTGAAAACCTTCTGATTATCGACCGGTGAATAAATTGTGCTGGCTTTTGTATCCAATGGTGTCAAAACATAATACTGTCTTTCTTCATCGCAGCCTGACATGTCCAGATAGGTAATTTCATCTACTTTGCACGGACCCTTCGTGCCATATACGATGTATTCTCCTTTGTGGTACATTTCTCATTCTCCTTATTCTATTTCACACACCTTGCCAAATATAGTAATAGTTTAGCACTTTTCATATATTTTTGTAAGTATTTTCAGATACTTTATCATCTATACACTTCAATTACTTAAAATAATTTCATTAATTATTTAATTATATTTTTATACTTTTCCATTCATCTATGTTATAATCTTTTGGTAATGCTCATAAGGGAGATCTTCCTCCCATCTATATATAGGAAAAGATAGGAAAACAGAAAATGGAAAACAAAGAACTCCGCGGAACCCCGACGGTTCCGACCGAAAGTGATTACACAAAATTCTCCAGAAATTCTTCGACCGATGGTATTTCAACTGACGAAGATCTGATCAGAGCTCTCCGTGACACCATGAGGAATTCTGAAGATTCGTCTACAGTAAAAAATGCTGACAAGGATGATTATTTTTTTGATGAAGCGGATGATGAGGAAGATTCCTTCCGTCCATCGGAACCGGAGACCGGATATGCTTCTTCAGATTTGAACAGTCCGGACACGAAAACAGATGAGCTGTTATCCGAAGCAGACGAAAACGCTCCGTCTGCTCCGGTATCTGATGAACCGGCTTCTGAAGATTCTAAAGAAGCTGCCGGCGAACAGGCTTCTGACAAACCTGATATGGTTTCCGGTGAACAAACTTCCGGCACACCTGATGCAGCATCCGGCGAACAGGCTTCTGATGAACCTGATACGGCTTCCGATGAGCAGCTTTCCGACGATAAGGCAAATATCAAAGAAGCTGCCGCTGAGTCTGCCCTGTCCGTCAATGAAGCTTCCGTTCCGGACTCTGACTCACCATCAGGAACTCCTGACATTCACCATGGCGGCCCAAAGAAAACCGATGCTATAAAGAAGCTTTTCGCCGGAAAAAAGGAGAAAAGGGAAAAATCAAAGAAGGCAGCTGATCCGAAACTTTTAAAGTTAAAAAAGATCATTCTCGGAGCTATTGCGGCTCTGCTTGCTGTGGCTATCATCATGTATATTAAGACAGCCTTTGACTACAGGTCGCATTTCCTGAACAATACTACTCTCAACGGTTTTGACGTGAGCGGAAAAACTGTCGATGAAGTAAAGACCATGTTTAAAGATCACGCGGAGGACTACGAGCTGAAGATCAGCTTCCGCGATAACGTAGAGGAAAACATAACTGCTTCGGATATTGATTATAAATATGTTCCGGATGACAGCATAGAAAAGGCCCTGGATTCGCAGAATTACATTTTCTGGCCAAGCGAATTTTTCTCAGAAACGGAAAAAACGATTCCTGCACCGGTCTCATATGACGCCGAAACACTTTATAACATCCTGACGTCTTACCCGGAGATGCAGCCGGAAAACATGATCGCTCCGACAAACGCATACATTCAGTATGCTGACGGATCTTTCGGCGTGGCTCCGGAAACATACGGTAATACATTAAACACGGATAATGTGATCAACGCCGTTATTGAGGCAATCGACCTTGAACAGAGTACGATTAATGTGGAAGATGTGACCGACGCCTATGTACAGCCTGATATCTATGTAGATAACGCAGAGCTTATTGCTTCAGCCGAAAATCTGAACAGCATCTGCAGGGCCAGCATCACCTATCAGCTTCCGACCGGAAATAAGGTGCTGGACGGAAACACATTTATCAACTGGCTGGTGACCGATGAAAACGGCAACTACAAGAAAGATGACGCTATCTGGGATGAACACGTTGAAGATTTTGTATCTTCTTTGGCTGAAGAGGTAGGCCGTCACACATTCAAAGCCACAGATTTCGGCGAAGTCGATGTACGCACATCCAACTTCAGCAGCGACTGCTCCTGGTGGATCGACGAAGATGCGGAAACCGAGCAGCTCAAAGAAGAACTCAGCTCCGGCACTATTACAGAAAGAGAACCGGTATGGGGACAGGCTCCGTTTACTTTGGAAAACAACGGTTACGGCTATGATCAGGTGGAGATCGATATCAGCCGTCAGCATCTGTGGGTATATCAGGACGGAGAAATGGTCTTTGAGACAGATATCGTTTCAGGCGCCAACACCGCCTCAAAACATACCCCGTCAGGAATCTATAAAGTTCAGTGGAAGGAAAGAAACCATATTCTTCGCGGAGAACGCCAGTCTGACGGATCATATGAATATGAAACGCCTTGTTCCTACTGGATGCCATTCATCACCGACATCGGTATCGGAATGCATGATGCCACATGGCAGTACGCGTTTGGAGGCACCAGATATTTGAGCGGATATGGTTCACATGGATGTATCAACCTTTCCCTCTCCTCTGTCGCAGAGATATACAGCATCGTTGATGCAGGCACTCCGGTAATCGTTTATTATTCAGAAGGCTGTGATTTTGAATAATCTCACTACCGGATGATCTACAAAAAAAATCCGATACATTACTGTATCGGATTTTTTTTATTTATAATGATGAGACACTGCTCTTTGCATCGTAAAGAAGAATGAAACCCCGTCGCTGCGGTTCTCCGCCCAGCATCTCTGCCCATGGGCGTCCATTATAGCTTTCACTATGGAAAGGCCTATGCCGCTGCCTCCATATTCTCTGGTGCGGGCCTTATCCACCTTATAAAACTTCACCCAGATATTATCCAGCTCATTCTCCGGGATCGGAGATCCATTATTAAATACCTCCGTTATCACAACACTGTCATCGAAATAATGTCTTACCCTGATATTGCGGTCTCCGTCCAGGTGGTTCATTGCATTGCTCAGGTAATTTGTTACCACTTCTTCGATCTTAAATTCATCTCCGCAAACCACCAGCGGACCATCATCCGCCTGTTCGTAGGTAAAATTCGCTTCCTTTTCCTCCAAAAGGATACCGGAATTCATTATAACGCCTTTTATCAGAGCATTCAGATCAAAATAACCCATAGAACATGCATCGCTGCCGAATTCAAGCTGATTTAAGGTCATCAGCTGCTTGACCATGCGGTTCATTTTATTTGCTTCATCAATGATAACATCACAGTAAAACTCCCTGTCTTCAGGATCTTCATTGACATTTTCTTTAAGTCCCTCCGCATAACCCTGTATCAGCGCGATAGGCGTCTTTAACTCATGTGAAACATTGGCCAGGAACTCTTTTCTCATATCATCAATCTGTATTTTTTCATCAATATCTTTCTGCAGCTGCTGATTAGCTTCCTGCAGTTCTATGATCGCCTGTTTTAGATGGCTGGACATTATATTGAAATTTTTTCCAAGCAATCCAATCTCGTCCTCGCCGCCGCTGGTATATCTGGCGTCAAAATCAAGTGCTGCCATTTCCTGAGACAGTTCAGTCAGCTCCTGGATAGGACGGATCAGTTTTCTGGTGATCATCCAGACAATTACCGCGCTGAAGACCGTTGCGGCTAAACCTACGTAAAGATAAAACCTGGTAGCGATCCTTGCCGCGGTATTAATACTGTCAAGAGGCGTGTATACCAGGTAATAATCATTATTATCCAGATTTCCCCAGAGCTCCAGATATACGATATTCTGCACCCTGTCCCGGATCTCTATGATACTGTACTGATCTGCCGTCTTCAGGATCTTTGTATTGTCCTCTTCCTGTTTGGAAACATTTCCAAACAGTCTGCTGCTCATTTCGGCACCGTCTTTCGCATTGGAATAAATATTAGACAGATTTACATCCGCCACCACATACGTCAGTCCGTTTACCGAGCAAAAGCTTTCAAACTGTTCTGCATTAAAAGAAGGGTCATCCGAATTCATCATGTCCCGGCTTTTTTCAAGGACATTGATTTTTTCATTTTTATAGACCTTTGCAGAAAATAACAGATGAACGCCGGATATCACGCCCAATGTGAGTACCATTACTGTGATAAAAGTAACGGCAACTTTTAATTTTAATGATTTTTTCATTCCTGAGGAACCTCAAATTTATATCCCATGCCCCAGATGGTTTTTATATACTCTCCCTTATCTCCGAGCTTGCTTCTGAGTTTCTTCACATGGGTATCTATCGTTCTGGCGTCGCCGTAATAATCATAATTCCATACATTATTCAGTATCTTTTCCCGGGAGAGCGCGATCCCCTTATTCTCCATGAAATAAGTAAGAAGCTCAAATTCTTTAAAACTCAGCTCCATCATTCTGTCGTCGACAGACGCAGTATATGCTGTTTTGTCGATCGTGATGCCGCCCGCCTGAAGCAGCTGATTATCTCCTATCTGATTCGTACGACGAAGGATCGCTTCAACTCTGGCCACGAGGATCTTCGGACTGAAAGGTTTTGATATATACTCATCCACTCCCAGCTCAAATCCCAGCAGTTCGTCTCTTTCGTCCCCTCTTGCAGTCAGCATAATGATCGGGATCCTGGACTCTTTCCGGATCTCCCTGCATACCTCCCAGCCATCCATCTTTGGCATCATAACATCCAGAATGATCAGTGCCAGCTCTTTCTGACTGTAAAAAATATTCAGGGCCTCCTCGCCATCTCCTGCTTCCAGCACTTCGTAGTCTTTTTTTATCAGAAAATCATGAACAAGTTTACGCATGCGGCGTTCATCGTCTACCACAAGAATTTTCAGTTTGTTCATTTTCCCCTCCTTTTTATATTCTTATCTCAAACTGGCAATTGCGAAACCCCTTGCAGTCGGGAAATTGTGTGACGATTCAAACGGCTTCCGCGCAAAGAACTTCTATGTATTCACTGCATCT
>OCVV011266932.1_pt1 | contig 17992 bp, 16 predicted proteins | sample 1539721 | NCBI WGS metagenome assembly OCVV01 (sample SAMN02144230, study PRJEB22623) | gut metagenome | biome: sheep rumen | host: Ovis aries | place: New Zealand | reverse complement strand
GTATTGGTGTTACAAGAACACTTCAAGCAATTGTTGAGCAATATCATGATGATTTTGGTATCAAGTGGCCACTTAATGTTGCTCCATACCATGCTGTAATTGTCCCAATTAATTATTCAGATCCTGATATGAAGGCATTATCTGATAAATTATACGAAGAATTAAAGAAAAACCATGTAGAAGTAGTACTTGATGATCGTGATGCAAAACCAGGATTTAAGTTTAAAGACTGGGAATTAATTGGTATTCCATACATCATCACTGTTGGTCGTGGTGCTAAAGATAATATTGTTGAATTTAAAACTAGAATGGAAATGGTTAAAACAGAAATCAGCTTTGATGAAGCTGTAGCTAATGTTTTAAATGGAGTTAAGAATATCTAATGGACCAATTAGAAAAGCTAAGATTAGCAATTAAAGAATGCCATAATATAGTAATATTTTCAGGCGCAGGATTATCAACTAATTCAGGTATTCCTGATTTTAGGTCTGCAAATGGCATTTATAATCAAAAACTTAATCGTAGCTATCGTCCTGAGGAGGTAGTATCTCATACCTTCTTTATGGAGCATCCAAAGGAATTCTATGAATTCTATTTTGATAAAATGGTTTATATGGATGCTTTACCAAATTCTGCTCATATCTATTTTGCAAAGCTAGAGCGTGAAGGTAAGGTAAGAGCGGTAATTACTCAAAACATTGATGACCTACATCAAATGGGTGGATCTAAAAATGTCATTGAATTACATGGCAGCATCAAGCGTAATTATTGTATGAAATGCCATAAATTCTATTCTTTAAATGATATTTATAATGAAGCATTTGATGTGCCACATTGCTCATGCGGTGGAATAATTAAACCAGATGTAGTCTTATATGAGGAAGGATTAAATAATGATGATATAACCTCAGCTATAAGAAATATTCAAAATGCTGATATGCTAATCATTGTTGGTACATCACTTTCTGTTTATCCTGCGGCAGGCTTTGTTAATTATTATAGAGGTAATAAGCTTGTATTAATTAATAAATCAGCTACACCTTTAGATAATGAGGCAGATATTTTAATTCAAGATGACATAAAAAATGTTATCGAATATTTAGAAAACAATTAAAAAAGCAGTGTAAACTGCTTTTATTTTAGCCAAAATTCTAGTGCTTCACCTAAATATTTATTCCAGGCACTTTCATGGTGTATTTGTCTTGAATCATAGATAAGTGCCAAATTATCCTGATCAAAGCCATTTTTCACCATGTATTTATAGGTTAGAAGTGTATTTGATACAAACATAGATTCATAATCTTTACCACCTACATATAAGAAGAATTTAGTGTTCTTTTTATTTTTTATATCAAAATCATTTAGCATTTTTAACCAAGTATCTTTGTTATATAAGAAAAATGCTGGAGAAAAATCTAATGAAAATCCAAAGATATTACTTTGTCTTGCTGCTCCATAGAATGCCATTATTCCACCCATAGAAGAACCACCTATACCAGTTGATTTTCTATCTTTTTTTGTGTGGAATAATTTATTGATTAAAGACCTCAAGTCATTTGCGATAAAATCAACAAATTTATCGGCATATGGGAATCCATCCCATCTATATCTAGTTGGTAAATATGGTGGAGCTAATTCTAAACCTCTAGTTTTATCATCCTTAGGACAATCAATTCCAACAGCGATAAATGATATTCCTTTTTCTTTATATAGCATGTGTGCTACCTTATCAAGGCCCCAATCACCAAATGCAGTAAGATATTTATTAACTAGATTTTGCCCATCAGAAAAATAAATAACTGGAAATGTTTTTTTATTATCTTCAAAATCATAATCCTCTGGTAGCCATACTCTAATATGTCTTTTTTCATTTGAATATGGAAGATCTATTAATGCTTTATAATGATATCCATATTTCATAGTGGTTTTTGATTTATCTAATTTAAATATTCCAATTTCATTTAAAGCCATATTATTCCTCCTCAAAGAAGTCAATGCATTTATCTAATGCATCCTCATAATTTATAAATTTATTAGCTAATACATCATTATCTGTATTTTTTAATTCCTCTGTAATATATGTATCTTCACCAGATAAATATATCTTTTTATATATTAATGTATTAATGTTTTCGTTTATGCGATCATCTGTTTCATTAAAATTATAATTTATTAAACCACATCCGCTATATATTTTATTTCCACCTAAATAGATTGCAAGATTAGAAGCCTCATTCATTCCAATTATATATACATCATCAGAAATACGATATTTTTGTTTTAAATCAGGTAATAATTCATAATTAATATACCAAGCATAATTATAGGCAAGCTTTGTATCAATTTCTTGGTTATTACCATTGTAATATGGATTCACCTCACTAATTCTCCAATCAGGGTTTGCAGGAGATGATATGGCAATAAAGATGCATCTTTTTTGTTTTAAAAGATCGTCAATATCAATTGTTTTTGTTTCTTCGTTTAAATAATTGAAAAACAATTCCCCATCTAAGGTAATAATAGTTTTATAATAATCTTCATTTGCGTAATATTGTTCTGGTAAGAAGATGCCAATTTTAATATTACGTTTTAATTTTAATGCCTTGATTTTTAATATTTCTCGCATAATATCACCTGAAGATTATTATACAATAATTCTTCATTTCTTACATTATAATAAATCATATTTTATAATTTTTGGCACTTAATTGTTGACAGTGCCAAAAATAAGAATTATAATTATTCTCGTAGTAAAAATGGAGGTATTAAAATGAAAGAAACAAAAGAATTTAAAACAGAAACCAAAAAGCTTTTGGATATGATGATTAATTCTATCTATACTCATAAAGAAATATTCTTACGTGAATTGATATCTAATGCATCTGATGCAATTGATAAACGTCATTATTTATCACTTACTAATACTAATATCGCATCTGATGAATATGAGATTAAAGTAGAAGCTGATAAGAATTTAAGAATCTTAACCATCACTGATAATGGTGTTGGTATGACTAAAGAGGAGCTTGAGGAGCATTTAGGAACAATTGCAAAATCAGGTTCTAAAGAATTTTTGGAAAAAATATCAAAGGAAAATGCTCCTGATATTGATGTAATTGGTCAATTTGGTGTAGGCTTTTATTCAGCATTTATGGTAGCATCAAAGGTAAAGGTATTAACTAAATCAGTAAATTCAGATAAGGCTTATATCTTCGAAAGTGAAGGACTTGATTCATATACAATTGAAGAAGCAGATAAGGATGATTATGGCACTGTTATTACATTATTCCTTCGTGATGATACAGAAGATGAAAAATATTCAGAATTCTTAGATGAATATGAGATTAAAACATTAATTAAAAAATATTCCGATTATATTAGATACCCAATTAAGACATGGGTAACTAAATATGATAATGATGAAAATGATGATAAGGAAAATAAAGAACCACATACTCATCTAGAGCTTGAAACAATCAATTCTATGCTTCCAATTTGGAAGAAGAATAAAAATGAAGTAAAGCCAGAAGAATTAAATGAATTCTATAAGAATAAATTTATGGATTATCAAGATCCAATCACTTCAATTCATTTAAATGTTGAAGGTTCGATTACTTATTCAGCATTACTTTTCATTCCTAGAAAGCCATTTTATGATTTTTATTCAGATAGAAATGAAAAAGGATTACAGCTATATACAAAGGGTGTATTCATTTTAGATAAATGTAAGGAATTAATTCCTGATTATTTAAGATTCGTTAAGGGCTTAGTTGATTCAGCTGACCTACCTTTAAATATTTCTCGTGAAATGTTACAAGAGGATCGTGCAATCAAAAAGATTGCTTCAAATGTAGAAAAGAAGATTTTATCAGAATTAGCTAATTTGCTTAAAAATGATCGTGATAAATATTTAGAATTCTTCAAGGATTATGGATTAAATCTAAAATATGGTCTATATGAGAATATGGGAATGAAGAAGGATGAATTAAAGGATTTAATCATTTTAAGAAGCTTTAATGAGGATAAATTGATTACTTTTGCTGAATATGTTGAGCATATGGCTGAAGGACAAAAGGATATTTATTATGCTGTTGCTGAAAATAAAGAACAAGCTTCTCGTCTACCTCAAATGGATTTACTTGTTAAAAAAGGATATGATTGCTTAATCCTTTCTGATGATGTTGATGAATTTATGATTCAAGTATTAAAGGAATATGATGGTAAGGCATTTAAATCAATTAATAAGGATGATTTAAATCTAATTGATGAAGAAGAATCTAAAAAGATTGATGAATTAAAGGAATCTAAAAAGGATTTACTTGCTCAAGTTAAAGAATCAATTAATGGTGTAAAGGATGTAGTATTATCAAAAAGATTAGTTGATGCACCATGCTGTGTATCTGCTGAAGGTGAAATTTCATTTGAAATGGAAAAAGTACTAAAGGCTCAAAATCGTGAGGTTAAGGCTGAAAGAGTCTTTGAATTAAATCCTAACCATCCAATATTTGCACGTGTTGAGGATGCATATAAAAATGATAAAGAATATGCTAAAAAATTAGTTAATATCTTATATAATCAGGCATTGCTTCAAGAGGGTATTTTACCTGATGATCCTAAGACATTCTCACAAGATATTACAGAGCTTTTATTGAAATAGAGGATTGCTAAGCTTAAATGCTTAGCTTTTTTCTTTTTAAATTGAATAATTTGTTTATATTATTTATAATATAAGCTAGGTGTTTTATATGAGAAAAACAGATTATAAATATGAGCTTCATCATCTATGTGGTAACACTTATTATATTGATGGGCCTACAAATTGTGGCCTTTATAAATTAAATGATAATGATGTATGTTTAATTGATTGTGGTACTAAAGAAGATGGAATGATTATATACGAATTATTAAAAAATAATAATTTTAATTTAAAATACATTATTTTAACTCATTCACATGCTGATCATAGTGGTGGGTGTATTTATTTATCAAAGATGACAGGGTGCACGATTATCGCATCAAAGGTAGAAAGAGCCTTTTTAACGGATACAAAGCTTGATATTGGCTTTTTATATGGTGGCTATCCACTTGATGAATATGATAATTATTTGATGCATACAGAAGAGCCTGATGAGGTTTATTCCTTATCACACATACCTCAGGGATTGCGCTCATTTCCACTTCCTGGGCATCATTATCAAATGATTGGTATTAAAACAGATGATGATGTATATTTTGTTGCAGATACATTTGGCTCAAAGAGCTTAGTAGATTCACAACATATTTTGCTAATATATGATGTAAAAGGATATTTAGAATCATTAGATTATGTTGAAAAGCTTGATGGTAAAATTATTGTACCTGCTCATTCTGATGTTACAATGGATATAAAGGAAGTTGTAAATGTTAATAGAAATCAGATTAAAATGATTATGGATATAATTATTAATTTTTTATGTGTTGAGCATACTGCTGAGGAATTAACTGCTCATATATTTGATTATTACGATATTAAAATAACTTATAATAAATATATGCTGATATCTACAACTATTAGAAGCTATTTATCATATTTATCTAATAGTGGAAAAATTAAAAACTATTTTAAAAATAATAAATTGGTATTTGTTAGTGCTGAAGCATTTGAAGATAAATTTTAGGAGATTTTATGAAATATTTAATTGTATCTGATATCCATGGTGGAATTAATGGAACAAAACTAATATATGATCTATATAAAAATGGTGATTTTGATAAATTACTTATATTAGGTGATATCTTATATCATGGCCCAAGAAATGACCTACCAAATGATTATAAGCCAAAGGAAGTAATTAAATTATTAAATGAGTTAAAAGATAATATTATCGCAATAAGAGGAAACTGTGATGCTTATGTCGATGAAATGGTTTTAGATTTTAAAATTATTGATTTTTTAGATTTAAAAATCAATGATTTAGATGTTCATATTGAGCATGGACATTTCTTGGACAATTATCATGAGAAGAAGGATTTAATAATGTATGGACATACTCATCTACCAAGACTTGAAAAAATTGATGAGACTATTTATTTTAATCCAGGCAGTATAACAATTCCAAAGGGTGGTAATAAGCCAAGCTATGCTATTTGGGATAATCATAAAATCGAGATTATATCTAACAAAGGAGAAGTGATTTTTAAATATGAATATTAATAAGAAGAAGATATATGGATTAGTAGTATTATTAATATCATATATAACAGCATATCTTGCTGGATTTACTGTGTTTAATTTGCTTAAAAATAACGTTCATATCTATGTTAGCTTACTAGTTGCAGATATTGCAGCAACAATTATTATTTATTTAATCGGGCTTTTATATAATACAGCCTCTATTTATGATCCATATTGGTCTATTCAAAGCATAATAATTGGTATATCACTTACAATATATACTCATAATATAAATGCTGGTATCATAATGTTTTTAGTGATTGTAGGCATTTATTCAATTAGATTAACTGCTAATTTTTTTATTGGATTTAATGATATAACATATATTGATTGGCGATATAAAATGCTAAAGGAAAAAACTGGAAAATGGTATTTTCTAGTTAATTTATTTGGTATTCACCTATTTCCAACTTTAGTTGTCTATGCAGCAACTTTACCAATGATTGGATATATTTCAAGTAATATGAATTTAAAAATGTATGATGTTGCTGGATGGCTAATAATGATTATAGGTGTCATTTATGAAATATATTCTGATTATTCAATGATGAAATACAAAAAGATTCGTAAAAGCAATAAAGAAATTATCAACATTGGGCTATGGCGTTATTCAAGACATCCAAATTATTTTGGTGAAATAACATTTTGGTTTGGTGTATTTATAACATTTTGGTTACATGATTTAGGTAATTGGTATTATATGTTTGGCGCAGTCGCAATTCTTTTAATGTTTGTATTTGTCTCTATTCCTATGCAGGAGCGTCATTTAGAAGAATATAAGCGTGATTATCATTCATATAAGCTTAAAACTAGAATGCTTATACCACTAAAAAAGAGAAAAATATAAAAAAATTAAAAAAAATTTTTAAAAAATCACCTCTTTAGGACTATTAAATATATGGAGGTGTTTTTTTTATGAGGCGAAAAAAAGAAATAATTATTATAATTTTTATCTTAATTATTACCCTTGCTTTAGTATTAATTCCTATTTTTACATCAAGACATAATTTAAATGAGGCTGATCAAAATAAAAATAATGATAATTATGTAACGATTAAAATTAGTGGTGAAATTAGTTATCCAATTGATGATGAGCTTGTTTGTTCATTTGAAAAGAAATACCCAAAGGGAATAACATTTGGGGAAATTAGCTATAGTATAATGAATTTTTATACTAATTATTCATTAATTGAAATTGATTATAAGGTAAGATATTTTGAAAATAGTGAAATAATTATTAAATCATCATGTAAGGATATTGATAAGGTATCTGAAGATAATACAGGTAAAATATGCATAAATAAGGCTTCAAAAGAAGAACTGGTAAGTTTATATGGTATTGGTGAGAAAAGGGCAAATATCATCATTACAAGACGTTTAAAGCGACCATTTGAATCATTCATGGAATTAAAAGAAGCTTTAGGAGTATCTGATGGGGTTATTGAACAAATTAAAAACGAAGCCTTTTTGTAATGATGTGCATTTCTTTTTAATTGGAATGATGATTTTAATAATTGGTTTAAAATATTATTTTATCTTGCCACTTTTATTTTTATATCTTTTATTCATTTATAAAAAAACAAATTATATTATTCCTATTTTAATATTATTAGTTACTACACTTTTTGTTATTACTACCTTAAAGATAATTAGAGATAATAATTATAAAATAGAATACAAAGGGATGTGTGAGGTGGTAGAAGATAATAACTTTGTAATTAATACAGGATTATATAAGGTTAAATGTTATGAATATAATCATAATTATGAGGTTGGTGATGTAGTTGAGGTAAAAATTGAATTATATGATGATAAAAAATCATATGATTATGATTTTGATAATTCTGAATATTTATATTCTAAAAATATTAGCTATTCTGGTAAGGTTATCAAATCTAAATATCTTCATAAATTACCAACTATTTATTCTTTGAAATATTATTATTTAAAATATTTAAAAAATAATTTATCAAATGAAAGCTATAAATATGTTGAAACATTGATGTTTGGTAATAACAATTTAGATAATGAAATAAAGGATGCTTATTCAATTTTAGGCTTATCTCATATTCTAGCTATTAGTGGATTTCATATCATCATTATTTTTAAATTGATATCATTCATATTATTAAAGCTATTTCACTATCACGCTAAATTGTTACCTAATGTAATTCTTGGACTTTTTGTTATCATTATAGGCTTTCCTCCATCAGCTATGAGGGCGTGGCTATTTTTGTGCTTTGAGGCTGTAAATAAAAAGGGGAGAATCCATTACACAAAGCTGGATTTGTTATCGATTATTGCGATAATCTTGATGCTAAATAATCCCTATATATTATTTTCAACAAGCTTTATTTTAAGCTTTTTAGCAAGCTTTATAATGTTATATACAAATGATTTTATTAAGGGTGAAAATAAATTATTAAATAAATATAAATTATACATTTTGTTATCCTTAGTAACATTCCCATTTGTTTTAAGAATAACTAATGCTATTTCAGTACTATCTTTTTTATTATCTCCTATTTTATCCATTTTTGTTGGATATATAATTATTCCAATTAGTATTTTATTAACAGCTTTTCCTATTTTAGATACATTTTTAAAATATATATTTGAATTTATAGATATTTATTTAATTAATTTATCAAATTATGGTTATTTAATTCATGTAGAATCATTTAATATCTACAAAATAATTATTTATTATTTTTTATTAATATTATTTTTATTAGCACTATCTAAAGAAAAAAGTAGGATGCTAACAGGCTTAGGCTTATCGCTATATTTAGTATTTTTAATATGCTTTAGATATATAGATTTAATAAATCATATTACATTTATTGATGTAGGGCAGGGGGATAGTGCATTAATTGAGCTTGCAGGAAATAAAGGCAATATCTTAATTGATGCGTATAATTCATTTGATTATTTAAAAAGGAAAGGATTAAAAAGAATTGATTATCTAGTTTTAACCCACTCTGATAATGATCATATTGCTGATTTTAAAAAAATATATGATTATTTTGATGTTAAAATGATTGTATATCCAAAATATGATGATGGCTTTGAATCATTAATAGGCGATTATCCTAATAAGATAATGGTTGATTATACATCTAAATTATTAGTTGATGATTATGAAATTGATGTATTAGGACCTATTAAAAGGCATGAGGATAAGAATTCAAATTCGGTTGTTTTAAAGCTTAAAATATCTAATTATGTTTTTCTATTTACAGGTGATATGGAAGAAGAGGAAGAAAAAGATTTAGTAAATATGTATCATAATTATTTGAAATCTGATGTTTTAAAGGTTGGGCATCATGGGGCTAATACCTCATCTTCAGATATGTTTATAAAATATGTTAATCCAAAATATAGTATTATATCAGTTGGTTTAAATAATAAATATGGTCATCCAAATAAAGAAGTATTAGATAGACTTATTAAGTATTCTAAAACATATCAGACATGCATAAGTGGGAATATTACATTTAATATATTTCATGGTAAACTTAATATTTCAACTTACAGGTGAATATGATAAAATATAACCTGGTGATTAATATGATATATAAGACTAATTTTATGGAAAAAACATTTGAATCAATCTTTATTTATGAGGATTATCTTGGCTCATATTTAATATGCAAAAGTATGCCATATGATGTTAGAATACCTAAAATGGTATCAATGAATGTTAGTGGTGAGTTTATAGATATAAATGTTAGTGATAATAATGATTATTACACTAAAAAAATAAGATTGAATGGTGAATGTGTATATATATTTTACAAAGAAAAGAAAGATGAGAATATAACATATTTATCACTTAGTGAATTAGATTTAAAAAATACATTTATTGATTATAAGATGGTATTGTATTATTTATCTAAAATTGCTAAGCTACCTAATGGTAATTTTATAGTTGGCAATGTTGAAGATTATATTATGGCTATTACAGAGCTTAATATAAAATATAAAGATAAAGAACCATTTTATAGAGGTCATTATAGCTATACATATGAATTAACACCATCCTTATATCGTAATAAAAATTATTTTGAAAATGAATCATTTATGTATATGGATTTTAAAACTCAATTTTATAATGAGCTTAGAAATAAAAAATATATTGAAATATTAACTACTATGCAGCATTATAAGCTACCTACACGTATGCTAGATACAACATCTAATCCGCTTGTCGCATTATTTATGGCCTGTGATAGACCTATTAATTATCATGATAGGGATATTGAGATGGGTGAAGTTATTTATATGGGTGAATCTAAGGAAAATATTAAATATTCCGATTCTAATGCTGTAACATTAATTTCATCACTTTCTGTACTTGAAACACGTTATAAGCAAGAATTGTATGAGAGTATTATGAAATATAAAAAAACTGGTGATTCATCTATTTATAAAAACACTATGGCTTATAAGAGATTTGTTGCTGAAGTTAAAAATGAATTACCATCATTTAATGAGGAATTATTTGATCCAGATACCCTTATTCGTCATCGTCATGTAAAGGTTGGTATGATCAATGAAAGAGTTATTGCCCAAAGTGCATCCTTCATTTTGTTTGGGCTATGTAACTATAACACTGGCGAATATATGCCACTTCAAACACAATGTAAGGAAAGAATATTTGTTGTAAATAGAGAATTTATTAAAAAACAGCTTAATATGCTAAATATAAATAGTAGTACAATGTATCCAGATATGGATCATAAGGCTATGGAAATTGTAAAATCATATGAGGAATAATTATGAATATATTAGTTTGTAATGATGATGGATATGATGCTTTAGGAATAAAAATCTTAAAAAAGCATTTAGAAAAATATGGTGATGTATATTTGATTGGGCCTAAGAATCATCAATCAGGTGCTTCACATTCAATAAACATTCATGGTCCACTTGAGTTTTATGAATTTGGTCATAATGAATATTATGTAGATTCATCACCTGCTGATTGTGTTAGAGTATCTAAGCTTTTAAATAAAAAGATTGATTTAGTTGTATCTGGTGTCAATGATGGATTAAATTTAGGAACTGATGTTATATATTCAGGGACTATATCAGGGGCTAGAGAAGCAGTTATTGAAAATATTCCTGGTATTGCAATATCTACTGATTTTGGGGCTTTTAAGATAGTAGAATCGGAGCTTGATATGGTATTAGATTATATATTTAAAAATAAATTATATTCTAATGAATATGTTTTAAATGTAAATTTCCCAGTTGAAAAATATCAAAAATCTAAAGGAATAAGAATAGCACGTCAAGGAATAAAAATTTTTGACACACATTATACTTTAATTGATGGTAAGGCACACGTTGAATATGATATTTTTAAGACATCAGATGAAGAAGATACAGATGTATTTTTAGCAAATGAGGGCTATATTACATTAGTACCATTGGGTCTTGATACAACAGATAAAAAAATGTTTGAAAAATTAAAGAAAATGGCTAAATAAAGCCAAAATAAAAAATGCCAATTTGTTGGCATTTTTTTAATCCTCGACCTTTTTTTCAACAATTTCTTTAAATTTTAATAAATCTTCAAAGAATTCAAATCTAGCAATAAAGAATTCATTTCCCATCGCATCACTTAATATTGAAGGCATTTTTTCATGCATCTGGATGAATGGATATGTTTGTTTTATTTGTTCATATGTATATTTGTATTTGTAGCGATCACGCCTACCATAATAGAAACAAAAATATTTAGGATAATCCATCTTAACATTTCTAATTTCATTATAACAAATAATATCTGCCCAGATTTGATAAGTATCAACAGATTGTGCAAAGTTAATCATATCAGGTGTATAGCCTCCTGGTGGGCGCATATTAACCTCTAAGGCTACGATATCACCTACATCACCGAATCCTTTTTTAGGCTTTGTTAGTCTAAAGAATTCAAGATGGAAGTAGCGTGAACGAATGTTGAAGGCTTTTAAAACTGCTTGACCAATTTCCTTTACATCATCAGGGACTTCCTTGTTTACGTAATATGATACCTCAAGGTTTTCATTTACAATATCCATAATTGAAGGTGGGAATATTTCGTTATCTGAAAATACAGCATTAGAATTATCATCACAAATACCATCAAAGGAAATGATATTACCTTCAATGAATTCTTCCATAATGTATGGAACATTATATCCACGCTCATAAAAAGCTTTTAAATCATTTTCATCCTTGATTTTATATGTAGCAGCCGCACCGACACCAACATCTGGTTTTACAACAACTGGGAAACCAACCTCTTTAATAAATTCTAAATCTTCACTAAAGTTTGTACAAAATTTATATCTTGCAACCTTAGCTCCTGCCTTTTTATAGAATTCTTTCATTCTAGATTTTGATGTGAAGCTAATTACATCATCAACCTTAGCTCCTTTAATATTGAAATCCGTACGAAGCCTTGCATCCTGACGAAGCCAATATTCGTTATTTGATTCTAAGCCATCAATTTTTCCGTATTTAAATGAAAAATAAGCAACAGCCTTGAACATCTCATCATAGTTTTCAAGTGAATTGACCTTATAATATTCACTTAATGAATTTTTAACTTCGTTAGACAATTCGTTATATGGTGTATCTCCAATACCTAAAACAGTGACACCATTTTTCTTTAAACGATCACAAAAGTTATAATATGTTTTCGGGAATGCTGGTGAAATAAATATAAAATTCATTTTTCATTCCTCCTTTAAAAAAATTATATCAAATAAATCAATTTTATTAAAGATTAAATATCATTTATATTTAAAAAGCAATCATTTTAATGTATAATAGCTTATAAATAAAATATATTAGGAGGTTTGAAAGATGTTTGGTAAAAACAAAAAGCAAAAAGAAGAAAAAGTTGAAAAATTAGTTCCTGAAGTAACTGAAGAAAAAAAGGATGATGAAAAAAAGTCTGGCTTAAAGAAATCATTCAATTTATATAAATTTATATTAAAAATATTAGTTGCGGTTATATTAATTACATTTGGAATCGTTATGCTTGTTAAAAAGCAAGATGCGATATTCATATTGATTTTAATGAGTGGTATTATCATTGTTTTAACTGCTTTAATTAGAGCTGTTGGCTTATTTAAAAAAGATAAAACACCTGAGGCTAAAAAGATTCAAGCAATCTTATGCCTTATCCATTTAGTAATTGGTACATATTTAATCGTTGCGGCTGTAATATTTAATAAAGATGGACAAAATTTAAGTGAATTCTCTAAATTCAATCAACAATATTATCCATTATTTATGGCAGCAGTATTGTATGTTCAAGCAGTAATGTTCTTCTGGCAAACAGTATTATATAAAGCAGAAACAACTAAATTCATGTTCTGGTTACATATTATCTATATTACCTTAGCTGTTATTCTTGCATATTTAGTAACTGGTGGTAAGGAAGCTAATTTTGCTGAAAAGGTTGTTTTAACAATCGCAGTAATTGCATTACTTCTTGCAGTATTCACTGGTGGTGAAGCTTTATTTGGATATTTCAATTATCGTAAATATCTTAATAGAGATAAAAAGCCTACAAAAGAGACCGCTAAGGATGAAGAAGTTATTGAAGCACCTACAACTGATGAAAGTGTTGATGTTGAAATTATCGATCCACAAAACGATAATAATGATTCACCAAGAGTAAGCTAATGATTGAAAATCCAACAATATTATTATCTGTAATTAATACAAAATTACGTGATTTTTATTCATCGCTTGCTGATTTATGCGATGATTTAGATTACGATATTAATAAGGTTAATGAAATCTTAAATTCTATAGGTTATCATTACAATGATAGTATAAACCAGTTTGTTGCTGATTAATATTTAAAATAAAACTTTACTTAAAATAAATTTTAAGTTATAATTGCTAGGACTGAAAATTTAAAGGAAAAGAGACAAGAAAGATTTGGAGGTACAGATTTCCTGAAAGTCTCAATCTGTAATTATTATGAAAGTTGAAAAGTTAGAACATTCTCAAAAGAAATTTACATTTGATGTAACAAAAGAAGAATTTGAAACAGCTTTAGATAAAGCATTTGAAAAGAAAAATAAAACAGTAGCTATTAAAGGCTTTAGAAAAGGTGCTGCACCTCGTAGCATTTATGAAAAGACTTATGGTGTTGAATCATTATTCTCTGATGCTTTAGATTTCGTATTTGGCTCTAAGGTAGAAGAAATCTACAAGGATGCTAAAAACGTTCAAGATATCGTTGGTAGATTTATACCAGATGTTTCTGAAAACTTCAAAAGAGGCGAAGATTTCCAAGTATTTTTAACAGTTGATGTATATCCAGAAGTTAACTTACCTAAATACAAAGGATTAGAAGTAGCTAAGAAAAACTTAGAAGTAACTGATGAAGAAGTTGAAAACGCAGTTAAGGATTTAGCAAAGAAAGATGCTAAATTAGAAACTAAAAAGGAACAAGTAATTGAAAAAGGCGATTTCGCTGTATTTGATTTCGTTGGTTCTGTTGATGGCGTAGAATTCGAAGGCGGTAGCGCTAAGGATTACGAACTACAAATCGGTAGTGGCTCATTCATTCCAGGATTTGAAGATCAAATGATTGGTATGAAGAAAGATGAAGAAAAAGATTTAAATGTTACATTCCCTGAAAATTATGGTGCTCCTAATTTAGCAGGTAAAGCAGCTGTATTTAAAGTAACTGTACATGAAGTTAAGAATCAAATCTTACCTGAATTCACTGATGCATATGTTAAGAAATTAGATAAGAAAGCTAAAACTTATGAAGAATTATTAGCATTAAAGAAAGAAGAATTAACTAAACGTAAAGAAACTGCTGAAAATGATCGTCAAGTTAATGAATTAATTGATCAAATCGTTAAGGCTGCAAAGGTTGATATGCCTGCATCAATGATTGAAGAAAGATTTAATCAAATTAAATCACAATATGAAGCTCAATCTAAGATGTATGGAATTCCATTCGAAAGATTTATTGAAATGATTGGTTTAACTTTAGAACAATTCAATGACCAAGCTAAGAAACAAGCTGAAAATCAAGCATTGTTCAATGTATTAGCTTCTAAGATCATTGAAGAAGAAAAGTTAACTCCAACAGATAAACAAATTGAAGAAATGGCTGCTAAAGAAGCAAAAGCAACAGGCGGTAATAAGGAAGACTTATTAAACGCTAATAGAGCTAAATATTTCTCAGATTTAGCATATAAAGCATTCTGTGATTTATTAGTTAAAAATGCTGTAGAAATCTAGTTAAATAAGATTAATTAGTTAAGGGGATTGATTACAAATCCCCTTTTCAATTATGTGAAAATGTGTATTTTTGGCAAACTACTTGCATAAGTGCCAAAAATGATATATAATATGGCTACTTTCAGTAAAAAGGAGGTATTTTTTATGGAAGAAATGTCAAAAATTGTACTCCCTGCGATAGCAATTAGAAGTTCCGTTCCGCTTCCTGGATGTGAACACAAAATTGAGATTGGTAGACAAAATTCATTATCTGCCATGGATGCATCAGAAAAGATGTATGATGGTAATATTATTTTGTTAATGCAAAAGGATATTTCAGCTCAAAATGTTACAATCGATGATATCGAGCCTGTAGGCGTTTTAGCTAGAATTACCTTAAAGCTTAAGCTACCTAACAATAACTATCGTGTTAAATTTAAAATATTAAATCGTATTAGAATCAAGGATTATGTTCAATCAAGCCCTTATTTCGTATGCGAGTATGAAAAACTTTATTCTATTTTAAATAATGATGATAAGGAATCTGCATTAATTAAAAATGTATCTGAAAAGATTATTAGCAATCAAATAATGTTTAATTCATTTGAAGAAATTAATAGAATGCTTTCAAGTGGAGCAAACGCAGATACACTTAGTGATGTTATTGCTTATCAATTAAAGCTTAATACTAATTTAAGTAAATATCGTTATCTAGAGGAATTAAATGTTTCTAAGAGACTTGAAATGATTCTTGAGGATATCGAAAGAGAAAAACAAATAGTAGAGCTTGAAAATAAAATTAATAAAGATGTAAAGAAATCAATTGATGATTCTCAAAAGGAATATTATTTACGTGAAAAGATGCGTGCCATTCAAAATGAGCTTGGAGATAAGGCTAGACAAGAAGAAGATGTTGAAAAGCTAAGAAAAGCAATTGAAGAAGCACACCTACCAGAAAACATATATAAGAAGGCTAAAGAAGAATTACAAAAATATGCCCAAACATCTAATCAAATGGCTGAAGCTAGCGTTATTAGATCATATCTAGAGTGGATTATTAATCTTCCATGGTATAAAGCATCAGAAGATAATCAAGACCTTCTAGATGTCACTAAAAAGCTTGATAAGAACCATTATGGACTAGATAAGGTAAAAGATAGAATCGTTGAATATTTGGCCGTTAAAATGATGACAGGCAAGAATCCTTCAACTATATTATGCTTCGCTGGTCCTCCAGGAGTTGGTAAAACATCACTTGCAAGAAGTATAAGTGAAGCGCTAGGTAGAAAATTCGTTAAGCAATCACTTGGTGGTGTAAGAGATGAATCTGAAATTAGAGGCCATAGAAGAACTTATTTAGGTGCATTACCTGGACGTATCTTAAAGGGAATGAAGGATGCTGGAACAATTAACCCAGTATTCTTATTAGATGAAATTGATAAAATGACTGCTGACTATCGTGGAGATCCTGCAGCAGCTATGCTTGAGGTACTTGACCCAGAGCAAAATAAATTCTTCTCTGATAATTATTTAGAGGAACCATATGATTTATCACAGGTAATGTTTATCACTACAGCAAACGATATTTCAAACATTCCTGGACCATTAAGAGATAGAATGGAAATTATAGAGCTTTCATCTTATACTGAGATTGAAAAATTCAATATTGGATTTAAGCATCTACTTCCTAGAAACCTTGAAGAGCATGGCCTAAAGACTGGCCAAGTTGAGATCAGTGAAGATGCGATGTATGAAATTATTCGTTCATATACTAGAGAAGCTGGTGTACGTGAATTAAATCGTATGATTGCGACAATTTGTCGTAAAGCTGTTAAGAAAATATTAATTGATAAAATTGAAAAATTAGATGTAAAACCTGAGAATTTAGAAGAATTATTAGGTAAAGTTAGATATTTTAATAATAAAAACCGTGAAGAAAACCAAGTTGGTGTTGTAACAGGTCTTGCCTATACTGCCTTTGGTGGAGATACACTTGATATTGAGGTTACTACATATCCTGGTAAGGGTGGATTAGTTTTGACTGGTAAGCTTGGTGATGTAATGAAAGAATCTGCACAAGCAGCATTCAGCTTTGCAAAATCACATGCAAAAGAATATGGAATTAAATTAGATGAGCTTGAGCACACTGATATCCATATCCATGTACCAGAAGGAGCAGTACCAAAAGATGGCCCATCTGCAGGCGTTACTCTCACTACTGCAATAGTATCTGCATTAACAAATAGACCAGTTGATTCACATATTGGAATGACTGGTGAAATTACATTAAGAGGTGCAGTTCTTCCAATTGGTGGATTAAGAGAAAAATCTATTGCAGCTTCTAGAAGTGGTTTGAAAAAGATTTTTATTCCAGAAGATAATACAAGAGATTTGGAAGATATTCCGCAAGAAGTAAAAGACAAATTGGAAATTACTCCAGTATCTAACATTTCACAAATTCTTAATACAATCTTTGATATTAGATATTAAAATAATTAAGTGTCAACATAGTGATGTTGGCACTTTTTT